>Ga0137399_10000359_pt1 | contig 17692 bp, 12 predicted proteins | sample czorhiz316metaG_FD_104810 | JGI IMG/M metagenome (GOLD analysis project Ga0137399, IMG submission 104810) | Vadose zone soil microbial communities from Angelo Coast Range Reserve, California, USA - czorhiz3.16 metaG | ecosystem: Environmental > Terrestrial > Soil > Vadose zone | place: USA...
GGGTTCTGGTTGTAGTAGAACTTGCTGACAAATTGCGCCGTCTCCATTCGATGCTCCATGTTCTTATCAATCCATTTGCCGCTCCTGGCGATCCCGTCGACCAACCGCTGCACCGTCTCGCGATCGTTCTTGATCATGTCTTCGTGGACCGCGAGCACACACGAAATGAAATTCGGCCAGACATCTTTCGTGAGCCAAAGCACGCGTCCGTAACCATCGAGCTCGGTTTGAGCCATGAACGGTTCGCCGCTCGAAATCGCGTCTACGGCTTTGGCGTAAAGTGCGGCCGGCATGTCCGGCGGCGGCATTTCGACAAGATCGACATCTTGCGGCGTCATGCCCGCGCTTTTCAGCGCGCGAAAAATCAGAAGGCGTTGATTAGAGAACCGATTGGGAACCGCGATTTTTTTGCCGCGCAAATCCTGCATCCGGTAAATCTGCGAATCTTTGTGCACCATCACCGCCGAACCGTCGCGATGGCCGAGATAAACAATCTTGATCGGCACGCCTTGTTCGCGCAGCGCCATCGCCATCGGCGCGAGAATGAATGTGGCCGGCGTGTAACCGGAAAGATAGGCTTCCTTCAGTTCCGGCCAGCCGTTGAATCGCACCGGCTCGAAAAAACTGTCGCCGGTCATCTGTTTGTTAATGAAATCAGTGACCGGACAGGTCAGATGACACGTTACCGGCAGAAATCCGATCCGGAATTTTTTTTGCTCATTAATGCCGGCGCGCTTTGAATCGAAAAGATGCAGATTGAGCCAGGCGTGGACCAGCGTGATCGCAATCAGCCACGCAATCGCGATCACGATTAGTATCTTCCGCATCGACATAAACGCAGCGGAAGTATTCTGGAGCGGTGAATCGCGTCAACGTTTTTTGGCAGGGCCGGACTCCGGCGGGCGCATGAAAAGATTCATCCCGCCGACGTCGATCACCGCAAAATTCCAGGATAGATATTCTTCGCCGAGCAAACCGGCGCCTACGAACTTCGCCACGTGCGCGACGCCGACCTCCGCGTTGTTTACCACCAGATTGCCAAGCGTCAGTTGTTTGAAGTAGCCGATGCCTTCTCCGTGATACGACATGTTCGGCGACATTGATGCTCCAGACGCGGCCGCGATCGGCGAAGAGATCAGCGTGAGCGCGCTGCCGGTATCAACGATCAGTTTGGCCGGGTGTCCATTGAGCGCGGCATCCACTTCCAGGTGATGCTCGGGATTAAAGTGCATCGGAATCCGCACGAACCCGCGACCGGCGAGAAGTTGCGCGAGCTTTTGGCTGGTCGCCGCCGATGCTCCTTTCGGATTGACGTAAATCATCTGTCGCGCGCAATCGATCACCATTCCAAACCGCGACATCTCGTGCGCGCCGAACAAGCCGTCGAGGTGCGGCCGCGCGATGAAATTGATTTGCTGCTCAGCCGCGACTTCCACTGGAACGTTTTGGAACGTGCAATTGCCCATTGCGAGTGTGGAGAGCTTGCTGATGCCGGCGCGTTCGGCATTTCCAGAAACGCCAACTACGTAACCCTTGCTATCTTGCACGCGCAGACCAATTCGCCTGGCACTGTCGCGATCAATCAATGTCTGCGGACATCCACTGTCGATCATGAGGGCGGTTTTTCGGCCGTTCATCATTGTGTTAACGAACAGATGATTGGCAAAACGGCGTTGCATTGGCGCGCCGCCGAAACCTTCGTGCTCGAAAAATGTTTTCAGGGCGGCAGGTGCTGGGGCAGCGGCGTGGCCGCTCAACATTGGCAGCCAACAAATTGCGGCGATTGCGAATCCAAGGAGAGACGTTTTCATGACCGTTTATGGTTCAGTTCGGAATCGCGAGGCAATTCGGATGCCTCAGAGCAACTGATATGGATCGACATCCACGGTGGCGACGACATCCTCGGGGAGCGGCAATTTGTCGAGCGTCTCGCGCACGAGCCGGCTCAGACGCATGATCGCTCCGCCGCGGAGCAAAATGTGAAACCGAAATTGCCCCTGCAGCTTTTCCAACGGCGCCGGTGTGGCGTCGCCGAGTGTGAATTCCGAACCGAGCGATTCTTTTAATCGGCGCGCCAAAGTTTCGGCAGACAATTTGGCCCGGCCTTCATGCGCGGAGCGGACTGTGATCAAAATGGCGTGTTTGAACGGCGGAAAGTCGCAGCGTTCCCGAAACTCCAGCTCCTGCTGAAAGTAACCGGCGAAATCGTGATGCCGCGCAAACTGGATCGACGGACTAAAGGGCGTGTAGGTTTGCACGAAAACTTCACCCAGCGTTTCGCCGCGACCGGCCCGCCCCGCCACTTGGGTGAGCAACTGAAAAGTTCGTTCGCCCGCCCGGAAATCGGGAAGATGCAGCGCCAAATCGGCGTTGATGATTCCGACCAAGGTCACGTTTGGAAAATGCAGACCCTTGGCGATCATTTGTGTTCCGACCAGGATGTCGATCTTCCCGGTGCGGAAATTTCTTAAAGTTTCGCGATAAGCGTCCTTGCGCGTCATCGAGTCCGCGTCCATCCGGCGCACGTTCGCTTTTGGGAAAAGGTGGGAAACGGTCGACTCAACCTTCTCCGTCCCGAATCCCGCGTAGATCAGCGCATCTTTTCCGCAGGCCGGGCATTTCTTCGGCACAGCGGCGGTATGTCCGCAAAGATGGCAACTCAAGCGCGCCATGTGCCGATGGAACGTCAAAGCCACGCTGCAGTTCGGACAATTTCGTGCTTCGCCGCAATTGCTGCAGAGCAGCGACGTGGAAAATCCGCGCCGATTCAAAAACAGAATCGTCTGCTCGCGTTTCTCGAGCCGAAGCGCGATCGCCCGCGACAATTTCTCGGAAAGAATCGGTGCGATCTTTTCTTTTCGCCGCTCCTGGCGAAGGTCGACAATCCGCATCAGCGGCATCCGTTGGTCGTCGACGCGCTGGGTCAGCGTCAGGAGTTCATATTTGGCGGTGGTCGCGTTGTGATAGCTTTCGAGTGACGGCGTGGCGCTGCCGAGAACCACGGCGCATTTCTCGATCTTGGCGCGGACGACCGCGACATCGCGCGCGTGGTAACGCGGCGCGTCCTCCTGTTTGTAAGTCGTCTCGTGTTCTTCATCGACAATGATGAGACCGAGGTGCTTGAGCGGCGCGAAGACCGCGCTCCGCGCGCCGATTACGATCCGGGCGCGGCCGGAATGAATTTTGTGCCATTCGTCATGGCGCTCGCCTTGCGACAAATGACTGTGCAGCACCGCGACGATTTCGTGCGTTTCAGCAAAGCGACTTTTGAAACGCTCAACCGTCTGAGGCGTGAGCGAAATTTCCGGGACGAGCACGATCGCGCTGCGGCCGCGCTCGAGCGCAGTCCGAATCGCTTGCAGATAAATTTCCGTTTTCCCGCTACCGGTCACGCCGTACAACAAAATCGGTTTTGCATTCTCGGGTGCCGCCAGGGCGTCTGTGATTTTTGTCAGCGCGAGAGCTTGTTCCGCGTTCAGCTCGAGATTTGCGGTCGCGATGAATTGCTCGTCCGCGTGTGGATCGCGCTCGACCGCCTCTTCGCTCAGTTGGATCAGGTCGCGCTTGGCGAGCGCGCGCAGCGTTTGGTTGTCGAACGATGTTTTGCGGAGCAATTCCGCGGCTGGCATCGGCTTCTCCAGTTTCGCAATCGCTTCGAGAAGCTCGGCCTGTCGCGGCGCGCGCTTCCGCAAGTTGTCGATCTTATCGGTGTCGATCTTTGGCAGCGGCTGGACGAACAGTTGTTTTTTCCAACTGACCTCTGCGCGCCGGATCACCTGTGGCAGCAAACTGCGCATGACCGTTTCGAGCGGGCAGCAATAATAGGCGCTCATCCATTTCGCCAATTCCAGAAGCGGCTCGCTGATGACTGGAGCTTCTCCGACCAGCGCTTCGATTGGTCGAATTCCCTTCGCATCGCTTTGATCGAGCGTTGCCAGAACCGTGGCGAGGGCGGATTTGTCGCGAAACGGAACTCGCACGCGTGAGCCGATGCCGATGCGGTCGGCCAGTGTCTCCGGCACGGAGTAATCGAGCTCGCGTTGAATGGCGCGGTCGATGATCACGCGAACGTAATTAGGCTTCATCATTCTTGCTGGCCGACAATTTAATTGAAGTTTAGGTCGATCACGAGCATGAGCAGGAAATAAGATGGCCCGGTTTGTTCTAAAATTGATTCTGTGCCTGCTAGTCGCTTTGGCGGCGGGGTTCGGTTATCTCGCGTTGCGATCCGGCGACGCGCTTTACAGTTTCTACGAATGGGTCAGTCCGGCGCGATTTCAACAATACGACAAACTCATTCTGTCAGTCGCGGCGGAACATCAACTCGATCCGATGCTGGTCAAAGCCGTGGTCTGGCGCGAGAGCCGGTTCGATCGTCAAAAATATGGAACCGCGGGTGAACGAGGCTTGATGCAAGTAAGTGAGAAAGCCGCCAATGAATGGGCGCGCGAACACAAGATCGAGAATTTCAATTTCGAACAACTCTTCGATCCCAAGACGAATCTTGAAGCGGGCTCGTGGTATTTGCGACGCGCCCTCGAGCGCTGGCAGAACGAACCCGAACCATTGCCGCTTGCTCTCGCCGAATACAATGCGGGCGCGAGTCGCGTTCAGCGCTGGGTTGGAGCCGGTGGAATCACGACCAGCCAATTTCTCGGCAACATTGATTTCCCAGCTACGCGCAAATACGTCCAATCGATTCTCGATCGCTACGCCTTCTACAAACGGCGCGGCCGAATGTGAGCTGATTGCATCCGTCAGACGAATTCACTGCCAATCTTTGCGTTGAGCGGAATGACGTTGTCGATCTTGATGGGCAGATCGACGCCGCGTTGCTTCAATGCCGCGATCACGCTTTCGGTCGGGATATTTCCAACGAGCGTGTTTTGCGCGAACGGGCAGCCGCCGAGTCCGCCAATCGCGGAATCAAATCTTCGACAGCCAGCATCGTAAGCGGTGAGGATCTTCCCGACTGCGTCGGCGGGTGTGCTGTGCAAGTGGACGCCCATCTCGCGCGCGCCGGTCGATTTCATTGCGGTGGCGACGACTTGGTGAATCCGTTTTGCATCCGCCATTCCAACCGTGTCGGCGAGTGAGATTGATCGAATACCAAGCTCGGCGATGCGCTCAATCGCCGCGTGAAGCCCGTCTTCGTTCCAGGGGTCGCCGTACGGATTTCCGAACGCCATCGAAACATAAACGATAAGATCGACATCGGCCGCTTCGGCGCGCTTTTTAATTGCTTTCAGCGTCTCGAGATTTTCTTCGGGCGATTGGTTTTGGTTTCGCCGCAGAAATGTGGGCGAAATCGAGCACGGATAGCCAAGCGTTGCCACGCGCTTTGTCGCAATCGCGCGCTCCGCGCCCTTTTCATTGACCACGATGCCGATGATTTCGACGCCGCTCGGGATTTCAAGTTGCTCGAGCACTTGCTCGCTATCGGCCATTTGTGGAACAGCTTTCGGTGAAACAAAACTCACGGCGTCGATGTGCTTGAAGCCGGCGTTGATGAGCGCGCGGAGATATTGAACCTTCAGCTTGGTCGGGATCTGGCGCGGCAAGCCCTGCCAGGCGTCGCGCGGACACTCGATTAATTTTACCGGTTGGTTCGCCATGCTCGGAATCTTCGGTAACGGTTCAAGGGAATGACGAAATCGCAAATCGCCGGGGTCTTGGAGGAAATTGCGACGTTGCTCGAATTGAAGGACGAGAACCCGTTCAAGATCCGAGCTTACGCCAATGCCGCGCGGTCGCTGGAAACGTTTGGCGGCAATCTCGGCGATCTTCAGGACGAAGAAGCACTCGCGAAAATCCCGGGCATCGGCAAAGCGATCGCGGCCAAGGTCAAGGAATTGGCGGGCACTGGAAAACTCAAATATCTCGAGGAATTACGGGCGGAATTCCCGGCGGCGATCCTTGAGTTGTTTTCCATCTCCGGTCTCGGAGCCAAGAAAATCAAAGCGCTCTACGAGCAGCTTCACATCACGTCGATCGAGCAACTGCGCCAGGCGTGCGAGTCTGGCCGGGTCGCGGAATTACCGGGATTCGGGGAAACGACGCAGACAAAGATTTGCACGGCGATCGAGCAACGCGCGAAACATTCCGGATATTTTCAATTTGGCCAGATTGCCGCTGAAACGGAATCGCTCCGACGCGATCTGGCAGCGCATGCCGATGCGCTCCAAGTGGATGTCGCGGGAAGTTACCGCCGGCGCAGGGAAATTGTGCGCGATGTCGATCTCGTGGTGGCGACGAAAAAGCCGGCCGCGATTGCGGAATTTTTCGTCAAACATGCGCTAGTGGAATCGATCATCGCCCAAGGTCCGACGAAAACGAGTGTGCGATTGCGGTCCGGCATCCAATGTGATCTTCGCGTTGTCAGCTCCGCGGAATATCCGTTCGCGCTCAATTATTTTACCGGGAGCAAGGAACATAACATCGAGATGCGCAGTCGCGCGCTGCAGCGCGGCTGGACGTTGAATGAATATCGGCTCGCCCGTTTGCCGCCTGATCCGAAATCCAAGAAAAAAACTCGGCCGGCAAAAATTCCAAAAGTTAACGATGAAACGGATTTGTATCGCGCGCTTGGACTCGACTACGTGCCGCCGGAGTTGCGGGAGAACTGTGGCGAATTTGAAGCGGCGGAAGGCCATTCGCTGCCGCGATTATTGGAGCAGGGAAATCTGCGCGGCACGTTTCACTGCCATACCGTCGCGAGCGATGGTCACAACACGCTGGAAGAAATGGCGGCGGCCGCACAGGAGCTGGGTCTCGAATATCTCGGGATCGCCGAGCACAGCAGAAGCTCAATTCAGGCGCACGGCATCGACGCCGCAAAGCTGCGCTCGCAAATCGCGGCCATTCGCAAGTTGAACAAAAAACTCGACGGCTTTCGCGTTTTCGCCGGCGTCGAGTGCGACATTCTCCGCGACGGCAAGCTGGATTTCGACGACGAGATTTTGTCGGAACTGGATTTTGCCGTCGCCTCGATCCATTCCGTTTTCAATTTGTCGGAAGCGGAAATGACCAAGCGAATCATCCGGGCAATGGAAAATCCGTTCATCACGATCCTGGCGCATCCGACCGGACGCTTGTTGCTGAAACGCGATCCGTATCTGGTCGATATCCCAGCGGTGATCGAGGCCGCAGCCGCGACCGGAACCTGGATCGAGCTCAACGCCGCGCCGAAGCGACTCGATCTCGATTGGCGATGGTGGCCGTTGGCGAAACAGAAGAGCGTCAAATGCGTGATCAATCCGGACGCGCATCGTGCGGAGCGATTGCAGGACTTATGGTTCGGCGTCGGGATTGCGCGCAAAGGCTGGCTGACGAAAGCCGACGTAATGAATTGTTTGCCGCTCGGCAAAATAGAATCGGCGTTGCAAACAAAGAGGAACAAAAAGGCTTAGATTGTTTCGCGCTGCGGCAAAAACAGGGTCAAGCATTTACAGGCGCCGCCTGCTTTGAGGAATTCGGTCATCGGGAGCTGATGACAACGGTAGCCGCGCTGAGTCAGATCAGCGACGAGCCTGGGCGCGCCTTCGGGCAAAACAATGTCGCGTTCAATCACGACCGCGTTGCAACAAAAATGCATCGCTTCCTCCGGCGCGACATCGATCAGATCGGAAACGTGTTCGCGAATGGCGTGCTGTCCGTATTCGTCGAACGCAGCGGGAAACCAAACCGCCGCGCCATCGGGCAGCGGACAAAAACAAGTGTCGAGATGGTAAAAGCGAGGATCGACAAGTTCCACCGAGACGACGAGACAGCCGAGCGTTTCCGCGACCGCGCGATGGGACTTGATGTCGGAACGGAATTTGTAACCGCAAAAGAGGATGTCGCCTCCGAAAAGCGCGTCGCCTTCGCCCTCGAAATAGTAATCATTGGGCAACCACGAGACTTGGTAGCCGCGTTTTTCCATCCAGCTGGCAAAATGCGGCGCTTCGCCGGCCCGCTCTTTGTGCCGAAAATTGCTGGGAATAAATCGTTGGCCAACAGCGAGTCCAGCATTGGCCGTGAAAACCAAATCGGGCAGTTTCGGTTGCGGTGGGACCAGCTCGATCTTGCAGTCCAGTTTGGACAATGTCGCGTGCAGACCCCGCCACTGCTTTTGCGCGAGCGCCGCTTCCGCACCACGCGCACGGCTCATCCACGGATTGATCTCGTACTCGATGCCGTAATAATCCGGCGGGCAGAGCAAGAGCTCGCGCATAAGATCGCCAGTTACTTATCGCGGAGCTGAGGGCGGTTTACTTCCGCGCCTTGCTCTCGCAAACGCTGAATCAATTCGTCCAATTCGGACCGGCTCGGTGCGGTAATTTCGATTCGAGCCAAACTGGGGTCGACACGTTTTTGACCGATCTTAAATTCGACAATGTTGAACGTGGCGCCGCGAGTTACGATCTGATCCAGCACCTTTGGCAAGGTGAGCGAATCGATTATGTGGCCGCGCAGCTCGATCGTCTCGGAAAACATCGGCAAAATTTAGTCGATGAAGCTTCCCCGCGCCAATTGCGTCAACGCAGGGCTGGATCGACAATTAACTAAGATCGACATGAAAAAACCGAATGTGCGCGGACCCTCGCCCAGGCGAAAGGCGCATCTCGTATTGCGCGAAAAATTAAATCGCAAATCAAAGCCGGCTCCGGCGTGGCCTGTTGGTGGCGAGGGTGGAGAAGAATCGCGGCAGAGTGTCGGCAGATCCGTTTATGGGAAAGATTGACGGCCTCGCCGGCTTAGCTAACAAAATCGCGGCCAGGCTCGCGGTTAAGCCGGAGATTTTTATCATCCATCCGGCGGAACTCCGGATTTTGCGATCAATGTCGGACCAGGATCTTCGCGCGTTTGCGGCGGAAAACGGCTGGCGCGTGGTTCGGCGCCTCGGCGGGAGGCAAATTGAATTTTACAATGATGCAAGTGCGCGCGACAGCGCACTGATGTCTCCTGAACGCGCGCTTACTTAATTGATGGTGTAAGTCGCCGAAGCAACTGAACTATTGTTATAGCCGTTGGCAACGGCGATGGCCTTGACCGTCTTAGTGCCTTTTCCGGTTAGCGTAATTTGGCCGGTGTAAAGCGAGGAGCTGGTCGTCGGCGTCGTGCCGTTAGTCGTGTAATACATCGTTACACCAGGCGTGCCGGAGTAGAGATGGACGTCGACCTCTCTTCTAAAGACTCCGCCGCTTGGGTAGAAAACTGGCGTGTCGGCGGTGGGAACAGGTGTCGACGTGGGAGTGGGAGTCGGAGCGGGGGTTGGAGTGGCCGTTGGCGTTGGTGTCGCGGTAGCAGTCGGAGTCGGCGTAGGAGTCGCAGTGGCCGTCGGTGTCGGTGTGGCAGTTGGCGTTGATGTCGGTGTGGGAGTTGGCGTTGATGTCGGTGTGGGAGTTGGCGCTGGCGTTGGAGTTGCGGTCGGGGTCGCGGTCGGGGTAGGTGTGGCAGTTGGCGTTGATGTGGGCGTTGGAGTTGGCGCTGGCGTTGGAGTTGCGGTCGGGGTCGCGGTCGGGGTTGGTGTGGCAGTTGGCGTTGATGTGGGAGTTGGAGTTGCAGTCGGGGTCGCGGTTGGTGTCGGCGTATCAGTCGGGGTAGGAGTCGCCGTTGGTGTTGGTGTATCCGTTGGCGTAGCCGTGGGGGTTGGTGTTGGCGTGTCGGTCGGTGTAGCCGTCGCGGTAGGGGTTGCCGTTGGCGTTGGAGTATCCGTCGGCGTCGGAGTTGGAGTATCAGTGGGAGTTGGAGTCGCTGTCGGGGTTGGCGTATCCGTTGGAGTTGGTGTCGGAGTATCAGTCGGGGTCGCAGTCGCCGTTGGCGTGGGAGTGTCAGTTGGCGTCGGGCTCGGCGTGTCAGTCGGGGTCGCAGTCGCCGTTGGTGTTACTGTCGGCGTGTCCGTCGGAGTCGCCGTTGGAGTTGGTGTCGGCGTGTCTGTCGGAGTAGCGGTGGCAGTTGGCGTCGGCGTTGGAGTATCAGTTGGAGTGGGCGTCGCGGTTGGACTCGGAGTTGGAGTGGCAGTTGGCGTGGCCGTCGCGGTGGCGGTCGGTGTTGGTGTCGGCGCTGCAGTTGGCGTTGCGGTTGGGGTTGGTGTGGGAGTTGGCGCTGGAGTTGGCGTTGCGGTCGCGGTTGGAGTTGGAACGGGAGTAGGAGTAGGGCTGAACGCCTTATAAGTGTAGCTGTTGAAGACCCATGAATTGTTCACTTGGGAATAGAGCCTGACGTAAATGTTGCGCCCGTCAGTTGGAATACCGTTCACGGTGATCGAGAGCACATGCACCACGTTTGAAAAGTAAATGTCCGCCCCGCCTGGCGAACTGCCTACAAAAAGCACATAGCCAGTAGCGCTACCCGCACTCCACTGGAACGTAACGCTTGAGGATGTGAACGTTGATCCTGGCGGCGGGTTTAACATCACCGCCGCGCCTGCTGGCGACGGACTCGGTGTCGGTGTAGCCGTCGGAGTTGGAGTTGGCGTTGAAGTTGGTGTTTGGGTTGGGGTTGCAGTTGGCGTGCCGCTAGGAGTTGGCGTCGGACTCGGTGTAGATGTAGCCGTTGGAGTTGGCGTTGCAGTCGGGGTTGCAGTACCGCCTGGAGTTGGCGTCGGTGTTGGAGCCGGGCTCGCGGAACACGTCGGGAATTTGAACGACCCAATTCGGGTGACCCAGTTTAGGCCCTGGGCGCGGTAGTACATGTTTGTGTACCAAAAAGTACAATCGTCCACCGGATCGACTGTCATCGCGCTGTAATCGCCCCATCTAATGCAAGCGACACCGCCACAGTTGCCGAACTGAACGCTCCGCGTGACCGACGGCAACATCGTGACTTCGGTCTGAGGCAAGCTGTTCAGCGGATCAGTCGCCAGCCGTCCCACATATCGGATGTCCGGTGCAACAGTCGCGCTCGATGCGGTGTAACCGAGGGCCATGTTACCAATGTGATCGACTGCGAGCGAGCCCATGAAGCGGTTCATGCCATCAAGGCCATTATTGAAAATCTGTTCTTGCACCGGCGTGGTGGTCACGTTGCCCCCAGTGATGTTAATTTGGGCCCATTGAATGCTGGTTGGAGTGGAGGAACTCTGCGTTCCCGTTGTGTGATTGACCCAAAGCGATTCGACGCCACCGATATTTCGATACTGGTTCTGCATCATTGCCCGGTCCGCGAGCGTGTCAGTGTTATTACCAGAGGGTTCCGGTACCGAACTGGCGGCCGTAAAATAAGGCGCCTGCGACACGTAAATTGGTCCGACGAATGTCGAATTTCCAGGGACAGAATAGTCCGGATGGAACGTGTACACTTCCCAGGCGTAATAGTAGATCTTCGATGCCGCGACCATGTAATTAGGTGCGCCCGCCGGCGGAGGTGTGCCGCGGTAGTTGCTGGGCAACAGACCGAAGCGGCTGGAATTTGTGTCGACAACAACGCTCCGGAGCGGTGCTCCATTTACCAGATCGTTAATGTTGAAGGCGTAGGCACGGGCCTCTTTGTAGGTAGAGCTGCTGCAGGAAGAATTGTTGCACTGGAACATATTGGCCGTCATGTAGAGTCCATCGGGCCAAATTCCGATTTTAGGATAATCTGCGAACCACGGATGCGCGGCATCATCGGTTCTGATCGGGTAAAACCACCAGCCACCGCCCACCGGATCGCTCGTCTTTGAAACCGCAACGCACTCGTAATAGGGACCGTTCTGGATATTGCTCCACGAAAAGTCCGCGACGATAAACCGATCGTATTGCGGCACGTAAATAACGGTTGGATCGCCGCCATGAAAATTGTCGCACGCGGTTCCTGTTCCGGCGCCTCCCCAAAGAGCGCCGAATGTGAAAGTGGCCAGCGTGGCGTGGGTCGCCTTATCATAGATTCCAACTGAGGTATTAACCGCCTGGACGAAATGGTTCGGCCCAACGTCGCCGACCGTATCCGGCGGGAAGCCGGCGCCATTAGCAGTGAAGTTCATCCCATCAAAGCTCGTGATCGGAGTGGGCATTGGCGCCAGGGGACCGGCTAGCGTTGGACTCGGCGCTTGAAAAGAGCTGGCGCCCGGCAGCAATTGCTTGGGCCCGGAGGGCGGCACCTCAAGCTCCAATGGTCGGATGAAAAGCTTCCGCTCTTCTGGCGTTATCTGCTGCGGAAGACTTCGCACGTCGCCGCGAAATTCTGACGGAAGGACGGTTGGTCCTTGGATTCCAGTCCCAGCAACAGGCGCTTGCGACCCCGGCCCCGCGAGACTCAGCATCCCCAGGCATGTGCCGGCTAAGCAGAGCACCACGGCGAGAGCAACGCGTGGATTAGCGCGGCCGGACTGGGCGTCGGAATTTGTACGCATCACTTATCTGATTTTATCCCGACCCGGTACCTAAGACGAGGCCGAATTTCCTTGCGGACCGCAGCTGGCGCGGGCGGGGCAACTTGGGGAGACAGATGCACGTGCGGTCGCCAGGGTCGGCCACTGTGGCCGGCTTAGCGAATCGTGTAAGTCGCTGTCGCGACCGCGCTGTCGCTGTAGCCGATCTCGGAGCCGATTGCCTTAAGGGTCTTTTTGCCTTTTCCGGTCAATGTGATTCCGCTCCCATTATAAACGAGCGAGCTGGTTGTCGGCATGGTGCCATTAGTCGTGTAGTAAATCGTAGCGCCGGGTGTCGCACAGAAGATTTCTACTGTCACTCGCCTGCGGAATGTTCCGCCGCTTGGCGAGAACATCGGCGTGTCGACTGTCGGTATCGGCGTCGGAACGGGCGTTGGTGTAGCGGTGGCAGTTGGAGTTGGCGTCGGAGTTGGCGTGCCAGTTGGGGTTGGAGTCGCTGTTGGAGTACCACTTGGCGTCGCGGTCGGTGTCGGAGTCGGAGTAGGGACTGGAGTCGGCGTCGGCGTGCCCGAACCGCTAAATGCTTGGTAGGTGTAACTATTTGTAGCCCACGAGTTGTTCACTTGAGAATATAACGTGACGTAGATGGTGCGACCATCAGTCGGAATGTTGTTTACGGTGGTAGATAGCACATGCAGCATCCCTGAGAAGTAAATGTCGGTGCCACCCGGCGAACTACCGACAGCGAGTACGTAGCCGGTAGCACTGCCCGCGCTCCACTGAAAGGTGACGCTCGAAGAGGTGAAGGTTGATCCTGGCGTCGGACTCAACATCACTGCTGGTCCTGACGATGGCGGTGGAGTCGGAGTGGGAGTGCCAGTTGGTGTAGCGGTCGGAGTCGCAGTGGGCGTCGCACTTCCGCCCGGAGTCGGGGTTGGCGTTGGCGTTGGGCTTGGACCAGCCGAGCAGGTGGAAAATTTGAATGAGCCAATGCGGGTGAGCCAGTTTAGACCTTGAGCGCCGTAGTACATGTTTGTGTACCAGAAAGTGCAATCGTCGACCGGGTCGACCGTCATCGCGCTGTAATCGCCCCATCTCGTGCAAGTGGAAGGCCCACAGGTACCGAACTGAACGCTGCGTGTGACCGACGGCAGCATCGTGACTTCTGTCTGTGGCAACGCGCCGGCTGGGTCGGTGGAGAGTCGTCCTGCATAGCGAATATCTGGAGCGACGCTCGAGCTCGAAGCAGTGTAGCCGACCGCCATGTTGCCGGCGTGATCGACTGCGAGCGAGCCCATGAAGCGGTTCATGCCGTCGGGGCCGTTGTTGAAAATCTGTTCTTGCACTGGCGTCGTGTTCACGTTGCCGCCGGTAACATTGATTTGGGCCCATTGAATGCCGGTTGGAGTCGATGAACTCGGCGTGCCGGTTGTGTGATTCACCCAGAGCGACTCGACGCCGGCAATGTTGCGATACTGATTTTGCATCATTGCCCGATCCGCGAGCGTGTCGGTGTCATTACCGGAGGGCTCGGGCACGGGGTCAGCCGCGGCGACATAAGTCGCCTGCGAAACATTTATGGGCCCCTGAAAGGTCGAATTGGACGGTACTGAATAGTCAACGTGGAACTGGTAGACTTCCCAAGCCCATAAACTGATCGATTCCGCCACTACGTAATTTGGCGCGCCCGCCGGTGGCGGCGTCCCGCGATAATTGCTGGGCAAAAGACCGAAGCGGCTGGAACTGGTGTCGACAACAACGCTTCTTAGCGGCGCGCCGTTGACCAGATCGCTAATATTAAATGCGTAGACGCGCGACTCTCTGTAAGTAGCGCTGCTGCACGAAGAGTTGTTGCACTGGAACATGTTGGCCGTCATGTAGAGTCCATCGGGCCAAATTCCCATCTTCGGATAATCCGGAAGCCACGGATGGGCAGCGTCGTCGGCTCTGAATGCATACCGCCACCAACCTCCACTGACCGGGTCGCTCGTTTTTGAAACCGCGATGCACTCGTAGTAGGGACCGTTTTGGATGTTGGCCCACGAGAAATCAGCAACAATAAACCGATCGTACTGTGGGACGTAAATTACGGTTGGATCCCCGCCGTTGTCTGTATCGCACGGTGTTCCAGTTCCCGCGCCGGACCATAAGCCGTCGAAAGTAAACGTTGCCAGAGCGGCGCCGGTTGCTTTGTCGTAAATTCCAACCGAGGTATTCACTGCCTGGACAAAGTGGTTTGGCCCAACATCGCCCACGGTGTCCGGCGGGTGACCGGCTCCCCACGTATCGTGATCCATCCCCGGGAAACTCATTATAGGATTCGGCATCGGCGCGCTGATAGCGCTCACATCCGGGCTTGGCACCTCGGTACGAGCTCCGGGCAACGGCTGCTTGATTCCGATTTCGGGACTTTCAAATTCCGGCCGAAGAAGGAAATTTTGTCTTTCCGCGTCGGTGATCGTTTGGGTTAGGTTTCTGACGTCGCCGCGAAATTCTGACGGAATAACTGTCGGCCCCTGTTGCACAGTTCCGGCAGCGGGAGCTTGACTGGTCGGTGCCGCGAAACTCAGCATCGCCAGTGATGTGCCGGCCAAACAGAGCATGACAGCCACGGCAATGCGTGGATTAAAGCGGCCGGATTCGGGTTGGGGATTTCTTTGCATTCTTTTCTGAATTTAAACTGGCGTGATGACTTCTAGGTCAAGGCCGAATCCGGCTCCCTATGGCAGGGACATGGGGGTAAGAAAGCAGCTAGTTTGATGCCGAGTTGGGGGTTGCGGGCGTGGGACTATGTCCAGCTTTGAACCCAACGCAAATGGAATTGTTGCGCTCAATTATTCTTTTCGTCGGACTGCGTCTGATTCGAAAAATATGCGGTCAGAGGACTCGTCGCCGAAGCAGTCCAGCGTTTCTCGCCCAAGCCGATTTCGTGGGCTTCGCGACCCGCTTCAATTGCCTTCTTGAATGCTTGCGCCATGCGGACGGGATCAGACGCAATCGCGATCGCGGTATTTACTAATACGGCGTCCGCGCCCATTTCCATGGCTTCGGCTGCCTGACTCGGCGCGCCCAGACCGGCATCGACAACTACCGGCACGGTTGCTTGCTCGATAATGATTTCAATCTGCGGCCGTGTTTCGATCCCGCGATTGCTGCCAATCGGCGAACCCAGCGGCATCACCGTCGCGGTTCCGACATCCTGCAAACGTTTGGCGAGCACCGGGTCTGCGTTGATGTAGGGCAGCACGGTAAATCCTTCTTTCACCAAAATCTCAGCGGCGGCGAGTGTTTCCACTGGATCCGGCAGAAGATAGCGCGGATCCGGATGGATCTCGAGCTTGATCCACGTCGGCAAACCGGCGCTCGCCGCCAGGCGCGCGAGCCGCACCGCTTCGTCGGCCGTGCGCGCGCCGCTCGTGTTCGGCAAAAGCAGAAATCTCTTCGGATCGACGAAGTCCAAAATGTTCGCGAACGGATCATGTTTGCCGGAGAGATCGGCCCGCCGCAACGCCACTGTCACAATTTCGGTTCCACTGGCCACCAGCGCATCGCGCATCAATTCGTTGGAAGCAAACTTCCCCGTGCCCACCAGCAGCCGCGATGTGAATTCCCGGTCGGCGATCTTCAGCTTGGAAGGCTTGTCCGACATCGCCTAGACAATAACGAATTCGCTGTACGAATCGAATTTGTTCGGCCACTTTTCTTTGGTGACCAAATTCGATCTGCATCCTGAAGATTGCGTCCAAGGGATGGCGCGGCTGCCCGATGCAGATGTCGATCTTGTCGCCACTTCACCGCCCTACAATCTTGGTGTTCGATATCGAAAATACTCCGACCGCCAGGATCGACAGTCCTATTTGTTTTGGTGCAAAGCCTGGGCATCACAAGTCCGGCGCGTTCTGAAACCAGCCGGCTCATTTTTTCTCAACATTGGGGCGGCGCCCTCAAATCCGATGCTGCCGCACGAAATTGTTTTTCAGCTGCGCGATCTCTTTGTTCTGCAAAACACGATTCATTGGATCAAATCAATCGCGATCGACAATCGCACATTCGGACATTTTAAGCCGATCAGCTCAAAACGATTTCTGAACGACTGCCACGAATACATTTTTCATTTCACCATCAATGGCAAGGTCGACGTCGACCGTCTCGCGCTCGGCGTCCCGTATCAAGACAAGAGCAACATCGCGCGCTGGTCCCACACCCGCGGACGAGACGTGCGCTGCCGTGGCAACACCTGGTTCATTCCTTACGAAACGATCCAGAGCCGCGCCAAAGAGCGACCCCATCCGGCCACGTTTCCCGTCGCGCTCGCGGAGAATTGCATCAAGCTCCATGGCGTTTCGCGCGTGAAGACGATGCTCGACCCCTTTCTGGGGATTGGAAATTCAGCCGTCGCCGCTCAACACTGCAGCGTCAAAAAATTTATCGGCTTCGAGATCGACAAAACTTATCTCGCTGAAGCGCGCCGCCGCATCTCGTAATTCAGGCATCCTGCCTGAATCTTTAGACTAACAGGCGAGATGCCTGTGTTACAGCAGCCTGTCGCTCGCGAGTTTGTCGGATTGAAATTTCTCGAGCGACTTCACCAAATTTCCCGGCAGCGGACGAACCCGATCAAAAATGCGGGCCGCCAGCGGTTTCGCCGTGGTGTAACCGGCGGCGAACATTTCCAGCCGCGCATCCAGATTGTCGATGTAATGGAGCGCCATCGCCTCCGGCGTTTTCGGACTCACCGGCGAACCAAACTGCGCTTCGCCATGATGTGCCCCAATTAGATGCAACAAATGCAGACGCACATCTTCCGACGACGGCGTAAGGCCTTTCCACGCGTCGCCATTGTCCGTCGAAATCTTTCGCCACAACGAATTCACCAACTCGAGCCCGATCGAGATGTGTCCCATTAATTCGCCACGCTCGTCGTAGCCCATCACGAATCCGTTTTCGGGCAGCGCGTTTTCCCAGAGTTTGCCGCAATCGTGAAATAAAATACCGGCCAGCAAAAGATCGACATTCAATTGCGGATACAACGGCGCAATCTCGTTCGCGATCCGCATCATTTGCGCGGTGTGCTCGACCAAGCCGCCGCGGCGTGCGTGATGATAATTTCGCGCTGCCGCCGTGCGCCGAAAACGCTCGCCCAAATCGTTCACAAACGCATCGCACAACGCGCGCAAACGCGGGTCGCCAATCGTCCCGATTGTTTCGAGAATGAATTGCCAATCTGCGTTTTGTTTCGCACGCAGCTCGGCTGGGCCCTGCAGCAATTCATTTTTCTCCTGCGGCGTTAACGGCCGCACCGTCCATTTCTGTGCTTCCAGCCCATATTGCGAATGGGAATTAAATTCTCCAGTTAACTCGATGAAGTTTTCGCTGTTCAGAGCGCTGCATGTTTTGTAA
>Ga0137399_10000362_pt1 | contig 17626 bp, 13 predicted proteins | sample czorhiz316metaG_FD_104810 | JGI IMG/M metagenome (GOLD analysis project Ga0137399, IMG submission 104810) | Vadose zone soil microbial communities from Angelo Coast Range Reserve, California, USA - czorhiz3.16 metaG | ecosystem: Environmental > Terrestrial > Soil > Vadose zone | place: USA...
GCGATCAAGAGCCCCCCCGAAGTCTGGGCGTCGCACAGCAAGATGCGAACCGGTCCGGGGATTTCGGAGCCGAACGTCACGTGCGGTGATAACGCTTCGACATTGCGCTTCGTGCCGCCGGGTACCGCGCCGCGTTCCGTGAGCTCCATGGCCGTAGGGAGCAGCGGAACAGCGGTTGCATCGACCTCAGCGGCCAGTCCACTCGCGTTGAGCATGTTGTGCAGGTGACCGAGTAAACCAAAGCCGGTGACGTCGGTCGCGGCGTGCACCCCTCCTCCCGTCGCGCGCATCGCGCGCGCCGCGCCGGCATTGAGCGTGGTCATCGATGTCACCGCTGGCACCAGGTCCGCAGCCGTCGCAAGGTCGCGCTTCAAGGCGGTCGTGAGCACCCCGGTGCCGATCGGTTTGGTCAGAACGAGCGCATCGCCGGCGCGCGCACGCGCGAGCGTAACGACCCGGTTGGGATGCACTTCGCCGATCGCGACCATGCCGTACTTGGGCTCGGGGTCATCGATCGAATGGCCGCCGAGCACGAACGCGCCTGCCTCGCGCGCGATGTCCGCGCCGCCGCGCAGCACTTCGCCGAGCAGCTCATAGGGGAGGGTGTCCCGTGGCCAGCCGACGAGATTGAGCGCGAGCAGCGGCGTCGCCCCCATCGCGTAGACGTCCGAAAATGCGTTCGCGGCCGCGATGCGGCCGAAGTCGTACGCATCGTCGACGATAGGCGTGAAAAAATCCACCGTCGCGACGATCGCGCGGTCCGGCGTCAGCTGGTACACGGCGGCGTCGTCCCGCGTCGAGGCATCGACGAGGACACGTGGATCCGTGATAGTCGGCACGTGGCGCAAGACCTGCGCCAACTCGGCGGGGCCGAGCTTGCAGGCTCAGCCGGCGCCGTGCGAGAGCGCAGTCAGTCGAACGGTGGTCATTGGTTCAGCGAAGATAGCAAGGCGCCCGCGAGGATGTAGCGAGCCACATCGAGCAACGCGTGGACCAGCAGATGCCGGCGGCGCAGCGGCTCGACGTGCTGCCACATCACGAGCCGTCGCGGAAAGGCGACGAGCAGGCCGACGAGCAAAAACACCAGCCACCACTGCCCAGCGCCGAGTGAGTCGAACCAGAGAGAAGCGAACAGCGTGAGCACCGCCGCTTCGCCTAGACGCCAGCCGATTTCCCAGCGATTGAACGACCAGACGAGTGCGCGATCGACCGGCGGCAGGTCCCAGCGATAACCGATGGGCGGCGCGGCGGCGAATAGCGCCGCCACCGCTAACCACGAGACGATCAGCCGCCCCAGCGTCACATTATTGGGATTGGCGGTATCCCGGGCCCCGCAGCCCGCGACCGGGGCGCGCGCTCGTGAGCTGGCCCTTCTTCACTACCGTCTGCCCGTTCACGATCACGTACTCGATGCCGACCGAGGTCTGATGCGGCAGCTCGAACGTCGCGCGGTCGAGCACCGTCGCGGGATTGAAAACGGTAATGTCGGCGAACATGCCGGGCCGCACGAGGCCGCGATCGGTGAGGCCGACGCGTTGTGCCGCCAGCGACGTCATCTTCCGCACCGCGAACTCGAGCGGGAACAGCTTCAAGTCGCGCGCATAATGGCCGAGGATGCGCGGGAAGGTGCCGTACGCGCGCGGGTGTGCGGACTGCGTGCCGAAGGGACCGTCGGGCGCGACGCCGCCGAAGTCCGTGTTCACCGCGACCCACCACTGCTTCATCGCCGCCTGCACATCGGGCTCGTCCATGATCGCGTACACCGCGTCGGTCCGATGGCCATGCTCGGCAAGCACGATGTCGAAGACGGTCTCGATCGGGTCGCGATGCCGCGCCGCGGCGATCTGTGCTACCGTCTTGCCTTGCATGTAGCGCAGCGAATCCTGAAACGTGCCGGTGATCAAAATGCCGGCGGCACCGCCCGCCGCGGAATAGAACACCTCGCCACCACTCGGATTCAGCATCTCGCGATGGAGCCGGGCGCGCGTCGCGGGATTGCGCAACCGGATCAGCAGCGAGTCCATGCCGCCGCTCTCCGCCCACGTGGGAATCGACGCATCGAGTGAGGTCGCCGCCCGAATGTAAGGATACTGGTCGGCGGTGACGTCGAGTCCCGCGGCCCGCGCCGAATCGATGCGAGCCAAAATGCGCGGCATCCGCCCCCAGGTTTTGCGACCCGAAAGCTTGAGGTGCGAGACTTCCGCCGGGATGCCGGCTTCCTTCGCGATGCGGAAGAGCTCGTTCAACGCATCATCGATGTGCTCGCCTTCATTGCGCATGTGCGACGCGTAGATGCCGCCGTGCCGCCGGGCGGCTTGGGCGAGGGCGATGAGCTCGTCGGTCTTCGAATAGCTGGCCGGTGCGTACTCGAGGGCGGTCCATACACCCAGCCCGCCCTGCTCCATCAGCGTGTCGACGAGCGCCGTCATGTGCGCGAGCTCGGCGGCGGTGGGCGCGCGATTTTCATTTCCGACCACCGCGAGACGAACCTGCGTGGCGCCCACGAACGTCGCGATGTTGAGCGAGGAGCCTTGCTTCTCGAGCTGCGCGAAATAGCCGTTGAGATCGCGCCAGTCCTCGCGGTAATGCCATTTCTTCATCGCGTCGGAATCGTCCAGGACCAACTTGTCCGTGAGCGGCGCGACCGAGCCGCCTTCTCCCGTGATTTCCGTGGTAATGCCCTGCGTGATCTTCGAAAGGACGCGATTGTCGATGAGCACGTTGGTCTCGGACTGGCCCATCATGTCGATGAAGCCGGGGGCGACGACCAGACCGTGGACATCGAGGGTCTCACGGGCGGTCGCCGAGCCGAGGAACCCGACCGCGGCGATCCGATCACCGCGCAGCGCAACGTCGCCCTGGTAACGAGGATTGCCGCTGCCGTCGACAATCCAACCGCCTTTGAGAATCAGATCGTAGGAGCCGTCACTCCTTGCAGCCGTGCCCATGCCGCACAGGACGACAAAAAAGAGCGAGAGAAGACGCGGTCTCATTTCCATGTAGCCCTCAGGGAATCCGGCCGGATCATCCGGCCGCGGGTCATGACGAAGGCGATGTTGCGAGTCGCGGTGATGTTGCGCAGCGGGTTGCCGTTCAGCACGACGAGATCGGCGACCTTACCCGCCGTGAGCAGCCCCAGCGAATCGGCGCGCAGCAATTGCGCGCCGCGGCGCGTGGCGGCCGTGATCGCCTCGAGCGGACTCAGCCCCGCATTCACGAGTAGCGCCATCTCCTCGTGCAGGGAGTAACCGGGAATGAGCAATTGGTTCGCCGCGTCCGACCCCGCGGCAATGGCGCCGCCCGCGCGCCGGTACTCGCGCACGAACTGATCCTGGCGCCGCCGCGAGCGGCGGAACGCCTCGAAATCGCCCCTCTGCCAAGCGGTGCGCCGCAGCAGACCGGGCACGCTGCGGACGCTCTGAGCGCTTTCGGGCACGTCCTCCATGCCGGGACGGCTGAGCAAAATCGGATTGTCGAGGCGCGACAGCATGTCGTGCACGACGAGCGTGGGTACGATCGTGACCTTCGTCGGCGCGAGCGCACGCGCCGTGCGCGCCACCACAGTCGAGTCGAGCGACGACCACCCTTTCTCCTCGGCCGTCCAGCCCGAGAGAAAGCTGTTGTGCGCATTGATATAGAAGGGATTTCCAGTCGCCGCCTGGACGACGCCCGACATGTGCTCGATCGATACGACGCCGGCGCGCGCCGCCGTCAACGCGTCCATCTTGCCCAGGTGAGCGGCCACCTGGAGCCGCAGCTTGCCGGCTTCGTCCATTAACGGGCGCAGCAATGCCGGCGTGATCTTGGTGTACACCTTGAGGTAATCGACGCCCGCGACGACGTGCTGGTCGACGGCGCGCCTGGCCTGCTCGGCGCTCGCGACACCGGTCGCATTGGGATAGGTCGGGGGTATGCCGTCGATCATCGCGCCCGCCGTAAACATCCGTGGGCCCAGAATCGAGCCCAGATTCATGTCGTTGCGGAGTGCCAGAATCGAATCCATGCCGCCATGGAGATCACGGACCGTCGTGACGCCCCAGGCGATGTACCGCTGAGCAGCCCAGCGTTCGACGTGTGCGTGCGAATCGATGAGACCGGGGATGACGGTTTTACCCGCGAGATTCATCCGCACGGCGTTCTTCGGAATCACAATCTCGTTGACGCGCGCGACCGATTCGATGTGACCGTTGCGGATGATGATCACGGCGTCTTCTTTCGGCGCTCCGCCCGAGCCGTCGATCAGCGTCACGCCCTCAAGCGCGATGACCGACTCGGTGGATTTGAATCGTCCGCAGCCCGCGATCGCGAGCAGGAGGAGCAGGAGCGCGATGTACTTCACGGCTTGGGATCGGCGGATGTGTGATCGTGTAGGATGCGCCAGCGATCGCCCTGCCGTTGCAAAACCAGCGTGAACGGCCCGCTCGCAACCGCGGAGTCACGCGGCGGCCGGGACAGTTTGAAGCGGGCGGTGGCGTACGCGAAGTCAGGCGTCAGCACGCGGACATGCAGCTCATCGAACGAGAGCGAGTCGCGGGTTTTTCCCGGCGCGAAGTAGTTGGCTTTGTAGCGATCGTAGAGGGCCTGCCAGCCGTATTGCACGTGGCCGCGCGCCATGTAGCTCGTCAGCGAGTCGCGCGCGTAGTCGCTCATGAAGCCGTCGAGATCGCCGCGGTTCCAATCGGCCGCCGACCGTTGCAGCATGGCGGCGATTTCCCGCGGCGGATCGCCAACCGGAGTCTGCGGTCCAGAACACGAGATCGAGAGCACGATCAGCCAACCGAGCGGGCGCATGAGACTCCTGAACGTGGCCGCGGGAGCGCCTCGCTGAGACGCTCCCGCGGATATCGTACCGAGTTGTGTTAGCGGCGGCGTTTCTTCTTTGTCGCCTTTTTCTTCTTCGCGGGCTTCCTTTTCTTCGCTTTCGGACGCGCTTTCTTGGCGGCTTTCTTTGCGGCTTTCTTTTTCTTCCGGGCCTTCGGTTTGGAAGAGGAGCGCGACTCTTCCATTGGCATGGACGGGGTAGGCGCGGGTGTGGGCGCCGAGGGGAACATCAGCTCCATGAACCCCGGTCCGGGCCAACTGCTCTCCGTGAAATCCATCTGCTCAAGCATCGGATCTCTCCTATGCTGTGTAGGTGCGGGCGCCGCGGCGCGTGGGGGCGGGGGGGCGGCGTGAGTGGGCTATAGCTTACCGCGGGATTTGGACCTCGCAAGTGACACGCGATACCGCGTTTTTGGTCTCAGTTTGTGTGTGCGCTTGTGACAAGTTGGCTTGACAGGGCCATTTAGCCGGACGCACATTCGCCAGCCATGACTAATCGAAGTCTGATCGCGACACTGGCGCTGCTCGCCCCCCTCCCCCTCCTCGCCCCTCGGGTCCTGACAGCGCAAAACGTCGCCGAAGTGCAGGTCGCCCCGCCATCGGTGACCATTCGGGTGGGCGAACGCACGGGGCTGTTGGCCACGGCGTTCGACCGCATCGGCAACGTGATCCCGACGGTCCGTCTGATCTGGTCGTCGAATAACGTCAACATCGCCAAGGTCGACAACAACGGGACTGTAACGGGTGTCAGCAATGGTGTCGCCATCATCGAGGCCCGCGCGGGAGCGCGGCGCGGCCAGGCCGCGATCCAGGTTGTGGGTGGGGGGGCCGTTCCCCCCCCGCCGCCAGGCCCCCCGCCCCCCCCGACAGGTCCGGATCTGTATGGCGGCCAGCCACCCGGGAGCGGGCCGGCAGCGGCGCTGCGGCTCGAGCCTGGCGTGATCTATCTCTTGCCATCTGAGAACACGCGGGTATCGCCGCGAGCGTTGAAGGAAGACGGCTCCGCGGCGGCGCCCGTGAACGTCAACTGGACGTCGCTGCGCACGGACGTTGCGAGCGTCGATCAGAGCGGCAACGTCGTCGCACTCGCTCCGGGTCAAGGCACGATCCAGGCGACGGCACCGGGCGGGCTGACCGCGACGGCTCCGGTGGTCGTGCAGCAGGCGGACTTTACCGTTCGTGAAGCCGGTGCGGGATCGCCCCTGATGCTCTCCCCCGGCGACCTCGATACGCTGCATGTCATCGTCGCCGCGCAAAACAATCGAACCGTGAATCCGCTTGTTCTACAGTGGGCTTCGAACGATCAAAGCGTGGCCCGGGTGAGCCTGGCGGGTGTCGTGACGGCCGCTGGGCCGGGCAAGGCGACGCTGAGCGTGTCGGGTTTGCTGCAGAATAAGAGCATCGAGGTCTCCGTCCATAAGGTGGTCGACAAGCTTTCCGTGCGCCCGCCGCGAGCGCCGGACGTTGCGGTGCCGCTCACCGGCACCGCGAAATTCGACGCGCAGGCGTTGACGGCCGATAACACGCCGGTTCCGGAGGCGCCGCTGCGCTGGAGCGTCGCCGATCCCGCGATTGCGAGTTTCGATCCGCAGACGGGATTGCTCACCGGTCGGGCCGTCGGGAAGACACAGTTCACCGTGAAGGGCCCCGGGGTGGGGCTGGCGGTCACGTGGAACATCAACGTCATCGCCGGATCAGTGCGGTTCGTGCAGCCGCGCGTCGGCATCGGCCTGAATCAGCGGCACACGCTGCACGCGAATTACGCTGACGATCAAGGCAATGTCCTCGGCGCCGCCACGAATCTCACATGGAGCACGGACAATCCTCAGGTGGCGACGGTCGGTGAGGATGGCACCGTGGCCGGAGCGGGCTTTGGACACGCGCGCGTCACGGCCGCCGCTCCCGGAGGGAAGACTGCGGCCGCGGACATTTACGTTGTGGGCGAGATCGTGGTGGCCAGCTCGCGCGGCGGGCAGGGAAAATTCCAGCTGTACTCAGCCGAGCGCTCGAATTTGGCGCAGCTGTCGAAGGTCACACCGCCAACCGACACCGCCTCCGCAAACGATCCGGCGTTCTCTCCGGACGGCTCGCGCATCGCGTTTGTCACGCAGCGAGACGGAAACCCGGAGATCTATGTGATGAATGCGGACGGCACCGGTGTTACCCGCGTCACCAATGACCCCCAGGTCGACGGACGTCCCGCGTTCGCACCCGATGGGCAGTCGATCGTATTCCATTCGTCGCGCCCTGCGGGCAAGCAGGAGATCTGGGCCGTCAATCTCGATGGCACAGGGCTGACGCAGCTGACGCGCGACTCGATCAACTTCTCGCCGGCGGTGTCTCCTGATGGGCAGACGATCGCGTACGTGTCGGTGCGCGACAAGAACTACGACATCTGGCTCATGGGGCGCGACGGGTCCAATCAGCGCGCGTTCACGCGCACGCCACAGCAGAAAGAGAGTGAGCCGCATTTCTTGCGCGACGGCACGCTCGCATATCTGGTGGAGCGCAAAGACGGTAATCGCACCGTCCAGCAGGTCGTACGCGCCGATCTCACGACCGGCAGCATAACGCCGTTGACCGGTACCGACCTCGCGATTGCGTCGTTCGCGATCTCCCCATCGGGCGATCTCGTGGCGTTGGTGGTCAACGCCGAGCCTCAGAACCGCCGCAATCCGATGTATAGAGTGTACATGCAACCTGTCAGCTCCGGAACTCCGGTGCCGATGCCCACGACCGGCGCGGAGCAGATGATCACCCCGACGTTCCGGCCGTAGATTCCGGGGGGGGGGGCGCGATGCGCGCCTGCGTTCTCACAGCAACCGGAATCGAGCACTTAAGGGTCAGCGACGTTCCCGACGCGCCTCCTCCTGGGACGGGAGAGGTGCGCGTCGCCATACGCGCCGCGGCATTGAATCATCTCGATCTGTTCGTCGTCCAGGGCCTGCCCGGGTCACCGCACAGCTTTCCTCATATCGTCGGCGCCGACGGAGCGGGAGTCGTCGAGTCCGTCGGGCAGGGCGTGATCGGCCTGCAACCCGGCGACCGCGTCATGTTGAACCCCGGCATCTCCGATTACACGTGCGAGTTCTGCCGGGCGGGAGAACACTCGCTGTGCGTGAACTACCGGCTCTTGGGCGAGCATCTCCCCGGGGCAGCCGCAGAGCTAATCACCATCCCCGCTCACAACGTGGCTCGGGTCCCCAGGTTGACGCCCGAGCTGACGTGGGCGGAAGCGGCGGCCTTCTCGCTGGTCACGCTCACGGCATGGCGGATGTTGGTGACTCGGGCGCAGCTGCAGAGTGGCGAGACGGCGCTGATATGGGGGATCGGCGGAGGCGTGTCATTGGCCGCGATGCGCATCGCCAAGCTGCTCGGCGCGCGCGTCATCGTCACGTCGTCCCACGATGCCAAGCTTGCGGTCGCGAAGCAGCTTGGGGCGGACATCACGTTCAACCACCGTACGCAAAAGGTCGCTCAAGAAGTGCGCGCGTTGACGAACAAGCGTGGCGTGGATGTGGTGGTCGACAACGTCGGGGCAGCGACGTGGGACGACTCTCTGCGCTGTCTACGTCGTGGCGGACGGCTCGTGATCTGCGGCGCGACATCGGGCCCGCAAGTCGGCCTCGATTTGCGCCGGCTGTTCTGGCATAACTGGAGTATCCTCGGATCGACCATGGGAAACGCGGCGGAGTACTCGGAGATCGTGCGCCGGTTGGGAAAGGGAGAGCTCAGACCAATCGTGGATCGGATGTACCCGATGGAGCAGCTACGCGATGCGTACGAGCATCTGGCGAAAGGCGAGCAGATGGGGAAGGTGATAATCCACGTTTCCTGACCGCTGTAACCTGTTGACCGCTGTGCGTCTGTGCGTCTACCTTTTGCATGTCCTCGCAGTTGCCATCACCGACCTAAGTAGTTAGTTTTTATCAACTTAGACCTCCTTCTACATAGAGCCAAATGACTGGTCCTAACGTCCGCGAGCGCATCCTCCCGCGGCTCATTGAAGACGAGCTAAAGGAATCGTTCCTCGACTATTCGATGAGCGTCATCGTGCAGCGCGCGCTGCCCGATGTCCGCGACGGCCTGAAACCCGTGCACCGCCGCATCCTCTACGCGATGCACGAGCTCGGCCTGGTGCCGGGCCGGCCGTACAAGAAGGCCGCCACCGTCGTCGGCGACGTCCTCGGCAAATACCACCCCCACGGCGACATCGCGGTCTACGACTCGCTGGTCCGGATGGTCCAGGACTTTTCGCTGCGCTATCCGCTGATCGACGGGCAGGGGAATTTCGGTTCGGTCGACGGCGATTCGGCTGCTGCATATCGCTATACGGAAGCGCGTCTGACCCGCGTCGCGATGACGATGCTCGAGGACATCGACAAGGCCACGGTCGATTTCGTCCCGAACTTCGACGACCGGCTGCAGGAGCCGACGGTACTCCCCGGACGGCTCCCCAATCTCATCGTGAACGGCTCGGCGGGCATCGCGGTCGGCATGACGACGAACATCCCGCCGCACAATCTGAGCGAGGTCGTGCAGGCGATCGTGCACCTCGTCGATCATCCGAACGGCACGATCAAGGAGATCAGAAAGTTCGTTAAGGGGCCCGATTTCCCGACCGGCGCCATCATCTACGGCCGCGAGGGCATCAAGGAGTGCTACGAAAAAGGTCGCGGTCGCATCATCATCCGGGCACGCGCGATCGCCGAAGAGAAGGAATCGACGGGCAAGCAGCAGATCGTGGTGACGGAGTTCCCGTATCAGGTGAGTCCGGAGCGCGTGCACGAGCAGATCCGCGATCTGGTGCTCGCCAAGAAGCTCGAGGGCATCAGCGACGTCCGGAACGAATCCGACAAGGAAGGCATCCGGCTCGTCATCGAGCTGAAGCGCGACGTCATTCCGATGGTCGTGCTCAATCAGCTCTACAAGCATACGCAGATGCAGCAGACCTTCGGCGCGATCATGCTGGCCCTGGTCGACGGCGCGCCCAAGGAGCTGACCCTCGTCGAGCTGCTGCAGCACTTCATCGAACACCGCCACACCGTCATCACGCGCCGCACGCAGTTCGAGCTGCAGCGCGCGCAGGACCGCGAGCACATCCTCGAAGGCTTGAAGATCGCCGTCGACAACATCGACGAAGTGATCAAGATCATCAAGAAATCGAAGGACACGCCGAGCGCCGACGCCGCATTACGGAAGCGTTTCAAGCTCTCCGAAAAACAATCCGCCGAAATCCTCAACATGCGGCTGGCGCGGCTCACCGCTCTCGAAATCACCAAGCTCGAGGAAGAGCTCAAGGACGTCCGCCGCTTCATCAAGGAGTGCAAGGAGATCCTCGCGTCCAAGCCACGGCGCATGAAGATCCTGAAGGAAGAGCTGACGGAGCTGGCGCACGGCTTCGGCGACGAGCGGCGGACCGAGATCGTCGCCGATCAGGGCGAATTCTCGATCGAAGACCTGATCGCCGAAGAGGACATGGTGATCACCGTGTCCCATGCCGGCTACATCAAGCGCCTGCCCGTGTCGGCCTATCGCCGGCAGCGGCGTGGCGGCAAGGGTGTGATAGCCGCCCATCAAAAGGAAGACGACTGGGTCGAGCACCTCTTCATCGCCTCGACGCACGATTACATGATGTTCTTCACGGAACAGGGACAGTGTTATTGGCTCAAGGTGCACGAGATTCCGCAGGCAGCGCGCGCGGCGCGGGGCAAACCGATTCTGAGCTGCGTGGCGATGAAGCCCGACGAGCGCCTCGCCGCGCTCGTGCCGGTGCGCGAGTTCTCCGAGAATCAATTCCTGCTGTTCGCTACCAAGGACGGCGTGGTCAAGAAGACCGTACTCTCGGAGTTCGGCAATCCGCGGTCGGTCGGCATTCGCGCGATCAACATCGAGAAGGGCGACGCGCTGATCGACGTGCAGGTGACCGACGGCAAGAACGACATCGTGCTCGCGACCGCGCACGGCATGAGCATCCGGTTCCATGAGAAAGACGTCCGCGACATGGGCCGCACCACTACGGGCGTGAAGGGCATCGAGCTCGATAAGAAGGATCAGGTCATCGACATGGTGGTGGTGCGCCGCAAGTCCACACTGCTGGCCATGACCGAGAAGGGCATCGGCAAGCGATCCGAACTCGACGAGTACCGCATCCAGCACCGTGGCGGCCGCGGCATCATCACGCTGAAGCGCAGCGATAAAACCGGCGACATCGTCGGACTGAAGGAAGTGCTGCCGGACGACGAGCTGATGATGATCACCAAGAAGGGGATCATGATCCGCGTGCCGGTCGAGGGCATCCGCATCTCCGGCCGCAACACGCAGGGCGTCAAAGTCATGAATCTCACGCCCGGCGATTTGGTCGTGGACGTGGCGCGCGTCGTGAAGGAAGATGAGGAGGAGGTCCCGGACGACGAAGATGAGACACCGCCGCCGGCTCCGGCCAAGTCCAAGGCGAAGGCCCCCAAGGCCAAAGCCAAGAAGTAGCGTGGTCACTACCCGGGACATCCAGGAAGCCGCAGAGGGGCTGCGGGGGATCGCGCGCCGCACTCCGCTCATCTATGTCGAGGAGCTCGGCGCGCATCTCAAGCTCGAGAACGAGCAGCCCGTCGGCGCGTTCAAGATCCGCGGCGCGTACAACGCCATCCGGAAGCTTGCCGACGGTGCGCGCAAGCGCGGGGTGATCACCTTCTCTTCCGGTAACCACGGTCAGGCCGTGGCGTACGCCGCCAAGCAGTTCGGCGTGCGCGCCGTCATCGTGATGCCTGAGACGGCGCCCGCCGTGAAGGTCGAGGGCGTGAAGCAGTGGGGTGGGGAGGTCGTACTGGCCGGTCGCACCTCGGAGGATCGCCGCATCAAAGCGGAGGAGATCGCGGCGCGCGATGGACTCGCGGTCGTCCCGCCATTCGACCACGCGGACATCGTCGCCGGCCAGGCCACCGTCGCGCTCGAGATCGTCGAACAGCTGCCCGAAGTCGAGACCGTCGTCGTGCCGGTCGGCGGCGGCGGCCTCATATCGGGGATCGTCGCGGGACTGGCGGCGGTCGACAGTAAGGCCGTCGTTTGGGGCGTCGAGCCGGCGGGAGCGCCGAAGCTGCACCACTCGCTGGCCGCGGGCGCGCCGGTTCAGCTCGAGCGTACCGCGAGCATTGCCGACGGGTTGATCACGCTGTCCGTCGGCGCGATTCCGTTCGCGGAGTTGTCGCGGCAACGCGATCGGATGCGCGGCGTCGTGCTGGTCGAGGATGACAGCATTCGCGCTGCCGTGCAGTTTCTCTGGCGCACCAGGCGGCTCGCGGTCGAGCCATCCGGTGCCGCCACCACGGCCGCGCTCCTCGCCGGCTTGGTACCGCGCTCCCGGACCACGGTGCTCGTGGTGAGCGGCGGTAATGTCGACCGGTCGCTGCTCGAGGCCCAGGATTGAAAACCCGCGTGCTGGTTGCAGATGACGACGAGTCGCTGGTCCGTACGCTCACCTGGATCCTGAAAGAGCACGGCTACGAGGTCGACGTCTGCCCGGGCGGCGAGGGATTGTTCGCCAAGCTCGAGGAAGTGAAGCCGGCGCTGCTGCTGCTCGACATCATGATGCCCAAGGTCGACGGGCTGCAGCTGCTCGAGCGGATGAAGCAGGACGAGCGCTATCGCGATCTACCGGTGCTCATGGTGTCCTCGATGCCGCCCGAGGAAGCCACTGTGCGCGCGCTGGGATTGGGCGCCGCGGACTTCATCTCCAAGCCGTTCCGCGTGCGCGAGCTGCTGGCGCGCGTGGAGGCGCACATTCGCGTGGGCCGGGCGCTCGCGCAGGCGCGCGAAGAGGCGCGCAGCCGCGCGGCGATGGTGGACATCCTCCACGAAGTCACCGACTCGCTCAAACCCGACGAGATCTATCACATCCTCGCCCGCCGCGTGGCGCGCGCGCTGAACATCTCGAAATGCTCGATGGTGCTCGCCAAGCCCGGCGACCAGCAAGGCGTCGTCGTAGCGGCGTACGAAAACCCGATGCTGCGCAACCTGCAGATCGAGCTGGCTCGGTATCCCGAGATCCGCAAAGCCGTATCGACTGGGCGTCTCGTGCTGGTCGAAGACGTCGCGACCGATCCGTTGTACGAGGACGAGCGGCGCCGCTGGGAGCGTGAAGAGATCAAGGTCCCCACGCGATCCGCGGTGGCATTGCCGTTCTGGATGAAGGATCAGCAGACCGGCGTCTTTTTCCTGCGCACGACGGGAGATGATCCGCCGCTGACGCGAGCCGACGCGCAGTTCGCCGAGACGGTCATTAAGACCGCCGTGTCGGCGATCGAGAAGGCGTACGATTTCGAGAGCGCGGTGACGGACAAGCAGCGGCTCGAGAAGCTCGCATCGACCGATGCGCTCACGGGCTGCATGAATCGTCGCGCGCTGGCGGAAGCGCTGGCCCAGGAGCTGGATCGCGCGCGGCGGTACAACCTGGCACTGACGATTCTGCTCGCGGATCTCGATCGTTTCAAATCGATCAACGACACGCGCGGCCACATCGCCGGCGACTCCGTCCTGCGGCAGGTCGGCGAGCTGCTCAGGCGCGAGGCGCGTTCGGTGGATATCGTGGCGCGCTACGGCGGCGAAGAATTCATCGTCGTGATGCCGGAGACGGCGCCACACGGCGCGGCGATCTTCGCCGAGCGGCTGCGGCGGCGGTTCATGGTACGCGACTTCGCGGATCCCGGTGAAGATCCGCTCCATCTGACCGTCAGCATCGGACTCGCGTCGTTCCCCGACGACCGGGTCCACAGCGCCGACAGTTTCATCTCGCTCGCCGATCAGGCCCTCTATCGCGCCAAGAACGAAGGCCGCAACTTGGTGCGGCAATGAGCGAACGCCGCTGTCCCAAATGCGGGTCCGTCTACACCGATACCGGGGCACGCTTCTGTCCGAAGGACGGGAGCATGCTGGTCGAGATCCAAACCAAGAAGCCCCCCCCGCGGCCCGCTGCGTCTGCGCCCTCGTCGGGCGGCGGGACCGGCGTTCGCACGCCATTGCCGCCCGGCAAGGCGGGGGCGGGGGCGGGGGCTGGTCTCGACCGCGCCTCTACGCTGTCGAATCAGATTCTCGACGCTCGCTACCAGGTCATGAAGAAGCTGGGCGAGGGCGGCATGTCATACGTCTACCTCGCCAGGGAGATCTCATCGGGCGAGACCGTCGCGATCAAGGTGCTGTCGCCGCGCCTCGCGTCCGACAAGAGCTCGGTCGAACGATTGCGGCGCGAGGCGGGCCTGGCGATGCGCCTCGATCACCCCAACGTCTGCCGCATTCTCCGCCTCGGCGAATCCGAAGACGGGCTGATCTACTTGGTGATGCCGTTCCTCAAAGGCGAGCTGCTCTCCGAACGCGAAGTGCGTGGCGGGCCGATGGACATCGCGCTCGGCGTATCGTTGCTGCGGCAGATGTGCGCCGGGCTGCACCATGCCCACGAGCTGCAGATCATCCATCGCGACTTGAAGCCCGAGAACGTGATGCTCGTCCCCGACGACGGTGGTACCGAGCGGGCGGTCGTCATGGATTTCGGACTGGCCAAGGAACGCCGTGCCGACCCGGCGATCGCCAAACTGACCGCGACGGGAATCATTCTCGGGACGCCCGAGTTCATGAGCCCCGAACAGATCCGCGGGAAGCCGCTTGATGCCCGCAGCGACATCTACGCGGTCGGCATCGTCGCGTTCGAAATGTTTACCGGCAAGCTGCCGTTCCAGGGGCGGAACGCGCAGGAGATGATGATCGCGCGGCTGCGGAGCCAGGCCATTCCCATCCGGCAGTATCGGCCCGATGTCCCGGACCCCGTCGAGAAAGCGTTGACCAAGGCGCTGCAAACGAACCCGGATGACCGCTTTACGACGGCGATCGAATTCTCGGAGGCCCTGACGGGGTCTGTCGCGCCGTCCGGTGGACTCTTCGGGAAGCTCAAGGAGAAGTTCTCGTGATCGCGTTGCTGGTGGTGCTGGCGCTGCAGCAGCAAGCGGGAGCCACGGTGATTCGCGCGGGCACACTCATCGACGGAACCGGCGCGGCGCCGGTGAAAAACGCGGTCATTGTGGTGCAGGGCGATCGTATCACAGCGGTGGGAGCGAATGTTGCGATTCCCACCGGTGCGACGGTCATCGATCTGTCGAGCGAGACGGTGCTGCCGGGGTTCATCGATGCCCATGTGCATCTGGCCGGCCGCACGATCGGGGACGGCGACTGGCAGCACAGCCGTCTCACCGAGATGTCCAGCCAGCTCGCGCTGCTTGGCGCCGCGCATGCGCAGCAGACGCTCGAGGCCGGCTTCACGACCGTGCGTGTCGTCGGCAGCGCGGCCTTCGGCGATGTCGCGCTTCGCAATGCGATCAACGCCGGCTGGATTCCGGGGCCGCACATTTTTGCCGCCGGTATTTCCTTCGGCATCCGCGGCGGTCACTGCGACGAAACCAACGGCCTGCAGCCCGAGGCGTTAGGGCACGAAGGCGGCGTCGAAGTCGGCGTCGCCAATGGCCTCGACGAGGTCCGCAACGCCGTGCGCTACATGGTCAAGTACGGTGCGGACGTCATCAAGATCTGCGCGACGGGCGGGGTGCTCTCGCTTACGGATTCGGTCGGCGTGCAGCAGTACAGCGAAGAAGAAATGCGGGCGATCGTGGAGACGGCCACGCAGCTCGATCGCCGAGTCGCCGCACACGCGCACGGAACGGCGGGCATCAAGGCCGCGGTGCGGGCGGGCGTGACGTCGATCGAGCACGGCTCGATTCTCGACGCGGAGGCCGTCACGCTGATGAAGCAGCACGGTACCTGGCTCGTGCCGACACTGCTGGCGGGATTTACGGTCGAGTCGCTCGCAACCGCCGGCCGCCTGCCGGCGCCGATCGCCGCCAAGGCGCTCGCGATCGCGCCGCGGATGCACACGTCCTTCAAGATGGCCCTCGATGGCGGCGTGAAGATCGCGCTCGGCACCGACGCCGGTGTGATGAAGCATGGCACCAATGCCCGCGAATTCGAGCTCATGGTGCGCTATGGGATGACGGCGATGCAAGCCATCGTCGCGGGAACGGCGAGCGGCGCGACGCTGCTGGGCGTCGAGCGCGACGCCGGCACGATCGCGGTCGGCAAACGCGCCGACATCGTCGCGGTACAGGGCGACCCGTTGCAGAACATCATCGTCCTCCAGCACGTCGACTTCGTGATGAAGGACGGCAAGGTGTTCAAGCGTGGCGGCCAAGTTGTAGGCTGGAGCGACGCCGCAGTGCCGTGAAGCGGTTCCCCGCCTTCGATCCACCGGAATATGTCGACTGGAAAGCGGACCCGGCGCTCGTGCAGCGCTTCCGCGACACCATCACATCCGATCCCGAGCGCGCGCGCAGCGTCGCAGAATTGTCGGGTGAGGCAAAGCTCGACCTCTATCGCGGCCTGCTGCGCGCCCGTCTCCACGACATCCAGCTGAAGCGTTGGGTTCGCACCGGCGTGCTCTCCAAGGCGTGGCTTGGAACCGGCGAGGAGGCGACCACCGTGGGGCCGGTGCATGCGTTGGAACGCGGCGCGGACATCGTCGCGCCGATGATCCGCAACGCGGCGGCCTGTTCCGAGATGGGCATGTCGATCGCCGACATGTTGCGCGCCTACCTCGCGACGGCCGACTCGCCGAGTCGGGGGCGCGACCTGCACGTCGGCTCCTTCCAGCACGGCGTGCTCCAACCCATCTCACACGTCGGCGACATGGTACCGGTCATCACGGGCATCGCGCTGACCTTCAAGATGAGGAAGGAACCGCGCGTCGCGCTCACGTGGGTCGGCGACGGGTCGACGAAAACGGCCGCGGCGCACGAAGGCACCAACTTCGCCGCCGTGCAGCGCGTCCCCGCCATTTTCATCATCGAGAACAACCAGGTGGCGTTGGGTACACGTCTCGATCAGCATCATCTTCCCCCCGACTTCAAGGACTGGCCGGCCAGCTACGGGATCTGGGGGGCGACCTTCGACGGCAACAACGTGCTGGACGCGTATGCCGCAACCCGCATCGCCGCCGCGCGCTGCCGCTCGGGCAACGGACCGGCGCTGCTCCTCGCTGAAACGTTCCGCATGGGCGGACACGCGACCCACGATGAGCGCGAGGCGCGGGAAACGTTTCCGCCCGATCTGTTTACGACATGGGGCAAACGGGACCCGATCGGCCTGTACGAGGAGTACTTGAAGGACGACGGCGTCTCCGCCAAGGTTCTCGGGGACGTCGAGGCCGAAATCACTGAGCACGTTGAGCAAGCGGCCGCCGCCGCGTTGGCGAGCCGCGACAAGATGCCGGAGGGCGTGACCGCCCTCGAGGGAGTGTATGCGACCCGCAATTAGCGTTTTCGTGATTTCGATGGCGTGTGGCAGTGCTCCGCAATCGGCCGGCCAGGACCACACACTGCGCGTACCGTCCGGTTTCCACGTTTCCCTATTTGCACAACATCTCGATGGTGTCCGCTATCTCGCGGTCGGACCCGGTAACGTGATCTACGCCTCCCAGCCCGGAGCGGGCGTGATCGTCAAGTTGCCGGATGCGAATCACGACGGCGTCGCCGACACAGCTATCGTCGTCGCGCGTGACCTGCGCGATCCGTTCGGGATCGCGTTCCGGGGCGACACGATGTACGTCGCCGAAGTGGACGCGGTGAAACGGTTCGGTCCAGGCGGTGCTGCACCCGTGACCCTCTTACGGTTGCCGACCGGCGGGCACCGCGGGCACTCCACACGCACGATCCTGTTCGGCCCCGACGGCAAGCTGTACCTGAGCGATGGATCCTCCTGCAACGTGTGCGAGGAA
>Ga0137399_10000366_pt1 | contig 17527 bp, 16 predicted proteins | sample czorhiz316metaG_FD_104810 | JGI IMG/M metagenome (GOLD analysis project Ga0137399, IMG submission 104810) | Vadose zone soil microbial communities from Angelo Coast Range Reserve, California, USA - czorhiz3.16 metaG | ecosystem: Environmental > Terrestrial > Soil > Vadose zone | place: USA...
AAGGGGGACGCCAGTTCGTGGCCTCCGGGCCTCTGGACCGCTCCGTCGCGGACCGCGCGCTCGAGGAGCTCGTCCATACCTACGACCGCCACTACGGGGGCTTCGGCGGTGCGCCGAAGTTTCCGCCGCATGGCGCCTTGGAATTCCTCCTGCGCGCGACCGCGGCTTCCCCGCGGGAAGATCTCGTGGCGGTCGCGCGGGGGACGCTCGACGGCATGGCGATGGGAGGAATCCGCGATCACATCGGCGGCGGATTCCACCGCTACGCGACCGACGCGATCTGGCTCGTGCCGCATTTCGAGAAAATGCTCTACGACAACGCCCAGCTCGTCGCGGTCTACACCGAAGCGTTCGCGCGCTGGAGAGATCCGGAGTACCGGAGGGTCGCCGAGGAAACGCTCGCCTGGGTCGCACGCGAGATGACCGCGGAAGAGGGCGGTTTCTATTCCGCGCTCGACGCCGACTCCGAGGGGGGCGAGGGCGCGTACTACCTCTGGGTCCTGAAAGAGATCACCGACATTCTCGGCCTCGAGGAGGGGGAGCTCCTGGCGCGGGTGTACGGGATCGAGGAGACCGCGAACTTCGTGGACCCCGTGACCGGGGAAGAGCCGGGGAACATTCCGCACCTGAAGCGATCCTGGGCCGAGCAAGCCCGCGCGGAGGGTCTGGCGGAGGACGCGCTGCGGGCGAGGACGGATCGCGGCCGGGGGCGGTTATTGGAGGTTCGGCGCCAGCGTCCGGCGCCCGGGCTCGACGACAAGGTAGTCACGAGCTGGAACGGTCTCATGATCGGGGCCTTCGCGCGGGCGGGGCGCGTGTTCGAGCGCCGCGACTACGCGGACACCGCCGTGCGCGCCGCGCGATTCGTGCTGCGCGCGCTGAGGCGCGACGGAAAGCTCCTGCGCTCGTGGCGCGCGGGGGAGGCGCGGCTGCCCGCGTACCTGGAGGACCACGCGTTCCTGGCCTGGGGGCTGCTGGATCTTCACGAGGTGACCGGAGAACTCATGTGGCTCGACGAAGCGCGCGGTCTGGTCACCTCGATGCTCGAGCGGTTCTGGGATCCGGACGAGGGAGGGTTCTTCTTTGTCGCGAGCGACCACGAATCGCTCATCGCGCGCACGAAAGAGGTGATCGATCAGGCGGTGCCTTCGGGGAATGGCCTGGCCGCGCGGGTGCTGGTGCGTCTCTGGCTCCTCACCGGCGAGAAGGGCTACGAGGAGCACGCCGCGAAGATGTTCCGCGCGTTCGCGGGAGTCTTGCAGGAGGCCCCCCGGGCGGCGGAGCATCTCTTGCTCGCGTTCCTGGCGTGGAGCGAGGCGAAGCCTGAGGCGGCCGAATCCGCTCCCATACCGCAGTCGGCGCCGCGCGGGCCGCTCGCTCGCGCCCAGCGCGGACCGGTCATCGCGACCGCCGATCTCGACAAGCGCCGTATCGCTCCCGGCGAAGCCGCCGAGCTTCGTCTCACGTTGGAGATCGAGCCGGGATGGCACGTGCAGTCCGCGAAGCCATCGCGCGCCGAGCTCGTCGCGACCTCGGTCGCGCTGGGCCTCGCCGAGGGATTGACACCCGGGGAAATGCGATTCCCGGATGGATCGCTTTCACCGATCGGGGGGGAGCGGCTGTCGGTCTATGCGGGAAAGGTCACGATCCGGGTTCCGATCCGGACCGACCCGGGTCTGCCTCCGGGCCGAGCGCCCGTCGTCGCGCGGATTCGCTTCCAGGCGTGCGACGACACACGCTGCATGGCTCCGGAGCAGGTGGAGATGACGTTCGCGGTGGAAATCGCCTAGGTCCGCGCTAGAACTCGAACCCGAACTGGAATTTCCAATCCGGCACTTCGGTGGTGAGACCCAGTTTGACATCCACGAACATCGGCCGGCGGTTCAGCTTTCCGAAGAACATGCCACCGAGGATGTCCGCGCCCATATGCGTGTCGCTGCCGCCGAGGCCCTCGGGATCGACGAAGTAGACCGAGAGCCCGCCGCCGGCGTAGGGCCTCACCTTGCTCCGATGCACCACGAAGCGGTATTGGAGATCCCCGTTGAACGCCATCGTGAAGGCGTGGTCTCCGAATCCAACTTCGCCGCTCGGGACGATGTACAGATTGTCCGCGACCGGGGCGAGGTTCACGTGGGGACCCACGATGAACTGGTCCGGGCTGGAGCTGAAGCCGCCGTGAAGGCCCACGCTGGTGTCCGCGCGTCCGACTCCCGTCGAAACCAGCAGAACGGTGGCTAGAACGGCGAGCAGAGCGGTGAAGGGGCGGCGAGGATTCACCTGAGCCTCCTTGATCGGGTACGAGGGGGTGGCTGTGCTACGCGCGCCTGTCTCGCGCACAAGCCGGGATGATACCAAAATCACCACACCCCCGGGATCAGCCGCTTCGTCCTTCCCATGTAGGCCCGGTATTTCTCTCCGAGCCCCTCTTGAAGCAGCGTCTCCTCGCGCGGGATCCTCTGAAGCACACCGATCGTGATCGGAAGGGTGACGAACAGAAACCCCGCGGGGCTGCCCAGGATCAGAGGCGGGGCCATCCACTCCAGTATGTATCCGAGATAGAGGGGATGGCGCACGGAGGCGTAGATCCCTTGATCCACGACCTTGTGATCCGCCTGCAGCTGGACGCGCACCGTGAAGAAGCTTCCCAGGGTCCGCTTCGCGATGATCCTGACCGCGAAGCCGCACAGGCCGAGGGCGTACCCCGGGATCCACTGAGGCCAGGACGGGTTCGCCGGCACGAGGCCGCGATTGATCCCGGCCATCCACAGGAACATCCCCACGAAGGGCAGGACGAAGAAGAACAGCAACGAGAGGTGGTCCTTGTCCCCCTGCCCCTTCGAACCGAGGCGGAAGCGTGTGAACACGAACTCGACGAGGAGGAAGAGCGTGAAATAGGCGTAGAAGGACCAGACAACGAAATCGCGGGTCACCTCAGTCTCCGTCCCTTCGCAGGAGCGCGGTGAAGTCCCGGTACTCCGTGACGCACGGGGGTCCGGGCGCGTGAACGTATCGAGGGCCGGCGCTCACGCCGAGCGCGATCAGACTGCTCGATACGGTGGAGAACACCTCGCGGTGAAGACACACGGGAGGGCGGCCTCCTTCGCCGTGCGAGCGGAGGTAGCCTGCCATCAAATCGAACGCCTCGTCCACCGACTTGGGAAGCTTCGCTCCGATGTCGTCCAGGATCCACTTCGTCCGGGGCTCGCCGGGATCGTCGACGTCCTGGTGCGTGATCACGTGCCAACCCCGCGCGATCGGCTGGACCGCGGGCGCTCCCGCGCCCGCCCGCAACGTCCAGGCTTCGCCGTCCGTGCCCACCCCCACCAGCGTGCAGGGCGCGTACGAGCCCCGCTTCACGAGCTCAAGCGCGAAATCGAGATGCGAGTCCGCGGACGGCATGCTGCCGGACCCCGTCCCGGGGCCTCCGCCGGCGGCGACCCCGAGGCACAGGAGCCCGCGCGACCGCAGCGTCGCCGGATCGCGCGTGTCGCCGGGCATGGGACGACGGTTCATCAGCGCGGTCACGAATCTCGCCTCGCGTATGGCGAGCCAGGTCCCTCCGGAAACGAGGTCGCGCCCGCCGACCACGCGCGGCGCATCCACCAGGACACCCGGATCGGCCGAAGGTCGGGTGGGGGATTCATCGCGGTTGGCGCCTAGAAGCGACGATCCCGGGCCGAGAATTCCCAGGCCCAGGATGAGCGTGCACATGCGGAGCGTCGAACGGGCGCGGCCCGCGGAGCGCCACGCGCTCCACTCCCGCGGAACCCCGCCTCGCTACACCCGCTCCTCGATGGGAACGTAGTGCTCGTTGTGCGTGCCGGTGTAGATCTGCGAGGGGCGGTAGATGCGGTTGTCTTCCAATTGCTCGAGCCAGTGCGCGAGCCAGCCCGTCACACGCGCGATGGCGAACACCGGAGTGAAGAGCGACGCGGGCATCCCCATCGCCTCGTAGACCACGCCCGAGTAGAAGTCGACATTGGGGTAGATCTTCTTCGCGGCCAGGTGCTCGGCGACAACCTTCTCCACTTCCTGCGCGACCGCGAGGAGCGGGTCGGGCCCCCGCTTCGCGATCATCTGCGCGGCGAGCCTCTGCAGCACGAGCGCGCGGGGGTCCTTCACCTTGTAGATGCGATGCCCGACACCCATGATCTTCTGCTTACGCTGGATCAAGTCCTCGATGTACGGGCGGACCTTGTCGACCTCTCCGATATGCTGGAGCATGTGGATCACCTGCTCGTTCGCGCCGCCGTGCAGGGGGCCCGTCAGGGCGCCGATCGCGGAGGAGACCACGGTGTAGGGATCGGCAAGGGTCGATGCGGTGACACGCCCCGCGAAGGTCGACGCGTTCATCGAGTGCTCGGCGTGGAGGATGAAGGAAATGTCCATGACACGCGCGACGTCCTGCTCCGGCAACTCGCCCGATACCATGTAGAGGAAGTTCTCGGCGTGGGTCAGATCCTCATTGGGGGGGATGTACTCCTTGCCGTGGCTCAACCGGTGGTACGCCGCCACCAGGGTCGGCGCCTTCGCGATGATCCGGACCGCGGAGTTGTATCGATCGGTGGGATTCATCGGATCGCGGTCGGGGTAGAACATGCCGAGCGCCGCGATCGCCGCCTGGAGCGCCTCCATCGGGTGTCCGGTGTCCGGGAGGCATTTCAGGAGATCGATCAGCCGGAATCTCACATCCCGATTCGTGGCGAGATCGCGGGTGAATTTCTCCAGCTCGGTGTTGTTGGGAAGTTTTCCCCAGAGGAGGAGATAGGTCGTTTCCTCGAAGGTGCTGTGTTCGGCAAGCACCTCGATGGGGTACCCGCGGTACTCTAGGATTCCCTGCTCGCCGTCGATGAAGCAGATGCTGGAGCGCGCCGCCGGAACGTCGGCCAGTCCGGGGACGTAGGGAAGGGTCGTGTGCCCTTCGGCTGCGGTGGGAGCGGTCCGCTCCGTCATACGATTCCTCCGATTAGAGCTTTGGCCCGGGAGTTCGGGACGCACCCCGGGGGTGCGGTCAGGGCCGAAACGGGCGGCCCCATCCCAATACCGGCATTCTGCTTGTTTGGATGCGCCGATGCAAGCCGGAGCACCCCCCTACCCACGCGCTCGCCTCCGGGGCGCGAGCGCCTCGATGCGTTTGATCGACTCAGGGTCGTCTTTCAAGAGCCCGGCCGGGACCAGCCGAGGCACCAGCTCCACCCAGCGGCGGTCGCGCGCGAAGACCTTGCGAAAGATGGGCGCGGCCTCCTTTTCCCGCCCGAGCTGCCAGAGCGAAGCCGCCTGCCAGAAGAGGATCTCGTCGTTGCCGGGAGCCAGTCTGGCTCCTTCCGCGTAGGCTTTCATCGCGTCCTCGATCTTGCCTTCGGTGGCGTACACGTCCCCCTGGTCCACGTTTCGATAGGCCCGCCAGAGGCGCACGAGGCGCCGAAGCTCCGCGATCGGGTGCGGATTGTCCTCGACGCGCAGGTCCATGATGCGGTCCTGCCATGGCTTGTTCGAGCGCTTGCCCTTCACGATCACGATCGCGGCGGACTGCTGCCCTCGGATATCGCCCCCGGCGCCCTGTCCCGCATCGAGCGCCGCGAGGAGCCGTGTCGCCAGATCTCCCTTCGTGTTTTCGTAGGCCTCCGCCATGGCGGGCCAAACGCGATCGTTCGACATGAGATTGGCCTGCACCGAATATTGAGTGCCGACATGATCGCCCGCCGCGGGGATGCACTTCTTCCCGGTCCAGGCCATGACGTCGCCCCGCGAATCGATCATCGCGACTTGCCGGACCTCCTTGTTGGGATCCTGCGAGAGAAGCTCCTCCAGCGTCTGCTTGGCCCCCCTGCCGCTGCTCATCATCTGGAGCCCCTTGGGACCGTAGCTCACCTCGATGAGCGACTGCGTCGCAACCGCGCCCACCCCGGGCTCGGCCCACGGCACGATCGGACCGACCGAGAAATAGTGCGATTGCACCGCGACCCCCAGATCACCGGTTTCGGGATCGCGGGCGACGATGGAAAACGTGGCCTCCGCGGGGGCGGAAAGAAGGACGAGACCGAGCAGGAAGCAGGCGAGCTTGGACATGGGAGCCTCCATTCGGGGAAGGGGCTAAGTCCCGGTCAACGGGCGAGATAGTAGGGGGCAACCGCCGGCCGATCAAGTTGGATTGACGCGCTTTCGGGATTCGGGTATGGTCCCCCCCGAGGCATTCGCACCTCGATCCCGGCGTGTCTTCGTCGTGACCTAATCCTATGACCAAAACCCAGGGTACGCGTGGATCTATTCGACAAGTGTAATCGCTTCAAAGAGCACCGCTTGGCAAAGGCCGCAGGCATCTACCCCTATTTTCTCCCGATCGCCGAGAATCATGGTACCGAGGTAACGATCGACGGCCGCCGCATCATCATGGCGGGCTCGAATAACTACTTAGGTCTGACGAAGCACCCCAAGGTGATCGCGGCCGCCGAAGACGCCCTTCGTCGGTTCGGGACGTCGAACAACGGCTCCCGCTTCCTGAACGGAACGCTGGAGATGCACGTCCAGCTCGAGGAGCGCCTCGCGAAGTTCACGCGGAAGGAAGCGGCGCTTGTCTACTCGACCGGCTATCTCACCAACCTGGGAAGCATCTCGGCCCTGATGGACAAGGGGGACGTGGTGGTCCTCGACAAGGAAGCGCACGCCTGCATCGTGGACGGCGCGCGCCTGAGCCCGGCCGACGTGAAACGTTTCCGTCACAACGACGTGCGCGACCTCGAGCGCGTGCTGGGGTCGATCTCCGCCAAGGCGGGCAAGCTCGTCGTCGTGGACGGCCTCTACAGCATGGAAGGGGATATCGCGCCCCTGGACGAGATCGTGCGCGTGGCGAGGAAATACAACGCGCGTCTCCTCGTCGACGACGCGCACGGGTTCGGTGTGCTCGGGACACGCGGCGCCGGCGCGAGCGAAGCGCTCGGGGTCGAGGACCAGGTCGATCTCGTCATGGGAACGTTCAGCAAATCATTCGCTTCACTGGGTGGTTTCATCGCGGGCCCGCGCGCCGTCATGGATTATCTCCGTCACCACGCGCGGGCGCTCATCTTCAGCGCGAGCATCACGCCCGCGAGCGCCGCCGCGGCGCTCGCCTCGCTCGAGATCATCGAGCACGAGCCTCAATTGCGGACGCGGCTCAGGCAGATCTCGGACAAGATGAGAAACGGCTTCAAAGCGCTCGGGCTCGAAGTGGGCACCGGGAACGGGACGCCGATCGTGCCGATCTTCATCGGGGACCGGGTCAAGACCATGCAGGCCTGGCGGCGGATCCTGGATCGCGGCGTCTTCGTGAACGCGATCGTCGTGCCCGCCGTCCAGCCGGGACGCGACCTCCTCCGCACGTCGTACATGGCCACCCATGAGGACCAGCAGCTCGACACCATCCTACGCATCGTCAAGGAGGTCGACGCGGAGATGGGCCTGGTCATGACCTCAGCCGCGAACACGACGACGCGCCAGGGGATGCCGTGGATGTCGTCCCCGTCGTAAGCCCGAAAGACCTCTCCCGCTTCATCCGTTTGCCCCATCAGATCTACCGCGACGATCCGCGTTGGGTGGCGCCGCTCACGTCCGACGAGCGCACCCGGCTCACGCCGGGCGAGAACCCCTTCTTCGAGCATGCCGAAGCGGCGTATTTCATGGCGCGCGACCGCGGACGCGACGTGGGACGAATCGCCGCGAGCACCGACCGGAACTACGACCAGATGCACGGCGAGCGGCAGGCGGGGTTCGGCTTCCTCGAAGCGGACTCCGCGGACGCGGTGGCGGCGCTGCTCGGCGAGGTAGCCCGCTGGGGACGAGAGCGCGGCGCGCGCGTGTTGCGCGGGCCGATGAACTTCACGACGAACGACGATTGCGGGCTTCTGATCCGAGGCTTTGAAACGCCGCCGACGATCCTCATGCCCTACAACCCGCCTTCCTATCCCGCCTGGGTCGAGGCCGCGGGGCTCAAGAAGGTCAAGGACCTGTACGCCTTCAAAGTCCCGATCCCCGGGGTGCCTGCCAAGGAAATCGCGCAGGTGACCCGGATCGCGCAGAAGGCCCGGGAGCGGTTCCATGTCCGGGTTCGTCCCCTGAACATGAAGCGCTTCGACGAAGACCTCCAGCGCGTGAAGGACATCTACAACTCCGCCTGGGAGAAGAACTGGGGCTTCGTCCCGATGACCGAGCACGAGATCGACCACATGGCCGCGCAGCTCAAGCCCGCGATCGTCCCGGAGATGGCGATTTTCGCGGAGATCGATGGCGACACGGTCGGCTTCGCCCTCGCGCTCCCCGACGTGAATGTCGCCCTGAAGCCGCTCAAGGGGAGGCTCTTCCCGTTCGGCATCGTGCGGCTTCTATGGAGCATGCGGAGGATCCGCACGCTTCGGCTCATGGCGCTCGGGGTCAAGGCGGGATACCGGAGGCGGGGCATCGACGCGGCGCTGGTGCACCAGGCGGCGGTCGCTTCGAACAATGCTGGATACGTCTGCTGTGAGGTCGGGTGGACGCTCGAGGACAACCATCTGGTGAACCGGCTCATCGAGGCGGTGAACGGCGAGCACTACAAGACCTACCGGATCTACGAGCGGGGGCTGTGAGCGCGCCCTTGGCGCTCGTGACGGGCGCGTCGGGCTTCGTCGGGAGCCACGTCGTGGATGAGCTGCTCCGCCGGGGCGCCCGCGTGCGCTGCCTCCTGCGCCTCACCTCCTCCCGCCGCTGGCTCGAGGGAAAGCAGGTGGAATACGCCGAGGGGGACGTATGCCACCGGGAGGGATTGGACGCCGCGGTAAGGGGCGCCGACTGGGTCGTCCACGCGGCCGGGCTCACGCATGCTCCGAGCGCCGCCGAATTCCACCGGGCGAACGTGCTCGGCACGGAGAACCTCCTCGCCGCGGCCCTCGCCGCCGATCCCAGGCCGCGGCGCTTCGTGTACATCTCGAGCCAGGCTGCGGCCGGCCCGAGCCGGAATGGCGCGCCGGTCACGGAAGATCAGCCTCCCATGCCCGTCTCCGCGTACGGGCGGAGCAAGCTGGGAGGTGAGGCCCTCGTGATGCGCGCGGCCGACCGCCTGCCGGTGGTGTCGATTCGTCCGCCCACGGTCTACGGCCCTCGGGAGCGGGCTCTGCTCACGTACTACCGCGCGGTGAAGCATCACCTCCGGCCGATTCTCGGCGGGGCGAGACCGTTCAGCGTCGTCTACGCCGAGGATCATGCGCGCGCGGTCTGGGCGGTCCTGAACGAAAGCGCCGCCGTCGGCCAGATCTACTTCGTCGCCGGGCCGGACGCCACGAGCTACGGAGAGATGGGGGACGCGATCGTGCGCGCCATGGATACCTGGGCCGTGCGCGTGCCGGTCCCCGCGCTCGCGCTCCAGGCGGGGGCGCTCGCGGGCGAGCTCGCGGGCGCATTGATGCGGCGGTCGCCCTTCTTCTCGAGGGAGAAGCTCCGCGAGATCACCGCCGGCGCCTGGATCGTCAGCTCCCGCAAGATCCGGGATCAGCTCGGCTGGGCCCCCGCGACCCCGCTCGAGGAAGGGGTGCGCACCACGGCCCTGTGGTATCGGGAGACGGGTTGGGTGTAGGGGGCGCTAGAAGATGCTGAACTTGAAGTACTTCTTGGGATTCTTCTCGATTTCCGCCATGAGCCGCTTCATCGAGCCCATCAGCGCCCTCGTGTCGTCGTAGAGCGTCGAATCCGCGTAGAGCCTTCCGAACGTCCCCTTGCCTGACGCGATCGCGCCCAGGATGGAGTCGGCGCGGGCCGTGCTCGACGCCAGTTTCTGGTGCAGGGTGGAGTCGTTCATGAGCTGCGCGATCGTTCCATTGCCTTTCTCCATCTTCTGCACGAGGGTGTCGAGCGAGGCCGCGAGACTCAGGAACTGGGCCGAGACCCGGGACTGGTTCTCGTTGAGCCTGGCCGTGAGCACGTTTGCGTTCCGGCTCAGCTCGACCAGCTGTTCGTAGAGACGCTCGTCCTGTGCCAGGCGTCCGATCGTCCCGCGTCCGTTCCCGAGCGCCCGTCCTGCTCGGTTCAGATTCCCGAGCAGTATCGTCAGGCTGTCCGTGATCGCCGCCACCTTCTTCATGGCCGCGTTGGGATCCGGCGCGGAGGAGACCACGATCTCGTGATCATCCTGGATCAAAGGCTGGTGGGGGTCGCCCCCCTCCAACTCCACGTAGAGCTCGGCCAGAAAGCCTGTGGACGTGATGCGCGCGGTCGAGCCCCGGTGGAGTCTGTCGCGCGTGCCGCGCTTCACCCCCAGCTCGACAACCACCTCGTTCCCGCCCCTTGCCAGCGAGATGTCGCGCACGTGGCCGATCGGCACGCCGTTCAGGCGGACGGTCGCTCCCTCCTCGAGCCCGCCGACGCTTTCGAAGACGAGGTGGATCTTGTCCTCGCGCCCGAAGAACTTGAGGCTTCCCGACTGGAACGTTCCCCATAGCAGGAGTCCGAAGGCGACGAGCACCCAGAAGCCGATCTGGAGTCTCATGAACGGAACGCGGCCGGTTCGCTTCACGGGGCCCCCCCTGGTTGCGCTCGGGACGCGCCGGAGTCGCCGCGTCCCGGAACCTCCCCGGGCACACGCACCTCCATGCGCTGCGTGGCGGCGGCCACCGCTTTCCGAAACGGCGCGAGAAACTCGGCGATGAAGGGATCGTTCGCCGCGTTCAGCTCGCCGGGTGTCCCCTCGAACACCACGTTTCCACGATCCAGCACCGTGATCCGATTTCCCACCTTGAATGCATCGGCAATGTCGTGCGTCACCATGATCGAGGTCTTGCCCATCGTGTCCCTCAGACGGATGATCAGATCCGTGATCCGCTCGGCGCTCTGGGGATCGAGCCCGGTCGTCGGCTCGTCGTAGAGAATGATTTCCGGATTGCGCGCCGCGAGCGCGCGGGCGATCGCGACCCGACGCTGCATGCCCCCCGAAAGCTCGTCCGGCATGCGGTCCCGGAGCTCCGGGTCGAGGCCGACCTGCGCCAGGTAGGTCGCGACCGCCTGTTCGATCTCCTCGTCCGGGTGCCCGTCCTCGAGCAGGGTGTAACCCACGTTTTCCCCCACGGTCATCGAGTCGAAGAGGGCCCCTTGCTGGAAAACGATCCCCATCCCTTTCCGGATCTCGCGCAGGCGCTCGGGTGTCGCCTGTGTGATGTCCTCCCCGTTCACGAAGATGTTTCCCGAGTCCGGCATCCAGAGACCCATCAGGAGACGCAGGATCGTGCTCTTCCCCGAGCCCGAGGGACCGAGGATGACCCTCGTCTGTCCCCGCGGGACGGGGAACGAGACGTTGGTCAGGATATCCTTCTCCTCGATCGAGAAATAGACGCTCCGGAACTCGATCATCGGCAGGTCGATCATCGGCTCACCAGCCCAGGACCCGGAAAATGAGCTTCGTGCAGATGAAATCTGTGACGAGGATCCCGACCGAGGAAATCACGACCGATTCGGTCGTGGCGACGCCGACGCCCTTGGCGCCTCCCTCGGAGGTGAGACCCTTCCAGCAGGCCACCGTCGTGATCAGGATCGCGAAGAAGATCGGCTTGATCATCCCGACCAGAAGATTCGCCGGGGTGAGGTACTTGGCGACGCCATTGTAGTAGGACTGGAAGGTGACGTGGTACCCGAGGCCCACGAACCCGCCGCCGATCACGCTCAGCGTGTCGCCCAGGATCGTCAGCACGGGGAGCGCGATCCAGAGCCCGATCATCCGCGGGGCCACGAGCCGCTTCATCGGATCGGTCCCGAAGGCGATCAGGGCGTCGATCTGGTTGCTCGACTTCATGGTGCCCAGCTCCGCCGTGATCCCGGCCGACATCCGCGAGGCCACCACGATCCCGGTCAACACGGGACCGAGCGCGCGCACCGACGAGATGACCATGAAATGCCCCAGCTCCGACTTGGCGCCCTGCTTCGCCAGCTCGCGCGCCAGCTGGATCGCGAGCGCCTGACCTGCGACGAGCGCGGAGAACATCACGATGAACATGGAGCCGATCATCGAGAAGTGGATCTGCTCGAGGATCTCGTGCTTGTAGTACGGCGGAAAGAACGCGGAGCGGAGCACCGAAACACAGAAGAGCGTGACGTCCTGCACCACTTCCAGAACACGGCGTACACGGCTGCCGACCGCGGCCAAGGCGTCCACGGCGACAGTATAGTCCGCCGGCCCTCGATCCGCGGAAACGAAAACGGGCCCGCGGAGGCGCGGACCCGTCATCGGGTGATCGGAACAAACGCGCGGTCAGGAGTCTTTGGGTTTCGTTCGGAACACCACGTCCCAGACCGGGGAGCTCACGCCGAAGCCGTGATTCGGATTCTTGAAGTGATGGCGGAGGTGATAGCGCTTGAGGTACTTGAGAAAACCCCAGCGCATCGAGAGATGGTGCTCCGCGTAGTGGACCATGTCGTAGGAGAGGTAGCCCGTGAGAAAGCCCGCGAAGGCGGGGCCGACCAAGCGCGGAATACCGAGGGCCGTTCCCACGACGAGACGGAACAGCCCGTAGAAGAGGAACGCGAGCGGGATGCTGAGAATGGGCGGCATGACCAGCCGGGTCTTGCACTGGGGCTGCTCGTGGTGGACGCCGTGGATCAGGTACCACACACGCGAGAGCCACGGCTGCGTCGGCTCGTAGTGGAACACGAAGCGGTGGAGCACGTACTCGCTCAGGGACCAGACGAAGATCCCCGCGGCATAGGTGGCGAAGATCGGCGCGAGCGGCTCATGGGCGCCGCCCTCGGTCAGGGCCCGGATCATGAAGAAGAGCACGACCGGGACGAAGAGCAGCAGCACGACCACAGGGTGGATGTGCGTGAAGAACTCGAGAGCGTCGGACTTGAAAAGGCGGATCGGCTCCTCGCTGTGGTTGATGGGCAGGTTCGCGTACGTGGTCTTTTCCATGGCCTCCTTGCTCCCCCGTTGGCGCCGTGGCGCCGTGTTTCCGAACCAACGGTCGGCAATTCTACGGGAGCCACGATTTTCGAGTCAAGGCCCTCACCGGAAGGTGCCCGGAAGCTGTATCATCCAGGCGTGCAAGACCTGCCAAGTTTTAGAATTAACGAGATTTTCCTCTCCGTGCAAGGGGAGGGTCTCCACGTCGGGGAACGCACTGTATTCGTCCGGTTTTACGGGTGCCCCCTGCGGTGCGTCTGGTGCGACCAGCCCGAGGCGCTGACCCACACCGGCGTGGGAACGTACGAGGTCATGACCCCGGCCGATGTGAGGGACCGGGTGCTCTCCTTCGCCGCGGCCCGCCGTGTCTGTCTCACGGGCGGGGAGCCGGTCGTTGCGCCACGCGAAGGACTCCTGTGGCTCCTTCGCGAATTGAAGTCGGCCGGCTACTGGATATCGGTCGAGACGAGCGGCGCCCGCGTCGTCGAGGAGCTCCTGGAGACGATCGACTTCTGGACCGTTGCCCCGAAGGGGAGGAGTGCCGAGACCTTCGAGGGGGACGTCGTCGAAGCGCAGGCGCCCACGCTCCGGCGTTATCTGGAGCTCCCCAGCGCGCGGCGCCAGTTCAAATTCGTTTTGCAGGGGCGGGATGACGTCGAAGACGCGGTCCGGCTTCTGGGGGAGCTTCGCTACGAGGGGGCGATCGTCCTGCAACCCGAGCACGAGAAGGGGGACGCGCGGCGGATCTTCGACTGGTGGCCCTGGGACCGTTATCCCGAGGCGCGGCTGATCCCACAGACCCACAAGATGGTGGGTATGCATTGAACCTGAGAAAGGATCCAGCGTTGCCGTGCGCGTACGCCTGACCAAGGACTTCACATTCGAAGCCGCCCACCTGCTCCCGAAGGCGCCGGAAGGGCACAAGTGCCGCCGGCTCCACGGGCACTCCTTCCGTATCGAGATCACCGTCGAGGGAGATGTGGATCCCGAGACCGGCTGGTTCCTCGACTATGGCGTGATCGGGGGCGTGGTCGATCCGATCCGCGCCCAGCTCGACCACGATTACTTGAACGAGGTGCACGGCCTCGCGAACCCCACTTCTGAGAACCTCGCCCGGTGGATCTGGGAGAAGCTCCGGCCCGCGCTCCCAGCGCTCGTGAAGATCACGGTCCACGAGACCTGCGAAGCGCGCTGCGAATACGAGGGGAAGTGAAGGGCACCCTTACGAGGCGCTGAAGAAGGCGTCATCGCGCCGCGTGCAGGAGCCATCCCGCCACGCGGTCCGCGTCCTCCACGATCGAGCCCACCGACACGCCGCGATAGGCGTTCCCCGCGACGTAGAGCCCGGGGAAAGCCCCCAGCCGCTTCATGACCGAAGCGACCCGCTCGCGATGCCCGAGCGTGTATTGCGGGATCGCGCCCTCCTGGCGCATGACCCAGGTCCGCTCCGGGCCGCCCTTCAACCCCACCGCGCGGTCCAGCGCCTCGCACGCGAGCCCGATGAGCTTCGCGTCCGGCTGGGTGATGAGTTCCGGCCGGTCGACGCCTCCCAGAAACACCCGCGCGAGCGTGAATCCCTTGGGGGCGCGCCCCGGAAACAGGTTCGATTCGAAGAGCGCGCCCAGGGCGGGGAGGTCCTCGCCGGGCGCGACCAGAAAGCCGTAGCCGTCGGGCTTCGAGCGGAAGGCCTCGTCGCGGATCGCGAGCGCGACGACCGCGACCCCGGCGTGGGGGATGTCGCGCACCGCGTTCGCGGCCTCGAGGTCGAGATCGCGCAGGAGCGCCGTGGCATCGGTCGCCGGCGTCGCCACGACGACCGCGTCGAAGCTCCGGGCCTCGCCGCTCGCGAAGCGAACCGTGAACGGCGTGGCCGCCGCGTACTCGGGCACGCGGCTGAGCCGCAGCGCGGGCATCCGGAGCCTCATCGCGCCGCCGAGGGACTGCGCGAGCCGGTCGGTGAGAGACCCCATTCCCCGCGCGAGCGACCAGAGCTCCGGCGCGGCCCGGCCCCCACGGCGCTCCTTCGTCATCGCCGCCGCGAGCGACCTGTGCTTCTTCTCCATCTCGCGCATGCGAGGGAACGCGGCGTCGACCGAGAGCTTCCTCGAGTCCCCGGCGTAGACGCCGCGGACGAACGCGCCGAGCATCACCCTTGCCGCCTCTTCGCCGAGGTGGCGCGCGGCGAACTGGTGCACCGATTCTTCCCGGGAGACCCGGCCGGCGAGGAGCGGCTCCGCGAGAAGGCGCACCCTTCCTCTGGGGCTGATCGCGGCGAAGCGGAGCAGCGAGACGGCACCGCTCGGGAATCGATGCAGGCGGCCCCGGGAGAATACGTAGCGCCGCACCGCGTGCGCGGAGCCCTCGACACGCTCTCCCGCGAGCCCCAGCTCCTCGACGAGGCTGCGCGCGGGCCCCGGTCCTGTCTGAAACGCGTCGGCGGCCCACTCGACCCGAAAGCCATCCGCTTCGGTGGTCCGGATGCGCCCCCCCGCCCGCGGGCCCGATTCGAAGACCTCGAGGTCGAGTGGAAGGCCGCCGCGGGCCGCTTCGCGTTTCAGCGCGTGGGCCACCGTGAGCCCGGCAATCCCCGCGCCGAGGACCGCGACCCGCATCTAGCGAAGCTTCGGCTCGACCAGGTCGGCGAGCGCGTCCAGGAATGGAGGGAAGTCGTTCAGGGACTGCATACGCCTGAAATTGGTGATGCCGAGCGCCTTCGCCTGCTCCCCGTAGAGGAGATCGATCTCGTAGAGGGTTTCCACGTGGTCGGAGACGAAGCTGATGGGGATGACGAGGACGTCCTTGACGCCTTCCCGGGCGAGCGAGCGGATCACCTCGCCGGTGCTCGGTCCGATCCACTCCACCGGACCCACGCGGCTCTGGTACCCCAGGATGTGGGGGAGGGCGGGCAGCCGCCGGAGAAGTCCTTCCATGGTGATCCGGATGTGGTCGCAGTACGGATCGCCGGCCTCGATGAAATGCTTCGGCAGGCCGTGCGCGCTCACGAGGAGCGTGGGGCGCTTGCCCGTGAAATGCAAGGCGAGCGCCGTCCGTGCCCGATGCGCCAGGGCGTCGAGGTAGCCCGGATGGTCGTACCAGGTGTCGATCCGCTCGAGCGGGAGCTTCGTCCCGCGCCGCTTCATGACCCGCGCGAGCTCGCCGGCGCTCGATCCGGTCGTCGCCATGGAGTAGTGCGGATAGAGCGTCAGCGCGAGGAGCCGTTCGGCTCCGGCCCGCTCCAGCTCATCCAGCGCTTCGTCCGTGGTGGGATTCCAGTAGCGCATCGCGATGGCGAAGGCGACGTCGTGTCCCCGCGCGTTGAGCCGCTCGGCGATGCCTCGTCCCTGGAGCGTGGTCCAGCGGACGATCGGAGAGCCCTCCCCGATCGTGGCGTAGTTCTCCCGCACCTCGCGGGTGCGCTTCCACGCGATCATCCGGCCAATCGCCGCCTGACCGATGGGCCCGCCGGGCAGCCGGATGATCTCACGGTCCGTGAACAGGCGGGTCAGGAAGGGGCGCACCGCGTCGAGCGTGTCCGGCCCGCCGAGGTTGAGGAGAAGGATTCCTGTTTTCAGACGGTGCGCGAGAACACCTGTTTCTCGCCCTCATGCCGCTTCAGGTATCCGTCGAACGCCATGCAGACGTTCCGGACAAAGAGGCGTCCCTTCTCCGTGACCTCGATCGCGCTGGAAGTGCGCGACACGAACCCGTTCGGCACCGGACCCTGGTCGAGCTCCCGGAGCGACTCCGCGAAGTAGGCGGCGAAATCGATCCCGTGCGCGCGCTCGATCGCGCGGACGTCGAGGTAGAAGTTGCACATGAGGCTCTGGATCACGTCGCGCCGTATTTCGTCGTCGCGGCTTCGCGTGAACCCGCGCTCGATGGGCGGCATGCCCTGGTCGAGCGCGTCCTTGTACCGGTTGAGCTTCTTCGTGTTCTGCGCGAAGGCGCCGCCCAGATCCCCGATCGCCGAGACGCCGAAACCCACCGAGTCCTTGGCCGGATGGGTCGTGTACCCCATGAAGTTGCGGTAGAGCGTGCGATCGCGCGCCGCCCGGGCCAGCGAATCGCTCGCGAGCGCGAAATGATCCATCCCGATCTGCTGATAGCCGGCCCCGGTGAAGAGCTCGTGCGCGATGCCGAAGAGCCCGAGCTTCACCTCGCGCGGGGGAAGATCCTCGAGATGGATCGCCTTCTGGTGCGCCTTGATCCACGGCACGAACGCGTAGGAGTAGACCGCGACGCGGTCGGGGCGCAATTCGAGCGCGAGCTGGATGGTCTTCCGGAAGGACTCGGGCGTCTGCCGCGGGAGCCCGTAGATGAAATCGAAATTGATCGATTCGACCCCGAGTCCGCGCAGGTGCTCGTGAAGGTCCTTCGTCTGGTTGAAGGTTTGGTACCGGTTCACCGCCTCCTGGACCTCGGTGTCGAAATCCTGGACGCCCATCGAGATCCGATTGAACCCAAGCGCGCGCAGAAGCTCCGCCTGCCGGTGAGTCGTCACGCGCGGATCCACTTCGATCGCGATCTCGGCACCCGGCTCGAACGTGAATCGGTCGGCGAAGGCTCGAAAGACCCGCGACAGCTCCTCCAGGGAAAGATACGTCGGCGTGCCGCCTCCCCAGTGGTACTGGACGAGGC
>Ga0137399_10000369_pt1 | contig 17417 bp, 16 predicted proteins | sample czorhiz316metaG_FD_104810 | JGI IMG/M metagenome (GOLD analysis project Ga0137399, IMG submission 104810) | Vadose zone soil microbial communities from Angelo Coast Range Reserve, California, USA - czorhiz3.16 metaG | ecosystem: Environmental > Terrestrial > Soil > Vadose zone | place: USA...
CCCGGATATTGAAGCGGGGAATGCTCCGGCGCGCAATGACACACGCGGGGTCGGTTATCGACGGTTGTGCCGCCTCTGGGGGGCGGCTGCGCTGCTGGAGAGCGGCACCGGGAAAGGTGAGCGTCGCACTTCACTGAACATGAACAGGGGTGTCAGGGGAACCCTCCATCCGTACGTCGGACGCGGGAGGGTCTCACCCTTGCCTACCTGGGGACCGTGGCGCTAAGACGAGCCTCGGGATGGCGGGGGATCCTCGCAGGCCGTCCGTGCGCATACCGGGGCGGCCGCCGCCCGCGGTACCGCCCAAGCCTACCCGCACGATCCCCGATTCGGACCTGCTGCTCTCGACCGTTCCGGGCGGCGCGCGGCACGCGGACGACGACTCCCCGACGCTGCAGCAGACGCTCCCTGCCGAGCAGCGCGCCGACCAGAACCTCACTCCTGAGGCGCCGGGCCGCTACCAGGTGCGGCGCGAGTTCGGCCGCGGCGGCATGTCGGTCGTCTACCTCGCCCACGACTCGCACATCGGGCGCGACGTGGCGCTCAAGCAGCTCTTGCCCGAGGCGATGGAGCAGATGGCCGATGCCTCCGGCGGCGACACCTCTGCGCCGTGGGCGCGGTTCGTGCGGGAGGCGCGGATCACCGGGATGCTCGAGCACCCGAGCATCGTCCCCGTCTATGAGATCGGCCGCCGCGACGACGGGACGCTCTACTACACGCAGAAGCTCATCCGGGGCCGCACCCTGACCGAGGAGCTGAAGCACTGCGCGACGCCTCAGGAAAGGCTCCGCGTCCTGCCCCACTTCGTCAACCTGTGCCAGGCCATCGCCTACGCGCACCGGCGCGGCGTGATCCACCGCGACATCAAGCCGGACAACGTCATGGTCGGCGAGTTCGGCGAGACGGTGGTGCTGGACTGGGGGCTGGCCAAGCCGAAGGGCCACGCCGACCACGCGCTCCTCCGCAAGATGCAGGAAGAGGAGGTGCAGGAGACCCAGGAAGGCATGGTCCTGGGCACTCCCGCGTACATGAGCCCGGAGCAAGCCTGCGGCGCCATCTCGGACGTCGACGAGAAGAGCGACGTCTGGAGCCTGGGCGCGGTGCTCTACCAGGTCCTCACCGGCCGCCCGCCTTTCGTCGGCAAGACCGCGATGGAGGTGATCCTCAAGGTGAGCTCCGAGCCGGTCGTGCCGGTGCGCGAGGTCAACAAGGAAGCGCCTCGCGAGCTTGCGGCCGTCTGCGAGAAGGCGCTCAAGAAGAAGAAGCAAGAACGCTACGGGGACGCCAGGGCGCTGGCCGCGGAGGTGGTCGCGTGGCAAACCGGCGCGCGCGTGTCGGCCTACGCGTACTCGTCGGTGGAGCTGCTCCGGCGGCTGGTGGCGCGCAACAAGAAGCTCACCGCCGTGGTCGCGCTGGCCGCGGTGCTGGTCACCGTGGCGGCCGTGGTCGCCACGCTCAAGTACCGCGAGGCGACGCGCGAGCTGGCGCGCACCTTCCGTGAGCGCTCGGCCCGGGCGGAAGCCGACCTGCGCTGGGACCGCGCGATGGTGCTCGCCGCTGCTGCACGCCGCGAGCTGGACCTGCCGGAGGTGGACTTCCGCATCGCGCAGGGACCGCCGCGCGAGGTGTGGCCCGCCTTCGCGCTCCCGCAGAACGGGCTCGTCTACGCGCTCGCCCTGTCCCACGACGGCAGGATGCTCGCTGCCGCCCGCCGCGACCGCGCCATCGACGTGCTGCAGGTCCCGGGAGGCAAGAGGCTGGCCCGGCTGGAAGGGAACGAGTCCACCGTCATCTCGATGAGCTGGAATGGCAACACGCTCGCCTCCGCCGGCCAGGACGGCACGGTGCGCCTGTATCAGGCCGACTCAGGCGAGCAGGTCGCGAAGCTCGAGGTCGGCCCACCCCAGCACGCGGTGGCCTTCTCTCCCGACGGCGAGTGGCTCGCCGCCGGCGGCAGCGACGGCAGGCTGCGCCTCTGGGAGGTCCCGGCGCAGGCGCGAGGCGTCGAGATCGGATCGCACGACGACGAGATCAACGCCGTGTCCTTCTCGCCGGACGGCCGGCACCTCGCGACCGCATCGGGCGACGGCACCCTCGGCCTGTGGGACGCGCACACGCGCAGCGCCCTGGGGAAGCTGCGCGGTCACACCGCCGCGGTGACGGGCGCAGGGTTCATCGCCGACGGTTCCCGTCTCGTGTCGGCGAGCCGCGACGGCACCGTCGGGTTCTGGGACACCGCGTCCGGACAGTTGCTGGCGCGCGCCGATCCGGAGCTGGGTCCCCTGCTGGCCCTGGCCCTGTCAGGCGACGGCCGCACCTTCGCGGTCCGCTCCTTGCGCGGACCCGTCGCGCTCGGAGACGTGCAGACGCGTTCGCTGGTGGTGCGGCTCCCCGACCGCCACCCCTTTGCCGCGGTGGCGTTCTCGCCCGACGGCAAGCTGCTCACCGCCTCCGGTCTCGACGGCTCGCTGCGCGTCTGGAACGTCGGATCCGGCAGCCAGAGCTACGAGCTGCCCACCGTGGCGCCGTTCTTCACCGGGGCCTCCGTCGCTTTCTCGCCGGACCGGCGGACGCTCGCGGCGGGATCGACCAGCGGGCCGATCGGCCTCTGGGACGTGCAGACCCGCCAGCTCGTCTCGGTGCTGCCGGGCCACGCGTCCTCGGTCACGGCGCTGGCCTTCAGCCCGGACGGGAAGCTGTTCGCCTCCGGCGCCTTCGACGGCGGCGTGCTGGTCTGGAGCACGGACGAGGGGCGCATCCGGGCGCGGCTCGACGGGCACGAGTCCACCATCGCCGGCTTGGGATTCGCGCGGGACGGGCGCGCGCTCGCCTCCGCCAGCACCGACCGGACCGTCCGCGTCTGGGACCTGGCCCACGGCGGAGCGCCCATGGTCATCGATGCCGGGTTTCCGGTGGCAGCGCTCGCGGTCTCGCTGGACGGGAAGGTCCTGGCCACCGCCGGGGAGGACCAGCCGATCCGCGTGTGGGACCGGGGCACCGGCAAGCTGGTGCGCGAGCTGGGCGAGAAATCGCAGAGCGCGCTCGCGCTGGCCTTCTCGCCGAACGGGAAGCTGCTGGTCTCCGGATACAAGAACGGCACGGCCGGCCTGTGGACCGCCGAGGGGAAGAAGCGGGGCCTGTTGCGCGGCCACCAGGATCGCGTCTGGTCGGCCGCCTTCTCCCCGGACGGCGAGACCATCGCCACCGCCAGTCTCGACGGCACCGTCCGCCTGTGGGACACCGCCACGCGGCTGCCGGTGGCCACCCTGCCGCGCGCCCTCACCCACGCGGTCGCCTTCTCGCGCGACGGGAAGCTCCTCGCCAGCGCGGGCGCCGACCCAGCGGTGCAGCTGCTCGAGCTGGCGGACCGGCGCAAGCTCCGCCCCGCCCGGTCCGACCTGGAGCTCCTGCAGAAGAAGTACGGACTTCGCCTCGTCGGCGTCGACCTGGTCGAGTTAGAACCGCGGTGAGATGCAGTCCAGGCAGCTCCTCCGCGTCTCGCGCCAGCTCCTCGGCCGTGCCTTGCGCCTGCGCTGCCCGCGCTGCGGCGAGGGGAAGATCTTCCGCCGCCTCCTCACCTACAGCGAGTATACGAGCTGCCCGCGCTGCGGGCTGCGCTACGATCCGCGCGGGGAGTCGCTCGCCTTCATGTACGTGAGCACGGCCTTCCTCACGGGCCTCATGGTCATCGTGATGCTGCTCATGCACCCCGAGAGCATCGCCAGCGGTCGGATGGTGGTGATCCCCATCGCCCTCGCCCTGTACGTCTCGACGCTCCCGGTGCGCAAGGCGCTGGCCATCGCGCTGAACTACCTGAACCACCCCGCGCCGTAGCTATCGCAGCTCGGCGCAGGCCGGCGAGTCCTGCAGATCCGTGCCGCGCAACGACCCCACGAACTTCTCCAGGGCGGCGCGCGACGCTTCGTCCGCCGCGGCGCGAAGCACGGCATAGTAGCCCTTGCCGCCACAGGCCGGAGCGACCGTCACCCGCAGCACCGCCTGCGTGCCCTGTACGTCCCAGGCCCGCTCCTGCGCGGCCCCGCCCAGGAGCGTGGTCCGCTGGGCACCGCGCAGCTTGAGCGACGAACCGCCCACCTGATTCGCGAACGCAGTCGCGGCAGTCTGGAAGAACTCCTCGAGGGTCTCGGGTGCAACCGGCTCCGGCGCGAAGACCAACGAAGCGCGCGCCTCGGAGTGGGGCCTGTGCAGGACGATCTCGGCGGGCGGTTGCTCGAGGTCCGCCTCGAAGCCCGGCGGCACGTCGGCCGCAAGGCCAAGCCGCGGGCTCACGAAGCGCCCGTCGACGACGCGCGCCCGCTCTTCCTGCTGGCCTTCGGGAAGCTCGCCCAAGGGCGGCGCGGCGGCCGGCGGCTTCGCATCGAACCGGGTCGCCGCCGTGGCGGCGGCGCTGAGCATGGCCTGCGGGAACCCTCGCGCCAGCGCTACCTTGGCGCCGTCCACGCGCACTTCCGCGGCCGCCGAGATGGCGTAAGGCTTTCCTCGATTGGCCTCGGCGGCTTCCTGCCAGCAGGGCGACTGCATTCCGAGCAGGGTGCCGAACTGGCGCGCGCCGTCTCCAGACCACGCCGTGCTCCAGACCAGGGAAACCCCATCGAGCGGGCCGCGCACGACCGTGTACGCGTCTCCCGCCCAGTGCTGCGCGATCTCGCGAGCGACCTGCTCGTCCACGCAGACCTGCAGCGCGAGCCGGACACCCAGCTCTCCCATCCGGCCGCTGGTGAGGGCCTGCATCCCAGGCGGCGCCCCCGGGTACGGCACGCGCGCGGGCTGCTCGCCAGAAAGGTACGCCTCGGGGTGCAAAACCTCATGACTGGTCAGCGGCGGGCGCTGGAACATCTTGTCGACCAGCGCGAAACCGCCGCGCCGGTGCACCTCCGCGACCAGCGACAGCCCGGCGACGTACGGCAGCGCCAGCTCCTCGCGCACGACCGCCGGAGCATGCAGCAGCTCGGGCGAGTACCCTCCGGACCGGGCGAGCTGCTCCACCGGCATGCCGCGCGACGCCGCGGCCGCGGTGCCGATCGCGAGCTTCACCGGCCGCCCGGCGCGGTGCGCCCCTACCGCGATCATGGTGGCCATGGCGTCGCCTTCGTAGAGCGCCATGCGCGCCAGCCGCGCGTCGTCGTCCGGCAGCTTCTCCATGTCCGGGAACCCGAAGTGCTGGTCCTGCAGCGCGTGCTCGACCTCGTGCGCGAGCACCAGCTCGAACGCTTCGCCCGCCCCGCCCACCGACGCCGGCGGCTTCTCACGCACGGTGAGCGCCTTGTTGGACGGGTCGTAGAACCCGGCCACTTGCTCGTCCAGGACGCCGAGCAGGACCTTGGCCGGGTCGGCGTCCGGCGGCGCGAGCGCGAAGGCCGCCCATCGGGCACGCTCCGCCGCCACCGCCGCCTTGGTCAGCTCCTTCTGCGCCTTGGCGCGCAGCGCCTTGGAGAACAGCACGTCGTCGAGCAGGAGAATCTGAAGGCTCGTCTTCCGCCACAACCCGCGCACGTCCTCGACGTCCTCCACCACCTGGCGAATGGTCCGGACCAGCGGTGACGATTCGTCCGCCCCGGAGATCTGCGTCGCAGGCCGCACGAAGCGCGGACCAGGCTTGGTCTTCGGCGGGCCGCCGACCGAGCTGGACCCGGAGCTCGGAGTCGGCGTCGCGCTGGCGCTCGCGGTGGACCTCGCCGTCGCTGCCACCGCCGATCTCCGCGTCGCAGTCGGAGTCGCAGTCGGACTCGGTGTCGCAGTCGCCGTCGGTGTCGCTGTCGTAGTCGTTGTCGCTGTCGTAGTCGTTGTCGCTGTCGGTGTCGCTGTCGTAGTCGCTGTCGCTGTCGCTGTCGCTGTCGGTGTCGCCGTCGCCGTCGCAGTCGACCCAGCCCCCTCCATCCCCAGCCCCGCCCGCAACAGCCGCGGCACCTTCTTCTTCGCCTCCCGTTCCAGGTCCGCCAGCGTGAACCCGACCAGCCTCTCCATCCCCTTCCTCTCCCCGTCCTCCGTCCTCACCAGCGTCAGCATGACCGCCAGCGCCCCCTCGAGGCGCACCGCCTTCCCGGTGATCGCGTGCGTCGCGCCCATCTCCGCCGCCGCCGCGGCGCTCGCCGGCGCACCCGGTACGACGCCGACGTCCAGCCCGCGCGCCTCGGCGCGCACCGCTTCCTCCAGCGCGGCCGCATCGGCCCGGCCCAGCACTCCCTCGATCGGCGCAACCGCGACCTTGTGCTCCCCGGCGAACGCGGGCGCGGTCGCGAGGCACAGAACGACGAGCCATCTCATGCTCGTCACTGTACTGGAGCCGCGAGAGCACCTCGACAAAAACGATGTAAGGGACGAGGCGACAGGCTATCGCAACGCCTTGCAACCTTTCACCGTGATCCGCTTCACGACGCCATCGATCGCATAGAGGAAGCGCCAGGGACCCACATCGAGGATCAGATTGCTTTGCGCCACGGACGTCCAGAATGGGCTCGTCGCGGGGACCGCTTCGCAGGCTGCGCCGATCTCCTTCAAGCTGAGGCGGAGCTCGTCGAGCATGACAGCCGGGACCGCGGGCATCTGCTCCGCGATGACGACCGTGTACGTTTCTTTGTGTCCGGCCATTTGGCTCACGCGGAGAGCGGGTGAGGAATAGAGCTGCTCGAGAGAGTTTCGATCGAGCATGGCTGTAGTTTTCAAGTGGCCAAGCCACCTACATCCGCCCCTCGAGCGGCTCATCCTGGGAAATTCGATGTCGGGCCGCCTAGCTAGCCAGTCATGTTGTGGAGGAGAGCGCGCGCATCGTCGCGCTCCTTGCTGACCAGCTCGACCTCACGCTGAAGATTCCGGATCGTGGCCAACAATCGAGGAACGCAGAACGAAGCGAAGACGCCGTATCCGTGGTTGTCCTCGGTCAACGTCTTGTGCTGCTCCACGACTCCTTCCAGCTCGTCCAGCTCGGCCTCGCTGAGAGGGTCATTCTCGGTGGCTCTCATGCTTTCGCCTCCACGCTCGCGAAGGGACACGGCCCGCCCAGCTGCCTTTCCTGAAGCGCGTCAGAAGTGAAACGTCAAGTTGGGGTCGCCCGCAACGCACAGCGGGCCGCCGGCGCCCTCGGCGGCAGGGAGACCGTCCCGACGTCAGTTGCGTAGGTGTGGACGATTGCACGGCCGCCAGGTGGCGCGGCCGCGCGCCCTTGCTACGGTGCTCGGTCGGCGGGGAGGGGAGGCGTCCATGGCCAAGGACGAGGGGGCCCGCAACGACTCAAGGCCGCGTACCTCGCCAAGGTCCAAGGGTCGAGTTGAAGGCGCTAGCGGCCGTGCCAGCCGGGGGCGCCGTCGCTGAACACCGTCACGACCAGCTCCGCTCCCTCTCCGTCGGCCAGCTCGACCGAGACCGGGCCGGCGTCCTTCGTTCGCACCAGCTGGACCGCCGGGCCACCGCGCTGTTCGATCAGCACCGGGCCTGCGCCGGGCCGCACGGAGGCGATCATTCGCGTACGGCCGGCGCTCGCGATGTGGCGCACCGAAACCACCTCCACGGGACGGAGGACCGCCGAGTACACAACCGAGGCGGATACGGCGACCTGCCCCGTGCGCGAGGCACGTGCCGAAGATGCGGCGAGGACGGCGATCGAGGCGGCGAGCAGCGCGAGGCGGGTCATGGCGCTGGTCATTTGCAACACGGAGACCATCCTCTGCCCGCACCGGGACCGCGAGTAACCACGCTGGTTTGTAAAACGGCTCGGGCAAACCGGACAGCGGGCACACACTCGCGCGTCGGGATCTTGACGCAGCGGCCGTCAAGGCACTGACCCGAAGATCTGAGGAGGTGGAGCCGACAACCAGACTTGAACCAGCGACCTGCGGTTTACCAACTCGCCCGGGGAGCGGGCGGGTTCGCGCAGAAGCGAGACGTGATCGGTCGACGAGCAGCTCGTGACGCCGCCCGGCGGCCCGTCTCAACTGCCGAGCACAGCATTCAGCGAGCCGGTCTGCGCTGGCGGCGCGGTCCTGCGGAATTGGAGACGCGACCCGCAGCCGCACCGACCGATCCGTCGCCAGCTCGACGCATCCGATCGGGTTTCGGGCTCCGTGTCGACTGCCAACCAAGGAAGCCATTCGACAGCGCCGCCACAGTGCGCGCAAATCTCACACGGCGTTTTGGTCTGCATAGTTACCGCATCGATCGCAGGTCGCGGATCTTGAGCCGCGCGTGTGAGCGTGGGTGGGCTGCCAGGCCAACCGTCGCTCCCTCGTGCCACGACGGCCCGGCACCGCCTCCGGTTCGTTTTGGCCGATTACGAGCGGCGCGCCGATCAGCGTGTACGCGCACGTCGTGGCGGGTACAATTTGCGGCGACTCGGCTGATTCCGCCACGATGTTGCTCGTGGAACCAGATCGGCGGTGCGGCGATTGCCAGCAAGAAGTCACGTGGTCGAGCTGGCAATTCGCCACGCTGAGGTCCGGTGGTCCACGCAGAGAGGTTCGGAACGGGAGTTGCGGCTGCGAGGGCAAGAACCATCTGCAGACTCGACCGCGTCGAAGCACTGACGGTCCTCAAACCAAGACGGGATCATAGGGTCGTTTTTCGTGACCGAAGCGCGAAACAGAAAGCGCCGCTACGCAGTCGTCCTCGCGGAGCAAATGGCCGAGATACCCGCCGACACGATCCACCAACTGCGACTCAGCCTGCAGGAGATCGGTGAGGCCTGCGAAGTGGTGCCTCCGAGCAGCCCTTTCTGGTTCTCGGTGGCAGGCAGCGATCTAGTCCTCGACGTGGCCGCTTGGCGCTTCGTCTACTCCATCGATCGCGCCGCAAAGAAGATCACCGTGAAAGGCCACAAGCCTTTGCGGTGAGGGACTCGGCACCGCCTCCGTCGGAACGCAGTTCCGTGTCACGGTCCCGGTGCGCGGAATTCCTTGACGGTGATGCGGCCCCGCTGCCGGTCGACGGCGTAAACGAATCGCCAGCCTTCGACCGTCAGCAGCATCGGCGCCGTCTTGAGTGACTCCCACACTAAGTTTTCAGCGGGAATCGAGGAGAGCGTCGCGCCCACTTCCTCGAGGCTCGATAGCAGCCGTTCACGAACGTGTTCCGGTACGTCGGGCATCGGATCGGAGAAGACGACCACGAAGGGCATGGGGGTGATGTGTCTTTTTACACGGAAAAAGATTACCCACCTCCGACATCGTAGCTGAGTGTTCGAATTGCTACAAAGCGCAGGAATTTGCAGGGCCTCTCGGCGAGAATGCCCATTCTCGTGTAGCCCCGGCTAAGTTGCCTGATTTACTAACTGTTCCGTTAGGTCGTCTGCTCCGCGGCCGTGCAACCGAGCCGCACGCATGCGCGGCGGCGAGCCTGTCATGGGGCCCGCGAGGCAGCGGGCCTTCGCTCGCGCGAGTCCGTATCGGAGCGGACGAAACGCGGCACCAGGCTCCGTATGTAAGTCGGATCGGAAAAGGAGCATCGTCATGGCGAAAGGGATTGGTGCGATCGTCGCGGCCGGCGCGCTTGCGATCGCCGGAGTGGCCGCGGCGCAGGGCGGCGGCTCGGGTTCGGGCGGGTCGCAGGGGAGCGGCACCCCCGATACCAGCAGCGGTTCGAGCGCCTCCCAGAGCGGCACCGGGTCGAGCGGCTCCAGCGGCACGGCATCGCAATCGAGCGGCTCCGACGCGTCGACGACGTCCGGCACCTCGTCCTCTGACGCGACCGGCGGCTCGGGAACATCCGGCTCGTCGATGACGGGCAGTACCTCCAACTTCGGGCGCCGCAGCGGTGGCTCAGGAACGTCCGGCTCGTCGATGTCGGGCAATACCTCCAACTTCGGGCTCCGCAGCGGATCGACGGATACCAGGTCCACCTCGACGAGCGGGTCCACCTCCGGGTCGGGCTCGTCGAACCCGACCGGCGCGGAGAGGTAGCGGGTCGCGAGGTGGAGCCGACAGCCGGACTTGAACCGGCGACCTGCGGTTTACGAAACCGCTGCTCTACCGACTGAGCTATGTCGGCCCTGAGAGGAGCGTGCTTCTAGCAAGCGCCAGCGGCGGCGGTCAACCCGTGCGATTGACACGTTCCGGCCGGAGAGCAATCTGCCGCGGATGCTCCGGCGCCTGGCAACGCTGCTCCTGGCGACGGCTTGCACCAAGCAGGCGGGCCCACCGCCGTCCGAGGTCCAACTCGCCACCGATCTCCCCGCCGCGGTGATCGACACCGCGCTGCGGGTCATCGCGCAAAGTGGAGGTCCGCGTGCCGAGCGCATCCCCAGCATCCGGGCCGGCGCAGAGGCGCTGGCCGGAGGCGAAGCACCCAGCGAAGGCGCCGAGGTGCGCTGGGACTCGGAGCCGTACGGCGCCATCGCGGCGGCGCAGCGGGGCGAGCTGCTGCCCATCCCCGCGACCGCCAGCGACGTGCCTCCGCTGTGGCGGGACCCGGGCGGCACCTGGGCTGCGGTGGGCGGCCGCGCCGTGGTGCTGCTCGTGGCGACCGACCTGCTGGGCGACCACCCCGTTCCGGCCAGCTACGCGGCGCTGACGCAGCCCTGGCTCAACGGGAAGGTGGCGCTCGCCGCGCCCACGGGAGGCGCCTCGCTGGCGCACTTCGCCGCGCTGTACCAGGCCTGGGGCGAGGCGCGCATGCTGGCCTGGATGAAGCAGCTCCGGGCGAACGGCGTGCAGGTCCTGGATTCGGACGACGCCGTCCGGCAGGCGGTGGTGACGGGGAAGGCCACCATGGGGCTCTTGGCGAGCGACGAGGCCGCCAAAGCGGCGGCCAGCGCCGCGCGCGTCTCGGTCGAGTACCCGAACCAACGCTCGATCGGAACGTTCGTCTGGCCGACGGCGCTGTCGCGCCCGAAGAATGCACGCAACCCGGAGGCCGCGGGGCAGCTCGCCGAGCGGCTCGCCTCGCGCGACATCGAGCAGCTCCTGGTCGCCCGCGTCCCGGGCTACTTGCCGCTGCGCGCCGGGTTCCCGGTCCCTCCCGGAGTGACCTCGGCGGCGAACCTGGTGGTGCTGTCGGTCGATCCGGCGCGCATCGTGGCGGAGATCGCGCTGCGCAAGGCGGAGCTGGCTTCCTGGGCGAAGGAACAGCGGAAGGAGCAGCCCTAGACCTCGGGCTCTGGCGAGCCATGCTCGGCGGGGAGCGGCCGAGGCGCATCTTCGAAGATGGCGCGCGCCGCGCCGGCGCCGATGTCGTCCTCGCGCGGCACCAGGCCGGTGGTGAGAGTGACGATCCGCTCCAGCGCCTGGAAGAAGCGCAAGCGGTGCAGCGGCTCGTTCAGCCAACCAACGGTGATGCAGTAGTACTTCGCGTACGGCGCCGAGTGGTGCACGGCGTGGTGGTCGCGCGGCAGGACCAGGTTCATCCGCTGCAGCAGCAGGACCCAGTGCGGGGGATCGTCGAGGTGCGACCACTTGTGGAACTGGTTGGTGAACAGCACCCACAGGGTGACCGAGAAGATGGTCGTCGCGGCGAACACGTTCAGCGCGTCGATGAGCGGCAGCAGGGCTCCGCCGGCCGCGGGCGCGATCGAGATGAAGCAGTTGTTGCCGTTCGTCTCGATGAAGCCGTGCCTGGTGATCTCCTTCTGGTCGACGTGGTGCTCGCGGAAGGGCCGGATCAGCGCCTGTCCGATGATCGGCAGGTCGGGCGAGCCCCAGGTGTCCGCCAGCCAGTGCACGAGCCCGGAGACGAAATCGGCCAGGACGAAGCCGGACATGAAAGCGCTCGCCATCAGCCAGGGGTAGGTCCCGACTAAAGGGATCAGGCCCCAGAGGAACCACGCCATCACGCAGCAGTACAGGGCGATGCTGGCGATCTCGAATCGGCGCACTGCCGGGCTGTAGCCGTCGCGCAGCGCCTTGCGGTCGCGGTGGCGAATGTCGAGAGCTCGTCGTCGCATTTCCCCGCCTGCCTATTCAGTGTCGCACGGATGTCGGATGCTTCCCAACCCGGCGAGTGTCCGGTCGGCAGGTCACCGCGGCGTCATGCGCTTGCGCGCGGGCGGCCCAGGATCGATACGGACTTCATGATCCGCTGGACTCTCCCCTTGCTCGCTCTCCTCGCCTGCAAGCCGTCGCAGCCGACGCAACCCCTACAGCCCCCTACATCCGGCGGCGCCCCGGTCTACGACGTGTCGGTGACCGCGAAGGGATTCGAGCCCGTGCGCGTCGAGGTTCCGCCGGACCGCGAGGTGGTGCTGCGGTTCACGCGCAAGGTCGCGGACACCTGCGCCGACGCGGTGGTGGTCCAGGGCGACCCGGTCAAGCACATGCTTCCCCAGGACAAGCCCATCGAGGTGCGCCTCACCTCGCCCAGGAGCGGCCAGGTCCGCTTCGCCTGCGGGATGGACATGTACCGGGGGGCCGTGGTGGTCACCGGAGGCTGACGTGGAAGAGGTCCCGCTGCGGTTCGAGGGCCGGCCGGCGCGCTTGCGCGCGGAGGGAGCCCCGGGTCGGACCGTGTTGCTCGCGCATCCCTTCCCGCTCGACGGAACCTGCTGGGACGAGCTGGTGCCCGGCTGCGCGGCCCTGGGCTTTCGCGCGGCGACGGTCGATGCGCCCGGATTCGGCGGCACCCCTCCTTTGGGCAGGCCCTGCACCATGGACGATCTGGCGCGGCTTCTCGCCGCCGCGCTCGATGCCCTCGGCGCGCGAACGGCCGCGCTGGTGGGCTGCTCGATGGGCGGGTACGCGCTGATGGCGTTCTGGCGGCTCTTCCCCGAGCGGATGGAACGCGCCGGGCTCCTCTGCACCCAGCCCGGCGCGGACCCACCCGAGGCGAAGCAGTAGCGCGAGCAGCAGGCGCGGGCGGCCCTGGAGAACGGGCCCGAGGCCGTCACCGGGCCTCTGGCGGAGCGGATGACGGCTCCGGGCTCGCCGCTGGTCGGCCGCGTGCGCGAGCTGTCGCGGAGCGCCACCGCGCAGGGAATCGCCGACGCGCTGCGCGGGATGGCGCTGCGACCCGACTCGACGCCCGATCTGCCCCGCTGGCGCGCCCGCGCGCTGGTGGTCTGCGGCGAGCAGGACCAGCTCATCCCGCGGGCCGCCTGCGACTCGCTCGCCCGGAACATCCCCGGCGCCCGCCAGGCCGTCATCGCGGGCGCCGGCCACCTCGCCTTCCTGGAGAAGCCCGCCGAAGTGCTCGAGGAGCTGCGCTGGCTCCTCTCCTGACGCTTGACCCTCGCCGGCCGGGACGGTACGAGGGGGACTCCCCGGAAAGGCGGAGAGTCAAGTGGCCGCGTCGATCGAGATCCTCTATCTGCGCTTTCCCGTGCACCCGAACATCACGGTGATCCAGATCGGGCCCGGGATCGCGCGGATCGACAAGGAAGGCGACAGCTACTGGGTGGTGGGGACCGAGGACGGCCCGCTGGCGGGCAAGAAGGTGGAGATCCCGGGCGACAACGTCGCCGCAATCCAGTGGGCGCTGGAGGAGGAGGCCAAGGCGGCCCCCAAGAGCGCCGCGACCTCGTAGGACCAAGATGGACCGCACCGAGCGGCTCCTCGACCTGGTCGCGCTGCTGCTCGACGCGCCGGAGCCGGTGTCTTTCTCCGATCTGCGCGAGGCGTTCCCCGACGACTACGGAGGCGGGCGCGAGTCCGCCGAGCGCAAGCTGGAGCGCGACAAGGCGGAGCTCTTGCAGCTGGGCGTGCCGCTCGAGTTCGTGCCGCCCAGCCTGGACGACGGGCGCGAGGTGGGCGGGTACCGGATCGATCGCGGCGCGTTCTTCCTGCCCGACCCGCGCCTCGCCCCCGAAGAGGCAGCGGCCCTCTACGCGGCCGGCGCGGCGGCGCTCGCCGCGCGCGACTTCCCCTTCGCGCAGGACCTGCAACACGCCCTCCGCAAGATCTCCCTGGCGGGTGCCGCGCCCGCCCCTCAGTCCGTCTCGCGCAGCCTGCTGGTAGTGCGCCCCGGCGACACCGAGCGCGCCCCGCGCCTGCGCGAGCTGGCCGGCGCGGTGGCGCGGCGCAAGCGCGTCCACATCCGTTACGACAAGTTCGGCTCGGTGACGGAGCGCGACGTCGATCCGTACGGCCTCGCGTTCCGCGGCGGGACCTGGCGGCTGGTGGGGTACTGCCACCTGCGACAGGCGCAGCGGGTGTTCCTCGTCGATCGCATCGAGGCCCTCGAGGTCAACGAGCAGAAGCCCGGCCAGCCCGACTTCCAGATCCCGGACGGGTTCGACGCAGGCGAGGCGGCGGGGCGCAGGGCGTGGCAATGGACGGGGGCCGAGCCGCTCGAGGTGACCCTCCGGTTCGCCCCAGGGAGCGAGCTCCTCGCGGAGCGCGCCTTCGACGCGCCTCCCGGCGACTCGGCGCAGCTGCGCGTCACCTACCTGGACGGGCTCCTCACGCAGGTCCTCGCGCAAGGCGACCGCGTCTGGATCGAGGCGCCCGGTCAGGCCAGGACACGGGCGCGGCGTGCCTTGATGGTGCTGGTCGACCAGCACTCCGGGGCCTCTTCACCGGTGGAGCCCGCGCCGGTGGCGCCGCCCGCCGAGAAGGCGGCGCAGCCGCCCGGCAAGCGCGCGCGCACGCAGCTCGAGCCGCAGGAGCGGCTGCGCAGGTTGCTCCTGATCGTCCCCGCGGCGCGCCGGCGGCCCGGCATCCCGGTCGACGAGCTGGCCCGGGACCTGGGCCTCTCGCCGGAGGAGTTGATGGAGGACATCGACCTGCTCGGCTTCGTCGGCAGGCCGCCGTTCTCGCCCGACGATCTGATCGACATCAGCGTGGACGAGCGCGGCCGGGTGAGCGTGATGCTGGACCAGTCGTTCTCGCGCCCGCCGCAGCTCACGGCCCTCGAGGCGCTCGCGCTGGCCGGCGCCGCGCAGGAGACGGCGCCGGCGGATCCGGCGGTGGTCTCCGCGCTGCGCAAGCTCACCGACAAGCTGCCCGCCAAGGCACGCGAGCTGTACGCCGCCCTGGCCCGGCGAGTGGCCGCGGCCACCCCTCCTCCGCGCGGCACCGACGACCTGCTGGCCCGGCTGCGCCGCGCCGCGGACCAGAAGCGCGAGGTGGCCCTGGAGTACGACAAGGAGGGCCGCGGCGAGGCCGGTCCGCGTACCGTGCATCCGCGCGCGGTGGTGGAGCACCGCGGCCGCTGGTACGTTTATGCGTACGACCCGGCCCGCCAGGCGGACCGGACGTTCCGGCTCGACCGCGTCCGCGGCGTGCGCGAGACGGGCGCCGCGTTCCCCGATCGCGGTCCCGTCGATCCCGCCCTCTTCCAGCGCTCCGCGCTCTTCTTCCCCACCGGCGCGGAGAAGCCCGTGACCGTGCGGTTCTCCCCGCCGGCCGCCGGTTGGGCGCTCTCGCGTTACGGCGACCGCGCGCGCCGCCTGGCGGGCGGTGGCGTGGAGGTCGCCATCGACACGGCGGGAACGCAGTACGCCGTGTCGCTGGTGCTGTCCTTCGCCGGGGCCGCCGAGATGGTGGAACCTCCGGAAGCTCGCGACGCCGTGCGGGCCGAGGCTGAACGCGCCCTGGAGCGCTACTGATTGCCGGCCGTGAAAACCCTGAAGGAGGATCCCTTGCCCCTCGCCGCGTTCGCGCTCTCGCTCGCCTTGCAGCAAGCCCCTACCGCTCCTCCGGGCCGGATCGCTCCCGGGATCCAGGACCCGAAGGAGCTCTACGAGAAGGCGAAGTGCGTGACCTGCCACGGCGAGGACGGCCGCGGCGAGACCGACAAGGGCCGCAAGTTGAAGGTGCCCGACTTCACCAGCGCGAAGTGGTCCGAGGAGACCAGCGACAAGGAGATCCTGCAAACGATCCGCAACGGCACCAAGGACAAGAAGGGAAATGTGCGCATGCCCGGGTACCGGACGAAGCTCACGCCCGGGCAGATCAAGGCGCTCGCCGCGTACGTCCGCGGCTTCGCGAGGAAGTGACGCGCCGCGGATTGACACGCCCCGCCATCCACTCTAGAAACCGGCCCCTTTCGCAGACGGAGGACGATTGACAGCGCGCGTCGCCACCACCGAGCCGACCAGGCAGACCGTCTACACCGAAGCGATGGAGGTCTTCCATCGGGCGGCCGACCTCATCGGGCTCGACCGCCGGGTGCGAATGGAGCTGGAAGAACCGGACTACGAGCACATCTTCTACGTGACGGTGAAGATGCACACGCGGCTGACTCCGCTCGCCGCTGCCGACCAGCCCCGCTACAAGGACCTCCCCGACAGCGAGCTCCTGCCGGACGGCCTGGAGCCGCTGCTCGACGGCAGCTTCGTCTTCAAGCGCCGCGCGCTGATCAACGCGAACGTCTTCATGCGCGACGGCGTGGTGCGGCTCAAGGGCAAGGGGCTCTACAAGGTGGTCCCCGGCCGCCCGGAGCGCTTCAAGGCCTACCGCGTGCAGCACAACCAGGCGCGCGGACCGTACAAAGGCGGCACCCGCTTCCACCAGGACGTCTCGCTCGACCTGTTCAAGGTGCTGGCCGCGGAGATGACCTGGAAGACCGCGATCGCCGACGTGCCCTTCGGCGGCGGCAAGGGCGGGATCAAGGTCGACCCCAAGACGCTCAGCTCCGAGGAGCTGGAGGCGCTCACGCTCCGCTACATGTACCGGTTGAAGCCGCTCATCGGCCCCAACCTGGACATCCCCGCGCCCGACGTCGGCACCGACGGCACCATCATGGGGCTGCTCCTGCGCCAGTTCACCGACGGCGAGCGCGAGCGCCATTCCCTGCGCGGAGTGGTGACCGGCAAGGACACGCGCATCGGCGGCTCCGAGGGTCGCGTGAAGGCCACCGGCCAGGGCCTCGCGTACTGCATCCAGGAGTGGTACGCGGACCGGGGCTCGGTTCCAGCGGGCTCCAGCTTCCTCCTGCAGGGTTTCGGGAACGTGGGCTCCAACGCGGCGGAGATCCTCGCCGGCATGGGCTCCAAGCTGCTGGCGGTGAACGACGCCGGCGGCACCATCTTCAACCCGGCCGGCATCGACGTCCCCGACCTCATCTCGTACGTCTACGACAACCCTTCCAACCTGCGCCGGACCGTCGCCGGCTACCCCAAAGCGCAGCAGATCTCGAAGAACGATCTGTGGGACGTCGAGGCGGACATCCTGATCCCCGCGGCGCTCGGCGGCGAGATCAACGGTCCGATCGCCGAGCGCATCAAGGTCAAGCTCCTCGCCGAAGGCGCCAACGGCCCCACCACGCCGGAGGGCGACCGGGTGCTCGCCAAGCGCGGCATCGAGCTGATCCCGGACATCATCGGCAACGCGGGCGGCGTGACCGTGTCGTACTACGAGTGGATCCAGAACAAGCGCATGGAGCACTGGAGCGAGACCGAGGTGAACGGCCGCCTGGAGCAGGCGATCAAGTCCAACTACCGCATCATCCGGGACATCTCCCGCAGCGCTCCGCGCCGGACCGCCACCCACAACTCCCAGCGCTACTGCATCGGGCGCGAGATGGACATGCGCACGGCG
>Ga0137399_10000372_pt1 | contig 17323 bp, 12 predicted proteins | sample czorhiz316metaG_FD_104810 | JGI IMG/M metagenome (GOLD analysis project Ga0137399, IMG submission 104810) | Vadose zone soil microbial communities from Angelo Coast Range Reserve, California, USA - czorhiz3.16 metaG | ecosystem: Environmental > Terrestrial > Soil > Vadose zone | place: USA...
ACATTGTCTCCAAGGGGCGTTTTGAGTGCGCCCATCTGGTTGGCTTGATTGAGCTGTCCCATCCGATCCTCGACGACTGCGACGGCGGAACGCCAATTCGCCCGCTTGCTATAGTAGGCCTAGGGCATGTCGGGGTTCAATTTCAATGTAATACCCGAATTTCGGGGAGCTGGCCGCGGCATGCGGGCAGCGAGCAAGCCGGTCGCGACAAGGCGACGTGCGCTGCTGCCCGAACTCAACTGGCATTTCCAGTCGATTTCTGGCATCGCGTGGCGGCCGCATTCAGCCGACAGGGTCTTTCAGGACACGAATAAACTCAGGTCTGACCCACCGCATCGGCCCTATGCCCTGGCCGGCCAGCAGACTAAGATTGTCTTGGGTCGCTCTAGCCGTTTCGAACAGGTTCGCCGTGCGGTTGTCGGCCGGCCAGACCATCGCCGCCGTGGCGCCGTCCGAAAACCAGGTGCTGGGATTGATGAAGGAGTCGAGCTTCACCACCGGAATCCCTTTATATGTTTTGCGCGCGATGCCGAGGTCAGCAACAGACTCGTCCGCGTCGTCAGAAATTGTCCAACCCACTTCAACGGTTCTGACTCTGCCGAGGTTATAATACCTGATTTCCTTAGGAGGCCACAGATAATAAAATCGTGGCGTCATGCCGGCGGGTACAGTTAGCGTTTCCCTGCTCGACAGCTTGTCGTCGAACCCGCTGACACCGGAGAATTTTACTCTCACCAGCTTTTCTTTTCCAGGAACAAAAGTCGCCAGCCCAGCCACAGTGGTTGCGAATGGAAGCTTCAATCGATTGATGTCCATCGGCGCTTGGGGCTTAACCCAGATTGTGTCGCCCACATTGCCTTGCCCTGGCGTGATATGCTGTCTCGATTTGAATTCCCGCTCAGCGTCGTCCGGCGAGAAGCCGTATCCAACTTGGATGCTCTCGAAAACCGTTACGCTGTCAATGGCGCTTTCAATGTCGCCTTGGGCTTGCGAGTAGTACACGAACAGCATGGCACCGAGCTGGGGATCATCGTCTAGCCGTTGCTGAACTCCCTGCTGCAGCCGAGCCCATGCCTCATTGAACCGCCGGGCTTGAATAGCGCCGTTGATTTTCTGAAGAACGTAATTGACTCCCTTGATGACCAGGACGGCGCCCTGGAACTTCGCATCGCCGCTGGCAGAAGGGCCATGTTCCTGTACTGGCTCGAGCCTGTCACCGACTTGGGCCGTGATATTCTTGGTCGTGCGCGCGCCGCCCCGGGTACGCGGGCCATCCGTTGGGATGATGTTGTGGGAATCCGGATCGTAGGTGCCGATCTTCTTGTCGCCAATTTTCACCGACATAGGCTCCGGGGTTGGAAGCACCGCCCCGCTCGGACTGATGTTCAAGGGTTTCAGCCCCAGAATCTGCCTGCCGGTATTGTAATTCCTCGGCCGGGACACGGCGGGAATATTGCTCATTTCCGGCACGACCTTATCAATCAAACGCGCCGTGAGCCTGCTATAAGTCTCGGCGAGTTTTTTGTCGAACGTCATCAGTTCGCTCCCAACCGCACGCGCGATTGTAGCTTCGTACTCCGGCGTTATAGCCTCGAAGGCGCCGGGATCCATTTGCTGGACGTATCGCATTCTTGAGTCTGAACGAGCGCGCAACCAACCGAGGTAATGTTCGTCCGTGTTCGGATGGTCCACACGCAGGTCGTTGGCCAGACGCTGCTCCGCCTCATTCAATTGAGAGAAGGTTTGGTATGACATCTGGAGGCGGGATCCGCTGGGAAGACTTCGGAAGAAGTTGGCCACGGCGACATTGCCGGCGTTGATCTGGTCAATCACTGTCTTCTCGATAGTTATGATTCGGGGCATGGGAAAATGTTTCTTCTTTTGCTCGGCGGCTGTCAGGTACTGCCCGCACTGCTGATCTCACCTTCGTAGCGAAGCGGCCTGATCGGGTTCAAATGCGTCAACACGCAACCAAATTCGGTCCGGTTGTTCGCCCGGCACCCAGCCGGACGTCGCCTCCGGCAAACCTCGCCGCCGGCTTTGGGAAGACAGTTTGAAACCGCCTTTATTCCATCGCCACCTGGCGCTTGAGCAGAAATTTTTTTGAACCAAAATCCCGCGGGGATGACTAACTGTCGAGAATTGTATCGCTCTGGGAGCGACACATCGGTTATTACAGATCGGTTTTCATGCGATCTGGTTCTGAGGGCTCATGGTGGCGGAACTAGCATTCTCGGCTGCTCTTGAAGATGACGGCGCCGCGGCTGTCCCCCGATCGGAGGAGGAGACATCCTCTCCGGCGATGACGGAACCCGAAGCTGCGGCCGTGGACTCGGCACCAATAGACTCGACGTCAATAGACGCGGCGCCAATAGATCGCTCTGTTTTGGCAGCGGCGGAAATCGGCCCGGCCGCTGAGCCTGCGATGGTTGATCCCGCGGTTGCTGAGCTGTGCGTTCCGCTGTCGGAAACCGATCCGTGCGGGTCCGATCTCGATCTGGCGGGCGACGCCGATTACCTGAACTTCTTCGCTCAGACCGAAGGAATTCTTCCAAGCTTGTTCTTTTCGGCCGAGGACGGAAAACCGTTTGATCGATCCGCCGTCGACTTGCCGCACCAGATCGACGCGATCAAGCCGCTGTGGGAGCGCTCCCGCGACTTGCGACTGCTTGTCATGCGGGCGCGGCTCCTCATCCTGAATCGGGATCTCGGTGGCTTCGCGGTGACAATTGCTGCAATTGCGCAGTGGCTCGATAAATTCTGGGACGATGTCCATCCGCGCGCCGCTGACGGCGATCTTGGCGCGCGCGCCGCTGCGCTCGGCGCGCTTGATCTGCCTACCGTCGTGTTCCCGCTGCAGTATGCACCACTATGCGAAGCCCGCCGAATTGGAGCGGTGACCTACCGGGCCTGGATGATCGCAGCCGGCGAAGTAAAACCGCGTACAGGCGAGCAGAAGCACCCATCGGCTGCGGTTACAGAGGCGATAGCGGATGCAACGCCCGATGTGTTGGCGGCAACGCGCAAGCACGTAGCGATGCTCAAGACATCGCTTGGCCGCATGCGCGAGGTCTTCACGATGCGGGGCGGTTCGCTCGGCCTGGAGAACCTGCCGGCGCTTATCGACAAGATGCGGGGGTTCGTTGATCCACATGCTGCGCTTCGCGAAGAGACGGCAGCCCACGCAGCGGAAGGCGATGATATTTCGGCTACCGCGAAAGAACGGACTGCCCGGGAAGCGGTGGGCGGGCCGGGATCGCTCGCAGAGGCGCAGCAGGCGCTGGCAGCGATCGCCGAATATTACAGCCGCTCGGAACCCTCAAGCCCAACACTGCCTCTGGTACGCCAGGCGCACCAGCTGATCGGCAAGTCCTTCTTCGAAGTGATGAGCATCCTGGTGCCGACGCAAATGGACAAAGCGGCGTTTCAGATCGGCGCCGACCAGTTCTTCGAACTGCCAGTCGGCAAGCTTTCCAAGCTACCGGAGGGAACGGCCGCGCTGGAAGCGCCGCCGTCGTCATCCGAAAGTGGCGGATCTTCTCAATACCGCGTCGAGTCTCGCGCGCAGGCGATCGCGCTGCTCGAGCAGGTCCAGCGATTCTTCCGACACGCCGAGCCCTCCAGCCCGGTGCCGATGCTGTGCGATCGTGCGCGCGCTCTCGCCGAGCGGGATTTCATGGGCGTGCTGAGAGAGGTGCTTCCGAAGGCAGCGCTGAAGACTTTCGGTGCCGATAAATGAGACGGCCGTCTGCTGGTGAATTAAGAATGAAAAGGGTGAACAGGATTGAAAATGTTGACGTCATTGCGCTCCGTAGCTACTGCCTGCTTCCGCATGTCCCGGACAACGGCGTGCGTGGCTCGATGAACTGATGCGCGACGCCCAGCATCAGGAGGTTTTCTGAAGGTGTCCATTCCAATTGACGCGGTAGAAAAAGCTCCCTCTAATCATAAACTCAAAGATAAGGTGGAATACATGGCACGAGAAAGCGGTCAGAAATTCATTCGGCGGGTTCGTCCTCCTCGGGTCCACATCACCTACGAAAATCCGGCAAATGCCGAGGAAAAAGTCGAGATTCCATTTGTCATGGGCGTCATGGCCGATCTCTCCGGCAACGCGCCCGGTGTCGAGAAGGCCGAAATCCCGCAACGCAAATTCCTCGAGTTCGATATGGACAATCTGGATTCAAGAATGGCGGCCATCCAGCCGGGCATCAGCTTCCGGGTAGACAACAAGCTTAGCGAAGATTCTTCAGAAAAGATGGGTGTTAACCTGCGCTTCGATAAAATGGCGGATTTTGATCCGGCGGCTGTTGCCAGGCAGGTTCCGGCAGTTGCAAAGCTTCTCGAAGCGAGGATGCAACTGGCGAACCTGCAGCGCTATGTGGACGGCAAAGCTGCCGCCGAGGATCAGTTGCGCAAGCTGTTGGCCGATCCGCAACTGATGCAGGCGTTGAAAAACCGCACCGTCGAACAAGGCGGCGCGAGCGAACAATAATCATCAATATTAACAATCACCAATATTAGAGAGCTGTGTCATGGCAACCGAAACAGTCCGTTCCCAGCAGCAGGATGCGCAACCGCAAACCCGAGATGCGGACGAGTTTTCTGCGCTGTTGAAGCAGAGCTTCAAACCGCGCACCGAGCGCGCGGCTACCGAACTCGATAATGCCGTCAAGACTCTGGTCGAGCAGGCACTCGCGGATACCAGCCTGATCAAATCCGACGTGCTCGACACGATCGGAGAGATGATTGCGCAATTGGACAAGAAGCTTTCGGCGCAGATGAACGAAATCATGCATGCGCCGGAATTTCAGCAGATTGAGGGCGCCTGGCGCGGCCTGAAATATCTGGTGTTCCAATCCGAGACCGACGCGATGCTCAAGATCCGCGTGATGAATGTCTCGAAGAACGAGCTCTATCGGCATTTGCGGCTGTATCCGAACGCCGCCTGGGACCAGAGCCCGATATTCAAGAAGATCTACGAAGAAGAATTCGGTCAGCTTGGTGGACAGCCGTACGGCTGCTTGATCGGCGACTACAGCTTCAGCCATCAGGCGACGGACGTGCAGTTGCTGCGTGACCTCAGCAAGATCGCCGGCGCGGCGCACGCGCCGTTTTTCGCCGCTGCGCACTCGACGTTGATGGGCATGGATTCATGGAACGAGTTGATGAATCCGCGGGACCTCAGCAAGCTGTTCGATACGCCGGAATACGCGGCCTGGAGATCGCTGCGTGATTCCGACGACGCGCGCTATGTCGGCCTCTGCATGCCACGTGTGCTCGCCCGGCTGCCATATGGCGCGAAGACGGAACCCGTGGACGAATTTGCCTTCGAAGAAGATACCGACGGCCACAAGGGTGAAAAATACGGATGGATGAATGCGGCCTATCCGATGGCAGCCAATATCAACCGCGCTTTCAAGGAGTATGGCTGGTGTGCGCGCATCCGCGGCGTGCAGTCGGGCGGCGAGGTGGAAGAATTGCCGACGCACACATTCCCGACGGACGATGGCGGCGTCGATCTGAAGTGCCCGACGGAGATCGCCATCAGCGACCGCCGCGAAGCCGAGTTGGCAAAATCGGGATTGATCCCGCTCATTCATCGCAAGAACACCGACCGCGCTACTTTCATCGGTGCTCAGTCGCTTTTCAAACCGAAGGCCTATCAAAATAACCCGGAAGCGACGGCGTCGAGCAATCTGTCGTCCCGTTTGCCCTACATGTTCGCTTGTTGCCGGTTCGCGCATTACCTCAAGGTAATGGTGCGTGATAAGGTCGGGTCGTACTACGAGAAAGAGCAGTTGCAGCGGTGGCTCAACAACTGGATCAGTGAGTACGTCGATGCCGATCCGAAGAACTCCTCGGAAGCGACCAAGTGCCGCAGGCCGCTCGCCGGCGCGGCAATCTCGATCACGGAGAATGAAGAGAACCCGGGCTATTACGCCGCAACGTTCGAGCTCCGGCCTCACTTCCAGCTCGAGGGCATGGACATAGGGTTGCGGCTTGTCTCGCGATTGCCGGTCGCAAAAAACTAGCCTTCGTTTGAACCCCGATCTGAAAGCCGGCGACCAACAAGCGTAGCTCGCCTGAAAAAGAGCTCAAGCTTGCAACTCAGCCTTACCAAACACTTATGGAGAAACTCAAATGGCAGCAGACATTTATGCATTCCTACACCTAGAGGGCATCCAAGGGGAAGCACAGGATTCCGCGTACCAAAATAAAATCGAGCTCAATTCCTTCGGATGGGGCGCCAGCAACAACAGCTCCTTCCAGTCAGGCACCGGCCCGAGTGTCAGCAAGGGTCAGATCCATGACATCTCGTTCAGCAAATTCACCTGCCAGGCCTCGCTGAGGTTGTTGGAACGGGCAGTGAGCGGCAAGCCGGTTCCGAAAGGAACGCTTACGCTGTGCAAGCTGGTCGGGGACAAGAAGATTCCTTATTTCGAAATTGACATGGACCACGTGTGCGTGACCTCGTACCAACTCTCCGCCGGCAGCGACGGACAGCTTCCACATGAATCGGGCACTATTCACTTCGTGAAGGTGAAAACAAAGTACAAGCCGCAGGGCAACGAAGGCGATGCTTCCGGACACGTCGACTTCGGGTGGGACCTGCAAAAGAACGAGAGCTGCTAACGAAACAGTGCCGCTGTCCAAATGACGAGTGGATGGGATGCTCCATCCACTCGTCGAGGTTTGGAAAAAACTCGGAAAATGCTTCACCATATTGCGCACTAGCCGCCAGGGTTCGCCACCCTCAGAGCGAGGTTGTTCATGGCCAATTCGAACCGGCAATCGCGTCTCAGCCCGCCTCTGATGCATGTTTTCCGGAATGCCCATGAGGCAAAGGACGCCAAACGGATAATCGATCAACGCAATGAGGCAGGCGAACGCGTCATTGCCAGCCGCCGATTGCGCGCGCGCCAGGTCATCACCGAGAGCATGCTCCGCCGCGAAGTTTCACGCGATCTCGATGCTCTCTTGAACACTGTGGCGCTGGAGGCGACGGTCGACATGGAGAACGCGCCCAATGTCCGCAGATCGATTTTGAACTTCGGGCTTCCCGATATAGCCCGCCACACCATCGACGAGACGGGTGTCGACGAGATTCCCGACGAGATCCGAACCGCCATCGTCAACTTTGAACCGAGAATCGCCGCCGATTCGCTGCGTATTGCGCGTGACAAAGAGATCGATCCGGTCGAGCTCAAGATACGCTTCGTGATTCGTGGCGAACTGGTGTGCCATCCGGTGCACGTTCCGGTCGAGTTCATCGCCGACATTGTCGAGACCGGAAAAATTGTCGTCAATCGATTGTGAGCGCGCATGAATCGGGAATTTCTCGATCTCTACAATACGGAACTTCAATTGCTCAATGAGCAGGGGCGCCAATTCGCTGAAGAATATCCGGGAATTGCAGAGCGTCTCGGCGGCATTCTGGAGGACCGCATCGATCCCTTGATCGGGGGGCTGCTGGAAGGAGCCGCTTTCCTTGCAGCCAGGGTCCAGCTCAAGCTCAAACACGAATTCCCCGAGTTTACCGAGAATCTACTAGAACAGCTCGTCCCCCATTATCTCGCGCCGACGCCTTCGATGATGCTCGTTAAGGCGAATCCGGTCTTTGGCGAGCCGGCGCTCCGCGAGGGCCGAGCGATACCGCGCGGTTCCTATCTTGATGCAAGTTTCCGCCAGCTCGATCGCCAGATCGCGTGCCGCTATCGTCTATGCGGTGACATCACGCTATGGCCGTTCGAACTAGTTGGTGCGGAGTACTATTCATCGCCAGCCCCGATGCAAGCGCTCGGAGTCTCGGTCGGCGGCGAGGTGTTGGCGGGCATGCGAATAACCCTGACACACCGTTCAACGGCGCGATCCGAAGACGAACCTTCCGAAGCCGACGCGCACAAGAAGCCGGAACTCATGATTGCCGGCTGCCGAACCTCCCAGTTGCCGCTGTATTTCGTTGGCGCGGAAGCTGAATCGGTTGCGTTGTACGAACAGCTATTTGCCCATTGCCGCGGAATCTATTTCCGCCACCTCGATCATTTCGGCGATCCCGTCGTCTTCCAGGCCCCGCCGGAATGTTTGCAGCAGATCGGATTCGATCGGGACGACACGCTATTTGCCATCGATCATCGGGTGTTCGAGGGCTTCGACCTGCTGCGCGAATATTTCGCGTTTCCACGCAAGTTTCTCGGCTGCCGTCTCACCGGCGTCGATGAGTTTCTGCCTCGTATCAAGGCGCGAACCTTCGACATCGTGTTTGCCTTTGACGAACTGAATGCGCGGCTCGCCGCCGCGGTTCGGCCGGAGACATTCGCGCTCTATGCGGCACCAGCCATCAATCTGTTCGAGAAATCCACCGATCGCATTCCGCTCAAGTCAAATCAGCACGAATATCACGTCGTCCCCGACCGCAGCCACTACCTTGACTACGAGCCCCATCGGGTGCTGGAGGTCTTTGCCCACCACCCCGGTGGGCGGGAAAAGGTCCCAGTGCGTCCACTTTATTCGGCGGCGCTCCACGACTCGTCATTTGCGTCTGATACTTGTTTTTCGATCCGTCGCTTGCCGCGACGGCGCACGGTGGAAGAGAAGCGCACCGGCATATCGTCGGATTACACCGGCACCGATATGTTCATTTCGCTGAGCGAGCTCGGCGGAATTGACGACGAGGCGATTGCTGAGCTGAGCGTGCGCGCATTGTGCTCAAATCGGCACCTGACCGAGCATCTGCCGATCGGGGTTGGAGGAGCCGATTTCCGGCTGGTCGATGATTTCACCCTCGATCTCACCTGCGTCGCGGGACCGACTCCGCCGCGCGAGCCCGTGATCAGGCAGTTGCGCAGCCGCAGCGAAACCGCGCATACCGGCACGGTCACCTGGCGGCTCGTGAACTTGCTCTCGACCAATCATCTCGGTTTGGTCGACCGAGGCGCTGGAAGCAGCGCCGAGGCGGTTCGGGAAACCCTGTCGATCTTCGCCGAGATGGCCGATAGCGCCACTGAGCGCCGCATCCGTGGCGTTCGTCACATCGATAGTCGTCCAATCGTGCGGCGTATCCGCCAGCGCAGCGGCGTCGGGGTGGCACGCGGAATCGAGATCACCGTCACTATTGACGAGAAGGCGTTCGAGGGCACCGGCGCGTTTCTGCTGGGCGCCGTGCTCGATCGCTTTTTTGCCGAATACTCCGGCTTCAACCACTTCACCCAAACCGTGATCCGCTCCGTCGATCGGGGTGAGATCATGCGATGGCCCCCCCGCATGGGAATGCGCAGGCCGTTATGAGCCCCGCCCCCCAAATAGCAGCGAACCTGTTGCGCGATCTGGAAGCGGAGCCGTGGCGATTCGACTATTTCAGCGTGCTAAGGCATCTCGAACGCGTCCATGAAGACCAGCCTCGGATCGGCGATAGCGCAACGCTGCGCGACGAACTCGTCCTGCTTGGACAGGACCCGTTCATGGACTTTCCGGCTTCAAACCTGGCCCGCGTGGAGCAACCCGAAGACAAGCCGCTTCGGATCTTTGTCAAATATATGGGAATGCTGGGACCTCAAGGTGCGCTGCCGCTTGCAACGACCGAGGAAGCTTATCATTACGTCCTCGCCAACGACGACGCGTTCCCGCGCTTCCTCGACGTTTTCAATCACCGCTTTCTTCAATTGTTCTTCCGTGCGTGGGCCAATTCGCGCCCGATCGCTCAGCACGACCGCCCGAAGCAAGACCGCTTTTTCGCATACATTGGCTCGGCAATCGGCCTCGGCTCCGAACCTTACAGGAACCTCGACAGCATCCCGGACGCCGCCAAACTCTGCTTTGCGGGCCTGCTGGGAGCCCAGGCGAAATCCGCATCGCGGCTCGTCGGTGCCCTCTGCGGTCTGTTTGAGGTGAGAGCGGAGGTCGATGAGTTCGTCGGAACGCGGCTCATGCTGGACGTTCAGGAATATACAATTTTGGGCAAGCGCCATAACGTGCTTGGCGAAGGCGCAATGCTCGGCCGGGGCGTCTATAGCGTGCAGGACAAGATCAGGGTCCGTATCTACACACAGACCCTGGCTCAGTACATGCGATTTCTCCCCAGCGGAGACTTGTGCGAGCCGCTCGCGGACCTCGTGTATTTTTACAACGGAGCCCAGCTCGATTGGGATACCGAATTAGCCATTCCATCAGGCGCCGTTGAGCCCATCCGTCTCGGCCAGTTCGGGCAACTGGGCTGGACGACCTGGATGGCACCCGACTGGACGACGACAGAAGCATACCGGCGCGACGCCAGATTCCACCCTGCAGAGCGCATGGAGCGGAAGAGACAACTGCGGCAAGCCGACAGCGAGGGAGGCGCCAATGGCCGACATCAATCTTGAGGCAGTAGCAGGCAAGCTCAACCGCATCGGCTACGAAGCCTTGTTCAAGGCATTGCGCCAGGCCAAGGGCGCCGGCAATCGCAATGTCGAACTCGCTCACTGGCTCGTCCACATCCTGCAAGGCGAGCGTACCGACATCGTGCTGACAGCCGATCACTTCGGGCTTGATCGCAACAAGCTGCTCATGGACATCAACGCTGCGATCGGCGGATTTCGCAAGAACGAAACCGAAATGCCGACCGTTTCCAACACCGTGATGGACTTGCTCGACCGCGGCTGGCATTACGCCACTCTTTTCTTCGGCGAGACGCAGATACGAACCGGCCACGTTCTGGTCGGGGCGTTGCAATCGCGCGAGCTCTACCGCGCATTCAAGAACATCTCATCCGAATTCAACAAGATGTCGGTCGACGTCTTGACCAGCGAATACCGCAAGATCTGGGCGGCCTCCGAGGAAGAAACCCTGCGTCCGATGGATGGTTCGGGGTTGGGCACCGCGGCGAGCGAGGCACAACAGCCCGGTGGCGCGAAAGGCACGACACCGCTCGATCGCTTTTCGCAGGACCTCACCGCAAAGGCGAGATCCGGCGAGATGGATCCGATCCTCGGCCGCGACGACGAAATCCGTCAATTGATCGATGTCCTGATGCGCCGGCGGCAGAATAACCCGATCCTCACCGGCGAGGCGGGCGTCGGCAAGACTGCGGTGGTCGAAGGTTTTGCCCAGCGCATCGCATCAGGCGAGGTTCCGCCATCGCTGAAAAATGTCCGGCTCTGTGCGCTCGACATCGGCCTGATGCAGGCGGGCGCGTCGATGAAGGGCGAATTCGAGCAGCGGCTGCGCTCGGTTATCGATGAGGTGCAAAGCTCGCCGACCCCGATCATCCTCTTCATCGATGAAGCCCATACTCTAATCGGCGCCGGCGGCTCCGCCGGCACCGGTGATGCCGCCAATCTCCTCAAGCCTCCCCTCGCCCGCGGCACGCTACGCACCATCGCCGCGACCACCTGGGCCGAGTACCGCCAGTATATCGAGAAGGATCCGGCGCTGACCCGACGTTTCCAGCCCATTCAGGTAGACGAGCCCGACGTCAAGACCTGTTGCATCATGCTGCGCGGGCTGCTCGGACCGATGGAAAAGCATCACGGCGTGCGGATTTCCGACGCCGCGATCGTGGCCGCTGTGAATCTGTCCCACCGCTATATCCCGGCGCGGCAATTGCCGGACAAGGCCGTCAGCCTGCTGGATACCGCCGCGGCGCGGGTGGCGATCAGCCAGAGCGCCACACCGGCCCTGGTCGAGGACGCGCGTGTCGCCATCGTTGCGCGCGAGGCAGAGAGAGCCGCGCTCGTCAGCGACAGCGATTTGGGGACCGATGACGCCGATCGCATCACAGCCCTCGATGCGGATATCGCCGCGCTCAAGGAGAAGCTCTCCGGCCTGGAGGCCGAATGGGCCACGGAGCAGGTCCTCGTCAACGAGATTCGGAGCATCAGAGAGATATTGGCAGCGCCGAAGCAAGGCGACGACGACACGATCGCAAAACGCGCCGAATTGCGCGGCAAGTTCGACACGCTAGAGGGCATCACGCCCGAAAAGCGCATGATGTATGCCCATGTCGACGAGCAATCGGTTGCTTCGGTGGTGTCGGACTGGACCGGCATCCCCGTTGGCCGCATGGTGCGCGACGAAATTGAAACCGTTCTGAAGCTGCCGGAAATCCTCAATCGTCGTGTGATTGGCCAGTCCCACGGGCTGGCGATGATTGCCAAGAGGATCGAAACCAGCCGAGCCAAGCTCGACAACCCATCAAAACCGATCGGCGTATTCATGCTGGCCGGCCCCTCCGGCGTCGGCAAGACCGAGACCGCGCTGGCGCTGGCCGAGGCTCTCTATGGTGGTGAGCAGAACATGATCACCATCAACATGTCGGAGTTTCAGGAGGCGCATACGGTCTCGTCGCTGAAAGGCGCACCTCCAGGCTACGTGGGCTACGGCGAAGGTGGCCGGCTGACCGAAGCGGTACGGCGAAAGCCGTATAGCGTGATTCTGCTCGACGAGGTTGAGAAAGCCCATCCCGACGTGCACGAGATTTTCTTCCAGGTGTTCGACAAGGGCGTCATGGAGGATGGCAACGGCCGCCGTATCGATTTCAAGAACACCCTGATCATCCTGACCACCAATGTCGGCACTGACTTGATCATGGGGCTGTCGCGCGATCCGAAATATCGCGACGACCCGGAAGAACTTACGTTGAGGCTGCGGCCGGAACTGCTCCAGGTATTTCCGGCAGCGCTGCTCGGACGCATTGTGACAATTCCTTATTTCCCGCTATCGAACTCCATGCTCGATGGCATCGTCCGGCTGCAGCTTGGTCGTATCGATAAACGCATTCGCGACAACCATGGCGCCTCATTCATTTACACGGACGCGGTGGTCGATCATATCGTTTCAAAATGCAACGATCCGGATTCAGGCGGCCGCATGATCGATAACATCATCACCAACACGCTGCTGCCGGTGCTATCGCGCGAATTCCTCAAAAAATCTCTGGCCAAGGAAGAAATCTCGCAAGCACGAGTTACGATCGAAAACAACGATTTCGCGTATGCCTGGACTTGAGCGATTTGGCATCATGAGCATGTGACTTTGATGGCGCTATCCCATGAAACAACGGCGTCAAGGCTCTGTGACGACATTCCCTTGTCCCAGACGGCTCGCGACGATCGCAAAACAATACGGCATGGAACCGACACCAATTGAACTTGCCGGGTGCTGGAGACTGTCAAGTCCCTGACTCCGAGGAGTAGCGTTCGATGGGTTCTAGTTCGTCTGAAATCCGATTGCAGATCACCCGGAGATAGGCACATGGCCGACGGATCGCAACGTACTGATTACATGGCGATGGAGGAATTCAAAAAACGCGCCAAAGAACACATGGCGCGCGGCGACAAACCGCTGGGCGAAACCAGAATGCTTGTAGTTAAGTTTGATACGAACTTCGACCGCTTTGCCGCGAACGTTGCTTACGAGTTGCGCCATTTAGTCGTTTATAGAACCGACGGCGGCAATTTCGCCCGAGGCCTTGTGCGCCAGACCGGGCAGCTTGCAAATTTTCATCGCGAGCTGCTTCAAAATTCAATTGAAAATGGGACCAGAGTTAGTGTGGCAGCCCGCCTTTACCGGCGCGCCAATACCGATCCGACCCTGCGCTGGATGATGAGCGTCCAGTTCGGTCGACCAGTAATCGCTGTCAGCCAAAGCGAGGGCGACCAAATCTACGCTTCGCCGGCTGTTGCCGAACAGTCGGGAAAGAATCTTGCTGAACTGGTTCTCCAGCACGCAGCGATCGTCGTCGAAAACCCACATTGGAGCGGCGACCGTCAGAAACGACTTAGGGACTGGATCAAGCTCGCCCAGCAGGCTGGATATCCGGGGTTTCAGGATCTCTGGTACTACAATCGAGTGGCCGTATTCGAGTACGTAAACTGGGATACGACCGATGGCCGCCGCAAGGCGATGACGACCAGGACAGCCGGCAATCTGCCGTTCGACGGCACCACCGGCAGTATGAGCCGAGGCGTGAGCTTTTCAGCCCCGCCGGACACCCCGTGGCGCAATTATCCCTTTCGGAACGCCATCAAGAAGTGCGTGGGGCAGCGAAACATCGACGATTGTCATGGTCTAATCGGGAATGAGTTGAGATTCGCGGAAAGCGAAATTTTCCAATCCATCCAAGAGATGAACAGACAGATTAAGCGCGTAGCCGTTGTGGCCGGTCTGGATTTTTTAAGCGTGTCTGGCGCGCCGTCCGACAGTTTAGGTCCGCTCGCCAGCATGTTCTATAAGGACATTAGAACCCGATTGCTCGATCCCAAATCGCTTTATGCAACTTACATGAAGTACTCACAGGACACATCTGGTGTGCCGATTTGGTAGCAATACAGATGAACCCTTTGAGGGGTTGAGGCAGCCGTGCCTAACATCAGCCTGTCCGAGCCGCGCGCGTGACATGGTGAAGCGGAGCAACCTGCATGCGGGGTGAGTTGGAGGAGGAAGATAAAGGCATCTTTCCGGGTGTGACGCTGTTCACCAAGCGGGGCGCGCACTGCATCAAGCCGACGGCCGTCTATCTGCCGCCGAAACCCGCGGCGTCGGGCAACATGCTCAACGTCGTGATCTGGCTGCATGGATTCTTTGTCAGAGACCATAAATTTCTGTTCCGCAGCGATCCTGCGCGGATACGCGAACAGGTTCGCGATTCCAACAGGAACGTGGCGCTTATCGCACCGCACCTGGGTTTCGAATTTTCCGTTACGGATAAGCTTACTGGCAAAGAAACGCTTGCTGGAAACTACAGCGTTAAGGACCTGGCGAAACCGAACTGGGGCGAACGCTACCTGAACGAAGTACTTGCGGCTATTTCGCACTTCCAGGTTCCCGATTTGAAGTCTCCGCCTCAACTTCAAATCGACAAGCTCGTCATTGCAAGCCATTCAGGAGGCGGCAACGCTATGCGAAATCTTGTCGGGAGCCTGGGAAAATATCAGTCGAACCTTAAGGCATGTTGGGGGTTTGACTGTCTCTACGACGGGAGCGGGCCGCCCGACCACGCCACATTCTGGTATCGATGGTTGTCGGGACCAAACGCCAGGCCACTGGAGATCATCTATGGTCCAGATACCCTTCCGCAATCCGTGAAGCTGGACCTGATGGGGCGTGGGCTGGCGACGCCGCAAGGCGACAGGGCTGAGCCACCGCTCCCTGCCCTCAACAATCTCAACGTGAACATCGGCCACTACGACGCATTTCCGGCATTCGGCCAGATGGTCAAGGTCAATGATCTTGACCCCGCCTTCGTCGACCGTTTCATGATTCCGCCGATGCCGGCGCCCGACTGGGCTCCGCGCCAGCACCAGCCGCACGGGCAATTCCTCCAACAGGCGATCGCGAACGTTACCACTGCCTTCCCCTTCCCGAAGGGTATTCATTACATGATCGCACGGGGCGGTTTTTTGAGTCGGTTGAGCAAGCTCTAATACGTCTGTTGCCCGATCTGGAGTGCTGGCGCGGTCGATCGGTCCCTCAGCGTCGTTGATTATAGACATCGAGACACACCGCGCCGAGCAGCACCAGACCCTTGATCACCTGCTGGTAGTCGATGCCGATGCCAAGGATCGACATGCCGTTGTTCATCACCCCCATGATCAGAGCCCCGATCACCGCACCGGCCACCCGCCCGACGCCGCCATAGGCGGAAGCACCGCCAATAAAGCAGGCGGCGATGACGTCGAGCTCGAAGCCGACCCCGGCTTTCGGTGTTGCGGTGTTGAGCCGCGCGGCGAACACCAGGCCAGCGAGCGCGGCCAGCACGCCCATATTGACGAAGGTGAGGAAGGTCAGCCTCTCGGTCTTGATGCCGGAGAGTTTTGCCGCCTTCTCGTTGCCGCCGACCGCATAGATCTGCCGGCCGATGGTGGTGCGCGCGGTGACAAAGCCATAGAGAGCGATCAATGCGATCATGATCACCAGCACGTTGGGCAGGCCGCGATGCGAGGCGATCAGATAGGTGAAATAGATGATCACGCCAAACAGGATTGCGTTCTTAAACGCAAAGAAGCCGGTGGGCTCTACGTCGACGCCATGGCTCGCGCGCCGGGCGCGGGTCTTGATGCTCACATAGACCAGACCAAGCGCCAGCGCAGCGCCGATCAGGAGCGAGGTCGGGTAGAGGGCGCCGGCGCCGGGAAACAGTTCTGGAATGAAGCCCGAGGAGAGCTTCTGGAAGGTCGGCGAGAACGGGCCGACCGACTGGCCTTGCAGCACTGCCAGCGCCAATCCCTTGAACACCAGCATGCCGGCCAGCGTGACGATGAAGGACGGGATCTTGAAATAGGCCACCCAGTAGCCCTGCGCCGCGCCGATCAACGCACCGAGCACGAGGCAGGCGATAGCGGCTGGAATGAAATGCACGTCGTAGCGCACCATCAGCACCGCGGCGATCGCGCCGATGAAGCCTGCGACCGAGCCGACCGAAAGATCGATGTGCCCGGTAACGATCACCAGCAGCATGCCGAGCGCCATGATCACGATATAGCTGTTCTGCAGCACCAGATTGGTGAGGTTGAGCGGACGCAGCAGCGTGCCGTCGGTGACGAACTCGAAGAACAGCATGATCGCGAACAGCGACAACAGCATGCCGTATTCGCGCAGGTTGGCTTTCAGAAAGCCCGCATGCTTGCGCGCCTCGGGAAGCGCCACGGTCTTGTCGCTCATGGATGTGCCTCTCCCAACAGCTTCTCTTCCAATTTTCTTTCCAGGTCTCTATCGACCAGCCGTTCGCCCTTGCGCACGATGACGCGCATGATTTTCTCCTGCGTCGCCTCGCTGCGATCGAATTCGCCGACAAAAGCGCCTTCGTTCATGACATAGATGCGGTCACAGATCCCGAGCAGCTCCGGCATTTCCGACGAGATCACGATGACCGCCTTGCCGGCGTCGGCAAGCTCGTTGATGATGCAATAGATCTCGTACTTGGCGCCGATGTCGATGCCGCGGGTCGGCTCGTCCAGAATCAGAATTTCCGGATCGGTGAACAGCCATTTCGACAGCACCACTTTTTGCTGATTGCCGCCGGACAGGTTGCTGGAAGTCTGATAAACATCGGAGCAGCGGATGCGCATGCGATTGCGATAATCGCTCGCCACCCGCAACTCCCTGATATCGTCGATGACCCGGCCGGTCGCGACGCTGCCGAGATTGGCAAGCGTGATGTTCTTGCGCACGTCGTCGGCGAGCAGGAGGCCGAACTGCTTGCGGTCTTCGGTGACGTAGGCAAGGCCGGCGTCGATGGCGCGGCTGACGGTCGAGAGGTCGATCTCGCGGCCGTGCAGCATGGCGCGGCCGGTGATCTTGCGGCCCCATGAGCGGCCGAACAGACTCATGGCGAATTCGGTGCGCC
>Ga0137399_10000373_pt1 | contig 17323 bp, 17 predicted proteins | sample czorhiz316metaG_FD_104810 | JGI IMG/M metagenome (GOLD analysis project Ga0137399, IMG submission 104810) | Vadose zone soil microbial communities from Angelo Coast Range Reserve, California, USA - czorhiz3.16 metaG | ecosystem: Environmental > Terrestrial > Soil > Vadose zone | place: USA...
ACTCCGCCCGCGCCGGGGTCCAGCCGTCGAGCCGCGCATCGTCAAAGGAGCACTTCTCGAAGCGCGTGCCCTCCGGTGAGACCGGACGCATGTCGGCGCCGTCGAACTTGCAGGACACGAACGTGCTCCGTGGCCGGGTTACGAAGAACGGTGCGAACTTTTCATCCAGGCGCAGACCGCGGAAATCGCAAGCCACGAAGTTCGCGACGGCAAGATTGAACTTGTCGAAGCGGGCCTTCCGGAAGTCGATGTTCGCCAGTCCGGCGCGCCCCACCGAGACGACGCCGGGTTGAACGTCGTCCTCCTTAGGTGCGCTGTCCTGCTGGGACACTGCGCCCCGGGGTCAGCTGTCCTTCGTGCGACAGCTTCGGCGCCTTCTGCGAGTAGGGCTCCTTGCCGTTCTCGATGAGGATCTTGTCGATCTCGGCGAGCAGCCCGTCCATCAGCTTGTCCTCGGGGTAGGTGCCGACGATCTTTCCCTTGCGGAAGATCGCGCCCTTCCCCACTCCGCCGGCGATCCCGACATCGGCGTCCTTCGCCTCGCCCGGACCGTTCACCTCGCAGCCCATGACCGCGACCTTCATGGGCACAGGAAGCGCGCGGAGGCGCTCCTCAGCGACCTTGGCGAGCGGGATGAGGTCGATGTCCGCGCGACCGCACGACGGGCAGGCCACCAGCGTGAGCCCCTGGTCGCGCAGGCCAAGTGACTTCAACAGATCGAACGCCGCCTTCACCTCGACGACCGGGTCTTCGCTGAGCGACACGCGGATCGTGTCGCCGATGCCTTCGTAGAGGAGGACGCTCATCCCCGCCGCGGAGCGGATCGAGCCGGAGAGCGCGGTACCGGCCTCGGTGACCCCGAGATGCAGCGGATACGGGACCGCCTTCGCGAGCCGGCGGTACGCGGCGATCATCACCGGCACCTCGAACGCCTTGACCGACACGACGATGTCGTCGAAGTCGAGGTCCTCGAGGATGCGGATTTCACTGAGGGCGAGGTCGACCATCCGCTGCGATTCGTCGCGGATGTCGCCCGGCTGGCGGTCGCCGATCGAGCCGTGGTTCACGCCGATGCGGATCGGTGTCCCCTGTTCCTTCGCGCGCTTGACGACCTCGCGCACGCCGTCCTTGTTGTGGAGGTTTCCAGGGTTGAGGCGCAGCTTGTGAACCTTCGCGTCGAGCGCCATGAGCGCGAGCCTGTAGTCGAAGTGGATGTCGGCGACGATCGGCAGGATCGATCGGCGAACGATCTCCTTCAAAGCCTCGCCGCCACGCTTGTCCGGGACCGCCACGCGCGCGATCTCGCAGCCGGCCTCCTGCAGGAGCTCGATCTGGCGGATCGTCGCGTCGACGTCGTGCGTGAGGGTCGTGCACATCGACTGGACCGCCACGGGAGCGCCGTCGCCGATCGCGGTGCCGCCGACCCAGACGCGCTTCGATTTGCGCCGCGGCCGCGGCGAGGCGCGGTCCTCCGGCAGGTTGAGGTCGATGTTCATGGTGCTCACACATGAAGTGTAAGAGTGGTCTTGTGCAGTTTTCGCCCCCGGCGAGAGCGTCGTGTGGCGCTCGGTCCTCCGCGATGAAAGGACGTGCAAACGGTATGACCTTCCGCGGTCGTCCAAGATGGTGACAAAGAGACCGTCCTCCACCTTCCCGGGGCGACCGTCGGCAAGCGCCGGACCCGGAGAAGGGGCGGGCCGCACGATCGAAATGCTCTGACCTGGGCCGATTCGCGCACGCGCGCTAGTACTGTGTCGGGCGTGGCGGGCGAGTCGATCCGCCTTCCGGCGCAGCCGACGCCCCTGGTCGGGCGCGACGACGACCTGCGTGCGGTCCGGGCGCTCATCGATCGCGACCATCGGCGGCTCGTCACGCTCACTGGACCAGGTGGGAGCGGCAAGACGCGCCTTGCGATCGCGGCTGCCACCGCTCTCGCGGATCTTTTCCCCGATGGCGTGCGCTTTATCGATCTCTCCGCGCTCCGTGATCCCGCGCTCGTACCGGCAACGATCGCCCAGCAGCTCGAGCTGCGAACCGAGCACGATGCGACGGCGGCGATCCTCCGCGCGATCGGCGATAGCCGCATGCTGCTCGTGCTCGACAACTTCGAGCAGATCGTCGCCGCCGCGCCCGTCGTCGCCGAACTGCTTGGCGCCTGCGCCGGCCTGGCGGTCATCGCGACGAGCCGCAGACCGCTCGATCTCCGCTGGGAGAGCGAATGGCCAGTGGGTCCGCTCGCCGCGCCCGATGCGATCGCCTTATTCCTCGATCGCGCCCGCGACGCCGACCCGAGCCTCGTCCTCGGTCGAGACACGCGCGCGGCGGTCGCGCAGATCTGCGACCAGCTCGATCGCCTTCCGCTCGCCATCGAGCTCGCCGCAGCGCGTGTGCGTACGGTCCCTCCACGGCTGATGCACGCGCAACTTGAGCAGCGCCTCGCATTCCTTGGCGCCGGTCCGCGCGACCTTCCGGACCGCCAGCGGACGCTAGCAAGCACGGTCGCCTGGAGCTATGACCTTCTGTCGAGCGAAGATCAGCGCCTCTGCCGCGCGCTGTCTGTATTCGCGGGTGGGTTCACCGAGAGCGCCGCGCGAGTGGTGCTCGACCTGCCCGCCGCGGGCGTGCGCGACGCACTCGGATTCCTGGTCGAGTGCAGCCTGCTGCAGCTTGTCGAGCACGATCCGCAGCGTCGGTTTGCGATGCTCGAGACGATTCGTGAGTTCGCGGCGGAGCGGCTGGTCGGGGAGGACGCGGACCTACGGCTACGGCGACGTCACGCCGAATACTTCGCGGCCCTGGCGGAGCGGGCCGAACCCGCGCTCTGGGGACCGGAGCAGGTGGCCCGCTACCGCGAGCTCGAACGCGAGCACGACAACGCGCGGACGGCGCTGGCGTGGTGCATCGAGCGGCGCGAGGCCGACCTCGCGCTGCGCCTCGTCGCGGCGCTCTGGACCCTGTGGTTCACGCACGGATATCTCGCCGAAGGCGCCCGCTGGATGCAGCAGGCTCTGCGCCTTCCCGGATGGACCTCCGCACGCCATCGTGCGCTCGCCGCGCTCCACGCCGGAGACGTCGTCTCGTCGCGGGGCGATCGCGAGTTGGCATCCGCGCTGATCACTGAAGCGCGCGCGCTGTTCGAGGATCTCCACGACGATGCCGGCGTGCGCCAGGCGATGGAGAGCGAAGCGTTCAGTGCTATGGAACGAGGCAGCTGGGACGAGGCAGCCACCGTCTACGGGGCGCTTCGCGAGCTCGCCCGAGCGGCAGGCGATGGCGACGTGCTGGCGACAGCAACGCGGAATCTCGCGAGCGTCCTCCGCGGTCGAGGCGACCTCGCGGGGGCGGAGCGGCTGTACGAGGAGAGTCTCCCGCTGCTCGCCGCGGTCGGTCGCACGCGCCACATCGCACACGTGCTCCAGTACCTCGCTCATCTCGCGCAGAATCGCGGCGACCTGGAGCGCGCCGTCGACCTGTCCCGCCAGAGTCTCGAGCGCTTTCAAGAGCTTGGCGGCATCCGCTGCTTCGGCGAGGAGCTCCAGGATCTCGCGATCCTCGTGGGCCGTGCGGGCCATTCCGAGCGCGCGCTCCGGTTGTTCGGCGCGGCGGCCAGCGTGCGAGATCAGATCGAACTAGCCCTCACCGCGCTCGAGCAGCGCGAGAACGACGAGGTCGTAACCGCGGCGCGGTCCGCCGTAGGACGCGACGCGGACCGTGTCGTTTCAGAAGGGCGCGCGATGCGCGTCGACGACGCGTTCGAATTCGCGCGCGACGCGCTCGACGCCATCGGCGGTCCCGCGCCGTCGCGACCAGCGACGCCGGCGACGCCGCAGGTGGCGCAGCTCCGGCGCGAGGGAGAGATCTGGTCCGTCAACTTCGCGGGGCAGTCAACGCGCCTCGCAGACAGCAAGGGGCTGCGCTATCTCGCGCGCCTGCTCCGCGAGCCTGGCCGTGAGTTCCATGCGCTCGACCTCGCCGGCGCGCCGCAGGCGGCGACGGCAAATTCCTCGCCTGGCGAGGCGATCGACCCCGCGGCGCGCGCCGCGTACCGCGACCGACTACGCGAGCTCGATGAGGAAGAGGGCGAGGCCGAGCGCTTCGGCGACAGCGAGCGCGCCGCGCGGGCGCGCTCCGAACGCGAGTTCATCGCCGCCGAGCTGGCCGCGGCGTTCGGCATCGGTGGGAAGACGCGCACCGCGGCGACGGATGCCGAGCGCGCGCGCGTCGCGGTGACCAAGGCGATCAAGGCCGCGCTGGCCCGGATCGCCGAGGCGAGCCCGACCCTGGGTCGCCATCTCGACGCCACCGTCCACACAGGCACGTTCTGCTCCTACACGCCGGACCCGCGCGCTCCGATCACCTGGCAGACCTGACGTCACGATCGTTCCGTCCTTCTTCACGCCTTCAGGACGTAAGGCCAAAGAGGCCAGAGGAGGAACGAAATGCGCAAGATCATGACGACGCTCGTCTTGGCGACCCTTCTGACAGCCTGCGGCTCCGTCGCCGCTTCGACCCGGACAGCCTCCGGACCCCTCGTCGAGGACCGCTCCTTCGACCGGATCGAGGAGCTTCGTACGGCCAGGTCCGCAGCGCAGGAGGATCGCTCCTACGACCGGATCGAGGAGCTTCGCTCACAGCGGAGCAGCGCCAAGTAGCCGGACGGTTAGGCGAATGCGGCGGCGCCTGGTGAGCGCCGCCGTATTCGCGTGTCAGGCGCTCGCTCCGGTGTACGAGCGCAGACCGAGCCGCCAGAACGCTGACGCGAGCACGAACGCGACGGCGCTTCCGGCGACGAGGAGCAGCAGGCCGAGCGGATCGAGCCGCCCGGCGATGACCTGCGCCGGCACGGTGACGGCGATGCCGATCGGGACGGCGCTCGACAGGGTGAGACGGAGCCATCCCGGATACACATCCACCGGGAACCGGCCCGCGTCCATGAACGACCAGTACAACGCCATGAGGTTGTCGACTCGGACGAACCAGAACGCGAACGTTGAGAGCGCGACGAGCAGGGCGTAGATCAGCAAGAAGCCACAGACCAGTGCGATCGGGAACCCAATGGCTTCGGCGAGGCCGATGCTCGGGATCCGTGAGAGGCCGACGCCGACCACGACGGCGCCCAAGGCCATCTGCGCGAGCTGCGCGACCCGGAAGTAGCGGAGCGTCACCTGGAACTGCGCCGACGCTGGCTTGAGGAGCGCGAAGTCGAGCGTGCCGAGCCGGACATTTTCCAGGAACTTTTCGAAGCTCGGTTGGAGCGCGAACTCGCCGAACCCCTGCACCAGATAGAAGCAGCCGAGCAGGACGAGCATCGCGCCAAGGTCCCAGCCGTTCAGCACGGTCGTGTAGCTGAAGAGGATGAGGATGGCCCCCACGCTCGTCGCGGTGACCACGGCCGTCTCGACGATCTCGAGCACCAGGTTGAGGCGGTACTCGAGCTCGAATTGGAGCTCGGTGCGAAAGAAAAGACGCAGGAGTCGGAGATAACGGGTCATCAGGCGCCCACCGCGCTGTACTGGCGGACGCCGGCGCGCCACACGCGCTGGAACGCCACAAAGAAGACACCCACCCAAATGGCCTGGCCAGCCATGAGTAGGAGCGCCGTGGACGGACTCACTCCGCCACGCAGGATCTCGGCCGGGACGCCGAGGACGTACCCGAACGGCAAGACGAGCGATAGCGCCTGCAGCGGCCCCGGAAGGAGCGCGAGCGGCGCGATCTGTCCCGCGAAGATGAACGCGGCGCGATCCCAGAACGTCGAGACCGAGTGCACGCGCGTCGTCCAGAACGCAGTCGTCGCCAGAACCCAGCCCGAGAGAAAGCTCAGGGCCGCTGCGAGCACCACGCTTGGCACGAAGAGCAGCACGTGCGCCGGCGTAGTCCGAAAACGCGCGTCGAAGGTGATGGAAATAAATACGAGCACGATCGACAAAGGAACGATCTGCGTGAGCTTCGAAACGAAATTCTCAACGACCGCGTAGTGGATCGGATGCAGCGGGCGCAGCAGCTTCGGCGATAACCGGCCGAAGCGCACCTCGTACTCGAACTCGTACGCGTTCCAGCTCGCTGTGAGACAGCTCACGAGCGATAGGCATATGTAATAAGCGGCAAAGTCGCGGACGTCGTAGGTGCCGATCTGTCCGCCCTGCGCGTTCGCGACAGCGACCCACGCCGCGAGGAAAATCACTGGCCGGATCACCGAGAACAGCATCCAGAGGAGCACCTGCACGCGGTACTGCGACGAGGCCTGGAGCTGCGCGACCAGAAGAGCGCGGTAGGTGCGGATCACGCGCTCACCGTCGTCTGCTCCGAGGTGAAGACCCGATCGATGACCTCCTCGATGGGCGGATCTTCGACCGAGATGTCCGCCAGCCGGTCCCCGAGATCATTCACCAGCCGAGCCGTGCGCTCGGGCGCCACCTGCCGGTCGACTCGAAGCGTGACGCGGCCCTCATCGCGCGAGACGACGGTGCCGTACGAGTCCAGATCGGTCGACGGCACGGCGCCGTCGTGCAGCGTCGCCGTGATGATCTTGTACGGGGCCATGCGCTCCGCGAGATCGGCGAGCGGGCCGTCATAGAGAAGACGCCCACGGTGGATCACGATCACGCGCTTGCAGAGCGCGACGACGTCGTCCATGTAGTGGCTCGTCAGGAGGATCGTCGCCCCGGTCCGCCGGTTGTATTCGGCGACGAAGCGGCGGATCCGCGACTGCATCGAGATGTCGAGGCCGATCGTCGGCTCGTCCAGGAACGCCACACGCGGCGAGTGGATGAGCCCCGCGGCGAACTCGACCTTCATCCGCTCGCCCAATGAGAGGTTCCGCACGGGCTTGTGGACGAGGTCCTGCAGCTCGAGGAGCTCGGTCAGCTCGTTGACCGTGCTGCGGAACTGCTCCTCGGGGATCCGGTAGATCTCCTGAAGGACGCGGAAGCTGTCGGCGGCCGGAATGTCCCACACGAGCTGCGTCCGGTTGCCCATGAGCAGTGTCATGCGCTGGAGGTAGGCGTTTTCACGTTTCCAGGGGACGTAGCCCAGAACGCTCGCCTCGCCCTCACTCGGGTGCAGGAGGCCAGACAGCATCTTGAGGGTCGTGGTCTTCCCCGCTCCGTTCGGTCCAAGGAAGCCGACGACCTCGCCCGGGTCGATACGGAACGTGATGCCGGCGACCGCGTTCACGTCTTTGCGATGGCGTCTCACGAACGACCGAAGCGTCGCGGCGAGGCCCTCCTCGCGCTCCGTGACACGGAACGTCTTGCGCAGCTCGCGGACCTCGACGACGACGTCGGTCATTCGGGGCATGATGACCGCGTTATGCGACGCGTGCGAGTGCATCATTTGTTTAGGAACTGCGAACTGAAGGAGGCCGACCATGGCAGAGCAGCGCGTCATCCCGATGCTCGCGTACGAGAATGCGGGTCTCGCGGCCGATTGGATCTGCAAGGTCTTCGGCTTCCGTGAAACTGAGCGATTCCACAACGGCTTGGGGACTGTCACCGATGTCGAGCTCGACCTCGACGGAGGGACCGTGCTTGTCGGTCATCCAACGGACGCGTACCAGGGCCCCCGCCGGCATGCGCAGGCCTGCGCGTTAGCGCGTCAGTGGCTCGAGACCCCCTACATCGTCGACGGCGTCGTCGTGTACGTCGACGACGTGGACACCCACTTCGGCAGATCGAAGCGCGGCGGCGCGAAGATCCTCAGTGAGCCGGAGTCGACCGAGCACGGACGCTTGTACCGAGTGGAGGACCTCGAGGGCCATCGCTGGATGTTCACGCAGCGGGTCGGGACCTAACCTCCGGCGGCGCGGCGAATGTCGGCAACGCTGACGACGACGAGCAGACCGAGGAGCAGGACGAACCCGACCGCGTGAATCGCGGCCTCCACCTGCGGCGAGAGCCGGCGGCGAAGCGCGGCGGAGAGCAGCACGAAGAAGAGCCGCCCTCCATCCAGACCCGGGAACGGGATGATGTTGAGCACGCCGAGGTTCACGGAGATGATCCCAATCAGCTTCAGGAACGCCGCGACGCCCAGCTGCGAGACCGCGGCGGTCACGAGGAAGATCTGGATCGGCCCGCCGACGGGCGGGGGTCCGGGCTGATTCGTGGGTCGCGAGAGCAGCTGTCCGGGCAGCTCCGCGATCTGCGTCACCACGTCGCCGGTCAGCCGAACGGCCTGCACGAAGGCCTGCGGGGGCGACAGCGCGGTCGGCGGGCTCGCGACCTCTTCCAGCCGGACGCCGAGCGGGCCCTCGTTCTCGGGAGGCGTCGGACGCGGCACGATCGTGAGGGGCCCGACCTGCCGGCCACCGCGATCGAGAACGATCGTGACCTCTTTGCCGGCGTGGCCGTAGACGTATGTCTGGAGGTCGCTCGTGCGCGTGATCTCCTTGCCGTCGATCGTCCGCACGACGTCGCCCGGTTGGATCCCGGCAGTCTCGGCCGGCGAGCCCGCCGCCACCTCGGCGACCCGGACCACCCCGGTCGGCGCCTCCGTGCCGATCATGAAGGCCGCGGTGAGCACGACGATCGCGAGCACGAAGTTCATCGCGACGCCCGCGGCGAGGACGATGGCCTGGGCCCACCACGGCTTCGCGGTGAACGAGCCGGGGTCGCCGGCGCCACGCTGCTCGATGGCGAAGTCGTCCTGCCCGAGGATGCGCACGAAGCCGCCGAACGGGATCGCGTTGACGCTGTAGTCGATCCCTTCGCGGCGAACCGCGAAGATTCGCGGCGGGAAACCGAACGCGAACTCGAGCACGCGCATGCCGAGCAGGCGCGCCGTGATGTAGTGACCGAACTCGTGCACCGCGATGATCAGCGTGAACATCACGAGGAAGAGCGGGATCGCGAGCGGGTTCTGCGTGAAGAACTGGATCAGCCCGCCCATCAGGCGACCGCCGCCGGGGTCACAAGCGAGGCGCGCACCGAAGCGTCGATCGCGACGATCTCATCGAGCCCGGGCTCGCGCGATCGTTTCGCTTTCGCACCGAGGTCCGCTCCCCGGCGTAGGAGCTCGGCGATGTCGGTGAAGGGGATGTCTCCGCGAAGGAAACGCTCGACGGCGAGCTCGTCCGCGGCCGAGAGGCCGACCATCGCCCCGAGATCGCCCGACCGAGCCGTTTCGAGGACGATCGCGAAGCACGGGTAACGCCGCACGTCGATCTCGCCGAAATGCAGCGTGCGGTCGGCGCTCCAGTCGAACCGCGCAGCGGGCGACGGCGCGCGATCCCAGAGCAGCGCGTACTGGATGGGCAGCCGCATGTCGGGCTCGGCGAGCTGGGCCTTGACACTTCCGTCGACGTACTCGACGAGGGCGTGGACGACGCTTTCCGGGTGGTAGACCACGTCGATGCGCTCGTACTCGAGGCCATAGAGCCATCGGGTCTCAACGACCTCGTACCCCTTGTTCACGAGCGTCGCCGAGTCGACCGTGACCTTCGGCCCCATCTTCCATGTCGGATGACGAAGCGCGTGCTCCGGCGTGACGCCGGCCAGAGCCTCCAGCGGAACGTCGCGGAACGCGCCGCCGGATGCGGTGAGCGCGACCCGGCGGACCTTCGCGAGATCCTCACCGATGAGGCATTGCCAGAGTCCGTTGTGCTCGCTGTCGACCGGGCGCAGGCGGTCCCCCGCCCCGCCGGTCAGGCGACGGACGATATGACCCGCGGCGACGAGCACTTCCTTGTTCGCAAGTGCGACGCACTTGCCGTCTTCGAGCGCCGCGACCGTCGCGCGGAGCGCGGCGACGCCCGGTGTCGCGACGAGGACGAGGTCCGCGTCGGCATCCGTCGCGAGGGCGACGAGAGCGTTCGGACCAAGCGCGGTGCGGGCCGTCGGAAACTCCAACGCCAGCTCGCGCAGCTGCTCGGCGTTGCGGTTGGCGCCGAGCGCGACGACCCGCAGACGGTCGGGATTGGCCCGGACGACATCGAGCGCCTGGCGGCCGATCGAGCCGGTGGCCCCGAGGATCGCGACGCGGATCGGGGCGGCGGCGGTCATCAATCCATCATCCCAGACATCCTCGTGATTACCGGTCTGTTTTCAGAATCGTTGGACGATCCCGTCCACGGACCCGAAACCGGAGAGAACCCAGGCCACGAGCACTGCCTCGGCGAAGATGGCTCCCGCCACCTGGCTGTCCAGCCGATCGAGGAGGCCACCGTGCCCCGGTAGGATCGCGCCCGAGTCTTTGACGCCCGCGCGGCGTTTGACGAACGACTCGAGCAGATCTCCGGCGAGACCCACCGGGCCGAGGCCGATCGCCAGGATCAGCACCGGAGCGCGCGGCATACCGAACGCCACGCCAACCGCCGCCGCGACGACTGCGCAGGCGACGAATCCAGCGATCGTGCCTTCAAGGGTCTTTCCGGGGCTGATCGATGGCGCGATCCGGCGACGTCCCACAGCGGATCCGACCAGATAGGCCGCCACGTCGGCGGCCCATGTCGAGAGGATCACGAGGATGAGCCAGACGGGGAGCAAATCGGCCGTTCCAGGACGCGCGCCGAGCGCCCCCGCCGCCTTCAGGGTCCCGAGGCAGAAGAGGCCGAAGAAGAACACCGCCCCGAGTGCGAGCCCAGCCCGTCCGGCACCGAGCGCACGCAATTCGGCGAGTCCGAACCTGCCCGCGACAACGAGCGCGATCCAGAACACGATCGGCGGCGCGCCGACGGCCAAAAGGACGATAGCCGCGTAGACGATCGCGGTGATCGTGCGGCGTCGAACGTCGCGCACTAACGGCCGAAGCGGCGTTCGCGCTTCGCGTAGGACTCGAGCGCCGCATCGAGGTCGGCCACCGAGAAGTCCGGCCACAGCACCTGCGTCGCCCACATTTCGGAGTACGCGACCTCCCACAGAAGGAAGTTCGAGACGCGAAGCTCGCCGCCGGTCCTGATCAAGAGGTCCGGGTCGGGATGTTCGGGCGCGTACAGCCGCTTCGCAATTGCGGCGTCGTCGATCTGATCGGGCGGCACACCATCGGCGACAAGGCGCTTCACCGCGTCCACGATCTCCGCGCGCCCGCCGTAGTTGAACGCGAGCGTCATCACGCCGCGGGTCCCGGGGGACGTCTCCTCCACGGCTCCTGCGATGGCTCGTTGCAGGCGCTCGGAGAGCTCGTGCAACCGGCCGATGACCATCAGGCGCACACCGTCTTCGACGAGGGTTTTGGTCTCGCGGCGGATCGTTTCCTCGAGAAGGGCCATGAGGGCGCCGACCTCTTCCTCGTCGCGCGACCAGTTCTCGGTCGAGAAGCTATAGAGGGTGAGGTACTCGACGCCACGCTCGCGGGCCGCACGGAGCGTGCGCCGGATGGTGTCGACTCCCGCGCGGTGGCCCGCGATCGCCGGCAGATGCTTCTTGCGCGCCCACCGCCGATTGCCGTCCATCACGATGGCCAGATGCCGCGGGACGGCGGCGGTCAAACGGAGAGGATCTCCTTCTCCTTCGCCTGCCCGACCTCGTCGGCGGTGAGGATGTACCGGTCGGTGAGCTTCTGGAGCTGTGTCTCGACGCGCTTCACCTCGTCGGTCGTCACGCCGGAGCTCTTCTCCTTCGATTTGAGCTCGTCGTGCGCGTGGCGCCGCAACGTGCGGATCTCGACACGGCCTTCCTCGACCTTTTTGTGCAGCTGCTTCACGAGCTCGCGTCGACGCTCCTCGTTGAGCGCCGGGATGTTCAGGCGGATCACTGCGCCGTCGTTGCCCGGCGTGAGTCCGAGGTCGGACGCGAGGATCGCCTTCTCGATGGCCTTGATCAGGCTGCGGTCCCACGGTTGGATCACGATCTGGCGCGGCTCCGGCGCGCTGATCGCGGCGAGCGACACCAGCGGAGTCGCCGCGCCGTACGCGTCGACCTCGAGCTCCTCGACGAGGCTCGGCGCGGCGCGACCGGTGCGCACGCTCGCGAGCTCGTGCTTGAGCGCGTCGATCGCCTTGCACATCCTCGTCTCAACCTGAGGAAGGATGTCCTCGAGCGCCATTACTTGGCGTGTACGAGCGTGCCGATGTGTTCACCCTGCGCGGCGCGCACCATGGCGTCGGACTGCGAGAGGTCGAACACGATGATGGGCAGGCCGCGCTCTTCGGCGAGGGCGGCCGCGGTCGCGTCCATCACCCCAAGCTTCTTTTCGAGCAGGACGCGGTATGTGATCTCGTCGTACTTTTTCGCGCCGCGGACGACCTTTGGATCGGCGTCGTAGACCCCGTCGACGGCGTTCTTTCCCATGAGGATCGCGTCGGCGTTGATCTCGGCCGCGCGAAGGACCGCGGCGGTGTCGCTCGTGAAGAACGGGTTTCCGGTGCCCGCCGCGAAGATCACGACGGAGCCCTTCTCCAGCTGATGGATCGCACGGCGCCGGATGTATGGCTCGGCGACCTCGGCGATCGTGATCGCGGACTGGACGCGCACGGGCACGCCGATCGACTCGAGCTGCGACTGCAGCGCGAGCGCGTTGATCACCATCGCGAGCATGCCCATGTAGTGGCCGGTCGCCTCTTCGATCCCGTGCTCTGCGACGGTCGCGCCCCGGATGATGTTGCCGCCGCCGATGACCACCGCCACTTGCACGCCGAGATCGCGCACCTTGCGGATCTCCTCGGCGAGGTACTTCGTGTACTCCGGCGAGATGCCGAATTCGCGGTCTCCGAGGAGCGCCTCGCCCGAGAGCTTCAGCACCACCCGGCGGTACTTGGCCTTCGTCTGAACGGCCATCGCGGGCAGTCTAGGTCGGTTCGCCGTTGGACTGGCCCAGCTCGAACCGCTTGAACCGCTTGACACGAACGTTCTCGCCGGTCGTCGAGGCGATGCCCGTCACGAGCTCGCCGATCGTTTTCGAGGCGTCGCGGATGTAGGGCTGCCCCAGGAGCTGGTCGACGTCCTTGGGATCCATCGCCGCGACCTGCATCGCGATCTCCCTCGCGAGCTCCTTGAAATCGGGGTTGCGCGCCACGAAGTCGGTCTCGCTCGAGAGCTCGACCATCGCGCCGATGCGGCCGCCCGCGTGGACGTAGGCTTCGACGAGGCCTTCCTTGGCGTCGCGGTCGGCCTTCTCCTTCGCCTTGGCGAGCCCGCGCTCCTTGATCAGGCCGATCGCCTTTTCGAAGTCGCCTTTGGCCTCGTCCAGCGCTCTCTTGCAGTCCATCACGCCGGCGCCCGTTACCTCGCGCAGGCGTTTCACGTCGTCTTTCGCGCTTGCCATCACTCGTCCTCTTTCTTGTCCACAACGGCTTCCGGGGAAGCGTCTTCGGCCGGCTCCTCGTAGCGCTGCCCGCCGAGGGGGTAGTCCTCGTCTTCCTCGGGCTCGTACACACGCGGTGTGCGCTTCGCCCGCGGGACGCCGATGCCCCCTTCGTACTGCTCGGCCGTCGTCGACGGCGCGTAGCCCATGTCCTCGGGCGTCGCTTCCTTTCGCGCGGCGTCGAACTGCTGCCGGCCCTCGAGGATCGCGTCGGCCATCTTCTGGCAGATCAGCTTCACGGCACGGATCGCGTCGTCGTTCGCCGGGATGATCACGTCGATGAGGTCCGGGTCGCAGTTCGTGTCGACCATCGCGATGATCGGGATCTCGAGCCGTCGCGCTTCCTCGACAGCGATGTGCTCACGGTGCGGATCGACGACGAAGATCGCCGTAGGTGGGCGCTTCAGCTCGCGTACCCCGGAAAAGTACCGATCGAGATGCTGGAGCTCGTCGTCAAGGCGCTGCGCATCCTTCTTCGGCATCGTCGCGAAGTCGCCGCGCTCCTTGCGCTCCATCAGATCGTTCAGCCGCTGGATGCGCTTTTGGATCGTGACGAAGTTGGTGAGGAATCCGCCGAGCCAACGCTGGTTCACGAAGTGCATCCCGGCTCGCTTGGCTTCCTCGGAAATCGACTCTTGCGCCTGCTTCTTCGTCCCGACAAAGAGGATCTGCCCGCCATCCGCGGCCAGGTCGCGCATGAAGATGTAGGCCTCCTCGACGCGCGAGAGGGTCTGCTGAAGGTCGATGATGTGAATGCCGTTGCGCTCCATGAAGATGAAGCGCTTCATCTTTGGGTTCCAGCGCCGAGCCTGATGTCCGAAATGAACGCCCGACTCGAGCAGCTGCTTCATCGTGACGACTGCCAATGTGATCTCCCTTGTTCCTCCGCTTGCCATATACCGGTGAGGGGGATCGGCAAGCGTGCGAAGTACCGAGCTCGTGCTCGATCTCCATCAATTGTAGTGGCAGTCACCCTGCCTTCCGAGGCTGCGGGTCCTGTCCCGGGGTCGGGGCCGCGCGCTCGCCTACCGGTTCGCTCCGTTTCGCCTCGCGCCTGTTCCGCCCTGACGCGCCCGGTTAGCGGCTCGCGCGCAACCCGCTCCCCCGTGCCACCCGCAGCCTCCCCTCGCCGTTCCAAACCTCCTCGTCGATCGGTACTCGCTCTTTCTTATTCGCTTTTCACCACGGCACGTCTAATGCGGAGTAACAAGGGAGACATGCCGAAATATGACGAAGCCAGAGTCCCGCGAGGCACCTCCCGGAGGTGGGAAGTCCTCATGTCCGAGGATCCGATGAGCGCGCGCCCCGACATCGAGCGGCGCACGGCGAGGGATGTGCGGGCTGAGCACCGCGTTCTCCTGTCGTTCTCGGATGCGGACCTCGCGGCGATGCCGCTCGTACCCGAGGGAACGCGGCTCGCGCGCGGGGGCTGGTACCTCGATCTGCACAACCCGGCGAAGGCGGATTTCCCCGCCACGGGCGACGAGACCGTCGAGCCTGGGCAGCACATGCTGGCTCGACGAGAAGTGTCCGGGGAGCTCTGGGACGAGATCCGTCGCGCCTGCGACGGCGTGCTCGGCCGCCCGTCGATGCGTCGACTTCGACCGGCCGTCTAGCCGACTACTCGGAGAAAACAGATCGGCCCGGCTTTCGCCGGGCCGATCGCCATTTCCAGCAGAGGGCGTATTAGGTGAGGTTGTTGCCGATGTTGCTGAAGATGTTCTGGAGCTGACCGCGCAGGAAGATCATGGCGACGATGACAGCGATGGCAATAACAGCAATGATGAGTGCGTACTCCACCAGTCCCTGGCCTTCGTCGTCACGGAAGAATGCGAGCATTTCAAGTCCCTCCTTTCTTCCATGTACGGCGGGCGACTGCCAGCCGATCTGACGCAAACAATAGGTGAGCCGAAACGGCCCACCAGTCCCCCGCCCGTACTCCCCCGATGGAGTGATACCTAGCGGAAATCAGGGTGTCCGCGACGTCGAACGCGGTCCCGGAGCGCCTCCAGAGGGCTCCGCGGGCGGTTGGGTTTGACGGCATCCGCGCCAAGTGTCGCGGCGACAGCATCCTTCAACTGCTGCAGCGAGCACCCGAAGATCTCGCGTCGCTACGCGCCCAGGGGCCCCTACCCCTGCGTCTCGAACTCCGCTCGGAGTCGAAGAAAGCCAAAGCGGTTGTGGCGGGATACATCGAGTCCCAGGGGCAGGGGCCCCTGAGCGCGTAGCGCACGAGCTCGTCGAGAAGCACGTACAGCTCGCGCCGCGAGTCGCGCGAGAGACTCGCGAGCCACGAGTCGACGGCCCTCGTCGAGCGGTCATCCACGGTCGCACCACGCTGACACGCGGGCGCCTATCCCGTCGAGTGGTAAATGTTCGGTACGCGCGTCGGGAAGGGAGCCGAGCAGGACCTCTCCGTAATCCTTCGTGACGACGCGGCGGTCCAGGAGCACCACGGCACCGTAATCGGTCTTTGTTCGGATGAGCCGCCCGAAGCCCTGGCGGAGCCGCAGCGCCGCCTGCGGCAGCTGGAACTGCACGAAGGGGTCCTCGTAACGCTCGGCCCGTCCCTGTACGAGCGGATCGTCGGGCACGCTGAACGGAAGCCTGGCGATCACGACGCAGCGGAGGACGTCGCCGGGCAGGTCGACGCCTTCCCAGAAGGATTGCGTGCCGAGCAGCACGGCCCGGCCCTGCGTGAAGCGCTCGAGCAGCGCGCGGCGCGAGCCGTCGATGCCCTGCGTCAAGACCGCGAGGCCTTCGGTTTCGAGCGCCCCGAGGCGCGATGCCGTCTCGCGGAGGCTCGCGTGTGACGTGAAGAGCACGAGCGTTCGTCCGTCGAGCATCCGCGCCACATCCTCGATGAGCCGCGCCGCCTGTTCGACGAACCGTTCCTCGCCGGGAAGCACGATGTCCGTGGGGAGCACGAGGAGCGCCTGACGCTGATGGTCGAACGGCGAGCCGACCGCGAGCGTCTCCGCAACGTCCGCTATTCCGAACCGATCGACTGCGAAATCGAACGAGCCCGCGACCGCCAGGGTCGCCGAGGTGAAGATGACCGCACGATGCGTGTCGACGATCGTCCGGCGGATCACGCCACCGAGGTGCGCCTGCGCGACGTGAAGCGCGAGAGCCCCGTCGTTGTCGCGCTCGAGCCACACGATGTCGCTCGAACGCGGATCGTGCAGACCCCGCGTGATCGCCGCGCGTGCGGCGGCGAGCTCACCCATCGCGGCTTCGAGCTCGGCGAGCTCGTCCTCGTCGCCGCCGAGGTTCCTGATCCGCTCCGCCGCGAAGGCGATGCCAGCGATCGCGTCCGCGAGCCGCTCCCCGGCGAGCTCGACGGGAAGCCAGCGGTCGTCACTCGCGCGCAGACCGGCGGTGATGCGCATGCGCTCCTCCGGCGGCCCGCCGACCGGCACCAGAAGCGCGCCGAGCGCGTCGAACACCTCGGTCGTACGTTCGAGCGCGCGCTCGATCTCGGCGCGGAGCCGCTCGGCCGGATCGGCACGAGCCGGGTCGCGCAGGGCCGTGGTGACGGCGAGCGAGTGCGCGACCCGCTGCAGATCGCGACGGAAGCCCGGCTCGTAGAGCTCGAGCCCGAAGGCGTCAGTAGCCACGTCTTCGAGCCGATGCGCCTCGTCGATGACGACGTGCTCCGCCTGCGGGAGCAAAGCGCCGCGCATCCGCGCGTCCTGTAGCAGGAGGGCGTGGTTGACGACGACGATGCCGGCATCAGCCGCCGCCTCGCGTGCCCGCTGCAGGTAGCAGTTCACACCTGGAGTCCGCTTGCAGCGTCGCTGATCGCACGACTCGTCGTTCGCCGAGACGCGCGACCACAGCTCGCTCTCGCCTCTCATGAGATTGAGCTCGGCGCGATCGCCGCTCTCGGTAGCGGTCCGCCACACGAGCGTCTTGCACACGAGACGAGCTTCTTCACGCGTCGCGACCGACCCGCGAAGAATTTGCCAGCGCCGCGGACACAAATAGTTCGATCTGCCTTTGAGCACGGCGACAGCGACGTCGGTCCCGAGCGCAGTTTGCAGCGCAGGCAAGTCCTTGCGCACGAGCTGGTCCTGCAGCGGCA
>Ga0137399_10000376_pt1 | contig 17302 bp, 15 predicted proteins | sample czorhiz316metaG_FD_104810 | JGI IMG/M metagenome (GOLD analysis project Ga0137399, IMG submission 104810) | Vadose zone soil microbial communities from Angelo Coast Range Reserve, California, USA - czorhiz3.16 metaG | ecosystem: Environmental > Terrestrial > Soil > Vadose zone | place: USA...
ATGGAGCGCATCAGGAGTTGATCTAGTCCGGGACGGCTTTGATAATGACTGAAGGAGAGTGCCTATTGGGATCTTCGTTGTTCTGCTCGAAGCCCGCGGCGCCGACGGGCAGTGCATTCTTTCCTCGAAGGCCCCCGTAGTGGTTGCCGCGAGGATGTAACTCAGTTCATACAGTGAAGGTCAACTTGGATATTGTTTCTTTCTATATTCAATGGATTTTTTCACCATTTTAGTTAGTATGCTTGTGTCAATGTCTTCGAGTTTTTGAATGTAAATACAGCCTCCGCCTGTTTTGTGTTTTCCAAATTTCGACAGCAATTCTTCCTTTTTGTCGAAGTTAGAAAGATACAACGTAATAGCATTTGTCCTTGACGCAATTCCTGCTAGTGGTGCACTCCCTTCGTGTCCGCTTTCATATTTGTAATGATAAATTCCAAAACCAACAATGCTTGTTCCCCACATTTTTGGTTCAAGTCCTGTATGTTGGACTATCAGGTCGATGATTGTCGAAAAGTCTTTACGTTTTTCTTTGTCTTTGATTGTCGTTAAAAAGCCGGCAACACTATTTTGAGTTTCTACTGTCTTGTTCTTTGCCATGATTTATTTTATCAATGAAAAAATAAAATTGTCAGTTGTCGCATAGTTTAAGAATTTAATCGATCGATCAAAAGCACAGAAGGAAGTTGCCGCACTTTCACTCTACCACTAGTTGTTTTAGAGAAGGGTTGATGACGGGAAGCGGAAAGGCTAAACGGATCGTTCCATCGCACCCCGTGATGACGAGGTAGACGCTCTTCGTACCCTCCAAGTATCTTATCGCGTGGCACATCTATCAATGCTTCCATGAGATCGAACACGACACGAAGTGTGATCTGCACTATCAGTTCATCTGATGAGGAGGAGCTTCTTCGTCTCAACGAAGTCCCCAGCCTGCAAGCGATAGATGTAGACGCCGCTCGCGAGGGTGGGCACTCCCCAGGTTACTGTGTACGATCCCGCATTCAGTCTTTCCGAGATTACTGTTGAAACTTCTTCTCCAAGGAGGTTAAAGATCATCAGCTTCGTAAATCCCGACCGCGGTAAAGCAAATCGGATAGTAGTAGTTGGATTAAAGGGGTTCGGATAATTTTGCTCGAGTTTAAACGTGGCTGGCACTTCACTCGAGGATACGCTCACTGATGTAATCATTTGGGCTACCGGGCGTCGCCATACCCCGCCGAAAATAGTCCCGGCAAAGAGATTCGTCCCGCTCACGGCGAAAGCATTGACATTATCAGCCAGCGAACCTGTCGTCAGGCCTGTATTCACGGCTATCCAGCCTGTGCCGTTGTTGGTCGAACGAAAGACACCACCCCGACCTGTCCCAGCAAAGAGATTTCCCTCGCTCACCGCAAAACAATCAGTGCCCCTCAGGTCGGGTCCACTCGCTTGAACCCACTGGGCATGAACTACACCTTGAAGCAGGAAGAAGGGCAGACCGACTCGCAGAATGGCACGCAGCACCGACATTATATTCACTCGGATATGGACAAACTCGGATCGCAAATAAACACCCCGCGATGGGTATTACCCGGCAAGGTGGCAGCCGTACTACCGATTATTTCCTCGAACCCACCGCGATATTCCCGGGTTGACGCTTACGAATTTGTAGTGCCGCCACGTAGGAACGCACGCAAGAGGAAAACCGGTAGCGGCTCGGAATCCCAATCGATAAATTGAGGTGTCCGGGCGTTCGAGCTTTAGAAGCAGCTCGCTGCCGCCTATGATCGTCATACCACACTCGAAGCCGTCATTGGGAGACCAGATATCCGAGACTGCCAGCGCCGAGCGCTCGAAGAAGCGTGCAAGTGAATCCGCCACGTTTGTGTCAAAGTAATTCCTCCCCGTGGGATCGTGCTGGTAATACGTACCGTCCAATTGGTGGGGAACAGATGATGCGGGAACGATGGTAAGTCGGAATTCCCTTCCGAGATTATTGGGCGGTTCTGACGGCTTGGTGCATGATAAAGCAAGTACGACGAGAATGAGACAGGCGGCAACTTGGAAGTGCGGATTCATAAAAAACCCCTTTGGTTAAAATTTCCTCTGCATGCGCAGCAATGCATAGATAGACTGATCGTGCTTCTCGACTGACACACAACCATCAAAAAAGTGGCTGTAGGCTAGAACGGATACGGGCGACCGACTTGCTTCTTTAAGCTCAAGGTAATAGGAAAATAACTGTCCGCTTTCGATATAGTGAGCGTACTCCCATCCAACGAGTATCGGTAGTCGCCATTGAAATACAAACTGGGCAGGCGGTTCACCATGCGGAGACTCACTTGGTCTTGAAGACGCACCAAACCGTCATTAACCTTGAACGATCCAGTCCATTCGAGACCGAGGGGAATGTTTGCATATCTGCCCGTGTAGGAGTAAGTGGTTTCTTTGAATAGAAATGAGATCGTTCCTTCTAGCGGAGGACCGCCGCTAACTGTCACAACCCTGAATGTTCCCGCCCAAACGCCGGGCTCAAATGGTGTAACGATTTCGGTCGGTGACTGGTGTGAGCATCCGGCAAGAAGCAAGATGCAGAAGAAGATTTGTGCGAATCTCATATAGATTCCTCCTTCGTCAGTTAATCCCGAACGCAGGCAATCTCAAGCCAAGCTGCGGGGCAATTGTCCTGATATCCGAGAACGAGTAATACCGGAGGCCAAACTCCATGAATTGTACGACAAACCCGCCGCCGACGCTGTAGCCCGCCTTCGTTTGCTGGCCGATGTCCAAATCGCCGTTGATGAAGGTGACCATCGCGCTGCCGCCCGCAAAAACGAACAGCGAGTGAGTCTTCGATTCCGGGAACGCCACTTCAACCCCCAGCGACAAAGGGAACGTCATAAAATCCTGCCGGTGTTGAAGTAGAATTTCGCCGATTCCGTTGGTGTTGCGTTCGGCAGGCAGGACATACGGGTAGTCCTGTCTGGTCGGAGAGAACCAGTTTATCCCCGCCCCGACTGTGAAGACAAGCGGACTCGTCGCTTTGTTGAACGCGCGCACGTGAAAATCAAGACCAGTTCCCGAATAACTGTACTGCGGGTTAGTCCCGTCAGAACCCCACCACGCGATCGGAGGAGCATACGAAGGGGCGACCTCGATCCTCCCGCTCGGCATATGACCAACGAGCACCACACTCGGTATGAATTGCCACTCCGAGGTACCGGCCTCCTGCGCGATCGCCGAGACCGGAATGAGAACCGCTGCAACCAATATGAGAAACATTCCTCGCTTCATGGGGAACCCTCCTATGTTAGTTATCTTTCCGGTGGTTCTCTCTCAGTTAAGCCTTTGGGTATCGGGTCACTCCAGCAACCATGAATAGTACGACTTATTCCGCCAGTTAACGATATAAAATCCGGCGCCCTGCTTGTACTTAAGGATATTTTTCGAAAACGTCTTCAGCAACGCCCCCGCCGAGTCGAAGTCGGCCTCATTCGAATACCGGTAGAATTTTGCGGGCGCATCATAATAATGGCCGCTGCTCGTGGGCGGGTACGGCCAAATCCCAGAGGCAGGCACTTTGATTTCTTGAAGCGAGAGATACTTATGGAGGGTATCGTCAAACGCAGGAGCCAGAGCTTCGTCGCCCGTATACGTCCCCGCAAGGTAGGCAAAGGATTTTCGAGGATAACGCCAGTGAAGCCGCCCATTCACCCGGGATACCGAGGTGTCTAACGGAACCAGAAGAATAGTTGTATCCGTCACGGTGAGTGAATAGTCGTCGTAAAGATCGCGCAGCGTGATTCGCATTGAATATGCACCATCATCCACATGAAGGAACTCGTTGGCCGTTGCAGGCCCAAGGGCGGGCAGGCATATTTCGCCGATCTCAACGCCGAAAATTTTGAAATTCAATCCATTCCCCACCTTAAAGAAATCATAAGCGATGTGGTAGTTGATGCATCCGTAAGTCTTCTCCGTCCGCATGGAAAGGGATATTACAGGATCCTGGACAGTAAGCGGCCCGGGATATTGCTCTGCTACAGTTAGAATAATCTTTTGTTCGACGGGAGAAATGTTATTCTTCTTTTGTGGCGCGACATCGCATTGTGAGAGGAGCAGCGGTAGGAAAACGACCAGCAGGAGCGGAGAGAGGTTTTCTCGCATCATCTTCTTATGCTCACCCGGCATCTGGACCATGTTCACATCTGGCGGGGGGTACGGGCAGCTATTGCCCGCCTCCCCAGGATGACAATCCCCAGCTCAATGGTAGCAAACAGAGATTTCAATGTCAAGCTGCGGAGACGCAGCTTTTGGCCCGCGAATCCGGGCTCTGAGCCTCACAAATACCTCAACCACCACTCCGTCCTTCTGGCCTTGAAATCGGCGAACCAGCGGCATGCGAAATAGAGAATAATGATCGCTACCGCCCAGACTGCATACAGCAACCCGAGGTTCCACGTGTACCCATCGGGCGCGGAAGGATTGCCCATTGGATGGTTAGTAAAGAGCCATGGGCTCACTTCCCCCAGCCGGGCCATCGAGACTACAAGCGCCAGCGCGTGAATCAGAGGGATGTGAAGCATGTAGTAGAAAAAAGGAACGCGGCCGAAGACGGCGATCCAGCGGGCCAGCGTCCCGGCCGCGCCTTCGAGTAAGGGGATCAGCGCGATGGTGGGACCCAGCGTCATCAACAGGAAGTTGAGCGAAGCGGGATACTTCGTTGTGTTCAGGAATGCCAACAGCGCCGGCATGCCCGGCGATCCGTTCGCGCCAAGTTGGGCGGTCCAGGGGCGCGGGTCTCCATAGAGGTTGAAGCCGCGCAGTATCAGGAAGAGTCCGGTCGCTCCGAGCCCGATCATGAGACAGGTCTTGTTGCGCTTTGCAGGTTCAAGTGACAATATCCTCCCGAATGCAAAGCCGGCCGCCATGACCCCGATCCATGGGATGATCGAGTAGAGCACGATCAGGTTCGGGCCGTCCGCCCCGAACTGCACCGGCCCGGCGAAGAATCCCACGTACATGATTCTCCAGAGCCCATCGAGAGCGCTGTTGCCAAGCGACTGGACCAGCGTGCTCATGTACGAATCCAACAGGTTGTGGCCCGCGATGATGACGAGACCGAGGACTCCGATCACTGAGAACGGGAGTCTCACCAGCCCCGCCAGCAGGATCATGCACCAGCCGAGGGCCCAGATGACTCCGGCCATCTCGTAGTGTGCAAAATCGAAATTGAAGGTCCATGATACGCGGAGGAACGTGAGCTCGAGGAACACCAGCCAGGCCCCCCGAATGAGCAGAAACCGCGAGAGGTCGGTGTGCTTTCGGCCGTAAAAGAAGGCGCTCGTCCCGGCCAGGAAGAAAAACGCAGGCGCGCAGAAGTGTGTGATCCAACGGGTGAAGAAGATTCCGGGATTAGGTCCGCCGGCAGGAAGGCCGGAAAAGACACGCACGTGGTCGATGGCCATCAGGACCATGACCGCACCGCGAATCAAATCAATGGATGCAATGCGGGAAGTGGGGGCTGCAAGCGATGAGTTTTGCCCGGACATTCTAGAATCCTCCCGTTCTATGTATGCGCGTCCGGGCAGGCTATCTCTGATTAAAATCACTCCACCTGCCTGGCACCACCCGATATTATTTTAGCAACATCATCTTCTTGACACTCGTATATCGCACGCGCCCTGTCTCGACGTCTTGTGCAACGAGCCGATAGTGGTATGCACCCGATGGAAGGGCGGAGGCATCAAACTCCAGCTCCTGGGTCCCTCCATCCATCAATTCGCCGTGTATCAACTCTGCCACTTCCTGCCCTAACGTGTTAAAGACCTTCACCGTAACCAGCGCGCTGGTTGCAAGCTCAAACTCAACGGTCGTCGCCGGGTTGAACGGGTTGGGATAGTTCTGGTGCAACGCGAATACTTCAGGAATGTCCTTGACGACGTAGCTTTGAGAAGGCTTGAACGGAGGAGCGACAACTGTGTTCGCGCTTCTAAAGATGCTGCCGATGCCCGCACCGGGAGCTACAAAAACCGGCACGGCTCCCGCAAGCAGATGTCCGTCCGAAGTGATTGCGAGGGAGTGAACAAACTGGCAGGACAAACCCGTGTTTATTTGGCTCCAGGTTAGACCATTGTCCGCAGATCGGTACACGCCATTGCCGGAAACATTGCCGACGTACAGCGTTCCGGAACCGTCAATCACGATTGAGGATACGCCGTGCGCGATTTTTCCGGCATCGATCGCGCTCCAGGTGAATCCGAGGTCGTTAGAGCGATAGACTTTTCCCGACAGCGCTTCCCTGATTCGCGTGTTCCCGGCTCCCACGATGCTGCCATTTGGGCTCAGAGCGAACGACCATCTAAAATCCTTCCTAAAGATGCCGGGCTTCAATGGGCGCCATGTCTTCCCGTCGTTGCGTGAAACGAATGCGCCCCCCCAATCGCTGCCTGCGAAGACGGTGCCGCCTCCGGCCTGCACAAAGCTGAAAATTGCCCCGAAACGTATCCTGCTCAGAGTTATCTGCTTTGTCCACGTTAGCCCGTGATCTGCGGAAACGAAGACAGGCCCCGGGGCTGTAGCGGCGAAAACACGGCCGAGTGAATTGATATAAACTGCAGTTACACCGCCAACGAGCGCGCCAACTTGATCCCAGTGCGATCCGTTGTCGGATGACCGGTAGAGTCCTTCAAATGTGCCGGCATAGATATTGCCGGTGTTATCGGTCGCGAACGTGAGCGCATGAAGCGTGGATGAAATCGTTGTCCAGGTGGCGCCATTGTCCGCTGAGTACTTGATTCCGGCATTGCCCATGAGGGAAATATTCGTATTTTCTCCTCCTGCAAAGACTTCCCCCGTCGGTCGAACGAGAAACGCCCGTACCCATTCCAATGACGAGTCGACCTTCCCCCAGTAGTCTCCCTGACCGAAGACACTTGTCGCCGTGCATACGGTTATCAGGAGAACTGCAAGAGCCGAAGATGTTGACAAACGTATCATGTTGGTTTCCTTTCCATAATTGTTTTCCATTGCGGTCGTCATTCAACAGAGCTGTTTGAATCAAGGAAGGCCGAGGGGCCGGTTTTCGTATTGATCCCCGGCGGTTAACCGGCTGTTCGGGTGGAAGTTAACATTTCAAAAGACCAATACCAATTCAGCGGGATCTCAGGAGGATTTCGGCGGATCGCCTGAGGGCTTCTTCGGAGGAGAATCGGGGGATTTCGTCTCAGTTTTGGGTTTTTCTTTGGACTCTTTCTTCGCCGGCTTTGTTTCGGGGGTCTCGCCTGAGGACTTCTTCTTATAATCGGTTCCGTAAAATCCGCTCCCCTTAAATACGGGGCCCGACCCTCCCCCGATGTCGCGTACGAGCGTATCCTTGTGGCACACCGGACAACGAACAAGGCGCGGGTCGGAAATCCCCTGAAGCTCTTCGAACTCATGCCCGCAATTCTTACATCGATAGCTGTACGTCGGCACTGCTCAATTCCGGAACTATTCTACAGTTTGCTGGACTTACCGTTTATAACGGTAGCGATCAAGGTGTCGATAGTCAACGAACTGGTTTAGAACGCCTCGCTTAATTTGCGGCACCCCTCGGCAATCCGGCTGAGGCCCTTCTCCAGCTCCTTCATTGAACAGGCGTAGGAAATCCTCACGTGGTTTTTCGCCCCGAAGCCGCAGCCGGGCACGACCGCGACATGCTCCTCCTTCAGGAGGAAGTTTGCCAGTTCCATGTCGTCCTTGATCAGGGTGCCGTTCATCCTCTTCCCGATGAATGACTTCAACGATGGAAAAAGATAAAACGCCCCTTTCGGCTCCTGCATTTCGATGCCCGGAATCTTCGAGATTTCATTCAAAGCAAAGTCTCTGCGCCGGCAGAACTCTTCAACCATCTTCTGAACATCATCCGAGGGGGCCGAAAGCGCCGTGGCTGCAGCTCGCTGCGAGACGGAAGTGGCGTTGGAAGTCACCTGGCTCTGTACTTTCGCGGCCGCCTCCGCCACCGGGATTGCTGCGCCAAGATACCCGATCCTCCACCCCGTCATGGCGAACGCCTTCGATACGCCGTTTACCGTGATCACCTGATCTTTGATCTGCTTGATGCTCCCCATGCTGAAATGGCGGGCGCCGTCATAGACGACCTTTTCATAGATCTCGTCGGAGATGACGAAGACGCCCGAATCCCTCACCACATCGGCAAGCTCCTCGATCTCCCCCTGGGAGTAGACGCTGCCGGTCGGATTGCCCGGCGAATTGAAAATGAACGCCTTCGTCTTAGCGTTGATCGCCTTTCGCAGTTGCGCGGCGGATATCTTGAAATGTTCGGCGGCAGTCGTCTGGACAATGACCGGTTTGGCGTCCACGAGTTTGACGATCTCCGGGTAGGTCACCCAATAGGGCGCCGGGATGACCACCTCATCGCCCGGGTTGCAGATTGCCTGGAGGACATTATAAATCGAGTGTTTTGCGCCGCAGGAGACCAGGATCTGCGATCGCTCGAATCGCAGACCGTTGTCCCGTTCAAACTTCTCTATAATAGACGAGATGAGCTCCGGGATTCCCTGGTTGGCGGTATAATGAGTAAAATTTTCCTCAATGGCCCTCACTGCCGCCATCTTCACGTGCGGGGGAGTTGGAAAATCCGGCTCCCCGGCGGTGAGGTTGGCGACATCTACCCCCGATTCCCGCATCTTTCGCGCGAGCTGGGTAAACGCGAGCGTCGCTGATTCCTCGAGCTGCCGGACTTTCAACGAGAGTGATTTCACAGTTTTACATCCGAGTCGACTTCATCTTTTCGGTGAGGCGCTTCCTGACATTCGGGGGGACGAACTCACTGACATCTCCGTCGAGCAGCGCGAGTTCCCGGACGATGCTCGAGTTCAGGTAGGTGTATTTCTCGTGGGGCATCAGGAAAACGGTCGTGATTTCGCCGTCAAGTTTTCGGTTCGTCAGCGCCATCTGAAACTCATACTCAAAGTCCGAGACCGCACGCAGCCCGCGGACAATTGCGCTCGCCTTCTTCGACCGTGCGTACCGCACAAGAAGGCCGTCAAAGCGGTCCACGGTAACATTCTTGTGTTTTTTCACGATCTCCCGGATCATGGCGATACGCTCGGCCGAGCTGAACAGCGTCCGTTTGCTCGAGCTGCCTGCAACAGCGACAATTACCCTGTCAAATATCTCTCTCGACCGGTCGATGATGTCGACATGGCCGTTCGTGATGGGGTCAAACGTCCCCGGATAGATGGCGATTCTCATGGGATTATCATTCCCGCCTCGTCCCGCTTCGAAGAAGACGGGACAAAAAAACCGAGCTGAGTCCTGCCGAGCTCCTTCCGAAGCACCAGCCGGAAGAGCGGGGAAGGTTCGAAGGAGACTCCTCTTGCATATTCAATGATAAGAAATCCCGATTCGTCGATCAACTTATTCCCGAAAACTATCGCGGGCAGACGCGACGTCTCCTCGTAGGCGTAGGGGGGATCGGCAAAAACCAGGTCGAAACTTCCCCCCTCCCTCTCGATAAAGGAAAGCGCGTCCGAGCGAACCATCGTGCACAAATCGAGGCAGTTGAGATTCCGGGCATTCGCTCTGATCACGTCCAGGGCGTCGCGGCGCTCGTCGACGAACGTGACGGCCGCAGCCCCCCGGCTCAACGCCTCGAGCCCGAGGCTTCCGCTTCCGGCAAAGAGGTCCAGAACCCGCGCATTCACGAGCGAGAGCCTGTTCTGCAATGCATTGAAGATAGTCCCCTTCGCCCGGTCGGTCGCCGGCCTGATGCCGTCGTCCGGGACGGACGTCAGCCGCCGGCCTTTAAACTTGCCCGTGATGATTCTCATCGGTCGCGCAGCGCGCTTCCGATGGCGGCGGCGAAGCGATGTTCCTTCCCCGCAAAGGACTGAAAATCCTTGACGGAGGACGCCACCCTCAGATTCTTGAAGGGGTTAACCGTTGAAACCTTCCACGGAAGCTGGCGCCTCACCCTCTCCACGAGCGCACCGGTGACCGGGGCTCCGTGAAAAAAGAGATCCGACACCGGGAAGGGCTTCACGAGGCTCTGGATGCTCTCCAGGATTTCTTCCTCCGAGGCGACCGGGGCGCAGCGATACGCCATGAGCCGGCCGCGATTGAGGACAGCGACATCGATTCGGTTTAGCCCGACGTGAATCAGGGCGACCATCTTGGATTTAGTCTCCGGACTGTTCTGGAGCAGGGCAGTCTGGGCCCCGAAATTATTCAGGACGACGGCCGCGAGATCGATTTTCTTTTTCAATAGTGCTGCTCTCGCGCTGTCGACCATGGACCTCTTGTACGCAACCACCAGCAATTCAGATACCTGCCGGTGCGCGCGCGTCTGGAGGAGGTGTTTCTCGCGCGTGTAGTCGTCGGGCTTGAAATTTGGTATGAAATTCGATAATTCCCACGAGATCTGGTCCTGCTCGTCGGCGGTATTGAGCGAGCTGTCGGAGGGGAAAGAATGCACGAATGCTGAGCGCTGGTCGATCGCGACGGCGGCCCTGGAGACCTTCCGGACGACCCGCCCTTCCGGAAGGAGCAGGCCGTCCAGGAACCAGAGATCATCGGGCTTGGCCTTCTTGTACTCCCCGAGATGACGGAGCCTGACGAATCTTTTTTTCACCTGAAGGACGGCAAGGTGGGCGGTCTCATCCGCGAAGCTGACGCCTGCGACGAACGTCCCGAACATCAGCGGCCCAGCGTGCAGTATTGTTTGATGCGATCGAGCTTCTTCCTGCCGATGCCCTTCACGTTGATCAGCTCGTCGATGCTGGAAAACGATCCGTTCTCCTCGCGGTAGGCCAGAATCCGTTCAGCCATCGCAGCACCGATTCCGGGCAAGCGCGTCAATTCTTCTCTGGATGCAGTATTGATATTGATGCTTCGGGGTGATAAGCGTTTTGCCGAAATGGGATGGCGCCCTCTCCCCGAGCTGTCCAGGTCCCGCAGCGCGGACTCCTGAAAGCCGGGACTGTCCGAGCCGGCGGTGTCCATCGCGGCGAGGAGCTGCGATCGGGCTTCAAATTCAGAGTCTGATGCGGCGTAATCAAATTTCGATTCTCCGTTGCCCGCCGGCTTTACGATCCTGATCCCGATGCCGGCGAGAAATGTCACCACTAGGAACAAAACAATTCGGCTCTCCTGAGGCGTAAACCCCAGGGCTTTGTTAAAATCGTTCAAGAAGCGCACAATTCCTCCCCTCAGAGTGCGCCGCGGGCCACGGCGAGCTGGTTACGTGAACATATTCTTCATCTTTTCGAAAAAGCTTCTATCCGAATGGGCCGACCGGTCGCCCTCTTTCGGTTTGATGTTCTCGCTCTTCTCGAGCTCCTTCAACAGCTCTTTGTCCCGCGCCGACAGACGTGTGGGGACCCAGACGTTCACCCGGACAAGCTGGTCTCCGCGGCGGCCGCTGTTGAGTTCGGGAATCCCCTTATCCCTCATGCGAAGGATTTTTCCCGATTGTGTCCCGGCGTCTATTTTCAGGCGCGCGCGCCCGGTGAGCGTGGGGATTTCAACCTCGGTTCCCAGCGCCGCCTCGGGGAAACTGATCAGCAGGTCCAGAAGGATATCCTGCCCGTTCCGCGTGAAAAGCGCGTGGGGTTCCTCTTCGATGATGACGAGAAGGTCTCCCGGGGGACCTCCCCGCAAGCCGGCGTTTCCCTGCCCTCTGAGCGGAATGTAATTTCCTTCCGCCACTCCCGCCGGAACGTTGACCTTGATCGTCGTCTCGCCCTGTACCCGCCCCTCGCCTCCGCAGGTTTCGCACGGTTCTTTGACGACGCGCCCCTCGCCGTTGCAATTCGGGCACGTGGAAACGTTGACAAACTGGCCGAAGACGGATTTTGAGACGTGCCTGACTTCGCCGGTGCCGTTGCAGACCTTGCACGTGACTTTCGACGATCCCGGTTTAGCGCCGCTTCCGCCGCACGTCTCGCACGTTTTCCATCGCTTGACCTTGAGTTTCTTCTCGACACCGGTTGCGATTTCCTCGAGAGTCAATCGGAGCCGGATCTTCAGATCGGAACCCGGCGCTCCGGTCTGCGGCTTCCCCCGCGTGCGGCTGCGCCCGCCTGTGAACACGTCTTCGAATATGCTGCCGCCGAACGACGAGCCGAAAATGTCGTTGAAGCTCGAAAAGATGTCGTTGACGTTGGAGAAACCGCGAAAATCGGTGCCGGCACGAAGCCCTTCATGACCGTACTGATCGTACCTCTGCCGCTTCGTCTGATCGCCAAGCACCTCGTACGCCTCCGCCGCCTCCTTGAATTTCTCCTCGGCCTCCTTGTTGTTGGGATTTCGGTCGGGATGGTATTTCATCGCGGCTTTTCGGTACGCCTTCTTGATCTCGTCCGGGTTTGCGGTCCGCGGCACGCCCAGGATCTCATAGTAATCGCGTTTTGCCATCGCTACTTCGTGCCGCCCCCGTCGGGTTTCCCGCCGCGCGCAGCAGATGGATGCCCATCCGGCGCGTCTGCAGCCACGATAACCTTCGCATGCCGCAGCACCTTGTCGTTCAGCAGGTATCCCTTGTCCACTTCCTCAACGACCGTATGGGGGGGGACATCGGCCCTTGGAACCTGCAGCAGCGCATCATGCAGATGCGGATCGAACGGTTTGCCCACGACCTCCATCGTCCGAACTCCCTGGGCCTCGAGGATTTTCCGGAATTTATTATAAATAAGTTCGACTCCCCGGCGGAAAGAGCTTTCCTGCGCCGGCTCGATCGCAACTGCCCGCGCGCCGGCGGCGGGCTCCGCGCCTCCAACCGCCTTGAGTGAACGTTCGAAATCGTCCAGAACGGGGAGCAGCTTTAGTATCAAATCTTCATTCGAAAACTTCACGATCGAGGCGAAGTCGTTTTCCACCCGTTTCTTGAAATTCTCGAACTCAGCCGCTTTGCGCAGCAGTTGATCTTTGCACTGTGCGAGGTTGTTTTCCAGCTCGGCTATTTTTGCGCTGAGCATGTCAAGCTCGGTCAGCTCGGGAAGCTGCATCGGGCGTTGACCGGCCTGGGAGGCGTCTTCTTTTTCGGGTTTCTCGTCAGCCATGAGGGGGTGATTAGCTAAAACACCTCAAATGATATGAATTTTCAGCCACTTTGTCAACCGTGAGCGCGCTCCCGCCTTTGGAAAAGGCCGGCAGAAACATTACCTTCTCCATCCAACACAGGAGCAATTCAATGCGTCAATATACGATCCTCTCTCTCTCGGTACTCCTTTCGTTTGGAACTCTTTCCGGTCAACAGGAGTCGAGACTTCTCCGCTTCCCGGCGGTTCACGACAACAGGATTGTCTTCACCTACGCAGGCGACCTCTATACCGTCGCATCGGCCGGCGGGGTCGCCCGGAAGCTTACGAACTCCGAGGGGATCGAGATGTTTCCGCATTTCTCCCCCGACGGCAGATGGATCGCCTTCACGGGCCAGTACGACGGCAACACGGAAGTCTACCTTATGCCCTCGGAGGGGGGAGTTCCGAAGCGCCTGACCTACACCGCGACGCTCGGCCGGGACGACGTCTCCGACCGCATGGGTCCCAACAACATCGTGATGGGATGGAAGCACGACAACAACCACGTTATCTTCCGGTCCCGCATGCGCGAGTTCAATGATTTCAAGGGACAACTGTACCTCGTGTCACTCGCCGGCGATCTGCCGGAACAGCTGCCCCTGCCGCGCGGAGGGTTTTGTTCGTATTCTGCCGACGACAGCCGGCTCGCCTATAACCGCATCTTTCGCGAGTTCCGCACCTGGAAGCGGTACCGGGGCGGAATGACCGACGACGTCTGGATCTATGATTTCGCGACGAAGAAGACGGAAAATATTACGAACAACCCCGCGGGGGACATCATCCCGATGTGGAGCGGGAACAAGATCTACTTCCTGTCCGACCGGGATTCGGTGAAGCGGATGAACCTCTACGTCTACGACCTCACGACGAAGGGAACAAAGCAGCTTACTTCCTTTACGGAATTCGACATCAAGTTCCCCTCGCTGGGCGATCAGTCCATCGTATTCGAGAACGGCGGCTTCATCTACCGATTCGACCTTCAGTCGGAGAAAGCCGAGAAGGTTCCGATCGTCATCGACGACGATCTCCAGGGCGGCAGAGGGGGCATCATCAAGGTGGGTGAGAACGTCACAAACTACGAGATCTCCCCGGACGGTAAGCGCGCGTTGTTCGGCGCCCGCGGCGACGTCTTTACGGTGCCGGCGAAGTACGGCGCCACGCGAAACCTCACCGGCACACCCGGAGTGCACGAGCGCAACTCCAAATGGTCGCCGGACGGAAAATGGATCGGCTACATCTCCGATGCAACGGGTGAAGACCAGATCTACATCCAGGCGCAGGACGGGAGCAAGCCTCCGGTGAGGCTCACCGATGGCAAAGATACGTACAAGTACCAGATCTACTGGTCGCCCGACAGCAGGAAGATTCTCTGGGCCGACAGGAAGCAGCGGCTGCGATATGTCGACGTCGACTCAAAGGCAATCAAGGAAGTGGCGGAGGCGCAGGCGTTTGAATTTACCGACTATAGCTGGTCGCCCGACAGCAAGTGGATTGCGTACGCGAAGCCCGAAGTCGAGGTCATGAATACAATCTACCTCTATTCCCTTGAGAGCGGCCAGACCGCCGAAGTGACCGACGGATGGTATAATTCTTCGCGGCCGGTTTTCAGCCGCGACGGAAAGTATCTTTTCTTTGTGTCGAGCCGCGACTTCAATCCCTCGTTCAGCCAGACGGAGTTCGACCAATCGTATTTTGATCTCGACCGGATCTACCTCGTAACCCTGACGAAGGCGGTCGACTCTCCGTTCAAGCCGAAGAGCGACGAAGTGGCGGTGAAGGAAGAGAAGCCGAAGGCGGACGCTTCCAAAAAAGAAGGCGAGAAGAAGGACGTGGACAAGAAAGAGCCGCCGGTCGTCGTGAAGGTCGATGTCGACGGTCTGAAAGCCCGCATCGTAGGGCTTCCGGTTTCGCCTTCAAGCTACCGTGACCTGGTGTCGGTGGGTAATAGCTTGTATTACATCCGGCAGGGTACGAAAGACGAGAAAGCGCAGTTCTTCATGTACGACCTCGGGGAGCTCAAAGAGACGAACCTCGGGGAGATCGATGGATATGAGATCTCCGCCGACCAGAAGAAAATGCTCGTCGGCAAGGACAAATCGTACTATATCCTCGACGTGCCGAAAGCGAAGGTCGAACTCAAGGACAAGCTGGATCTGACCGGGATGGAGGTAAAGCTCGACAAACATCAGGAATGGAGCCAGATCTACAATGAATGCTGGCGGCAGATGCGTGAATTTTTCTATGCGCCGAATATGCACGGAGTGGATTGGGAAGCCAACCGCAAAAAATATGAGCCTCTGGTCGCCTTCGTGAACCACCGGGCGGATCTCACCTACGTGATCGGTGAAATGATCGCAGAGCTGAGCATCGGACACACCTACGTCGGCGGCGGAGACATGCCGAAGGCGAAGAGGTATCAGACCGGATTGCTTGGAGCGAAGCTGGAGCGGGATCCGCAGTCGAAATATTACCGCATCAGGAAGATTCTCAAGGGACAAAGTTGGGAAAAATCCCTGCGGAGCCCCCTGACCGAGCTCGGCGTCGATGCTGCAGAGGGAGATTACATCATCGCAGTCGACGGGAAACCGACCGATGCCATGACGAATATTTACGAAGCGCTCGTGAATACGGCCGACCGGCAGGTGAGATTGAAGCTGAACGCACAGCCCCGCGACGAGGGGAGCCGCGAGGTGGTCGTGATTCCCACCGGCGACGAAGCTGGACTTTATTATTACAATTGGGTCGAGCTAAACATTCAAAAGGTCGATTCCGCCACGGGCGGGAAGGTCGGGTACATCCACGTGCCCGACATGGGCGTGCGCGGGTTGAATGAGTTCGTCAAGCACTTCTATCCCCAGATCCGCAAGAAGGCCGTCATCATCGATGTCCGCGGCAACGGCGGCGGCTTCGTCTCGCAGCTCGTGGTCGAGCGGCTGCGGCGGGAGATCGCCATGGTCGACATCGCCCGCAATACCGTCCCCAACCCCGATCCGAACGACTTGATCCTTGGCCCGAAAGTGTGCATGATCGATGAGTTCTCCGCCTCCGATGGAGACATCTTTCCCTACCGGTTTAAGAAGTATGATCTGGGAAAGCTTATCGGCAAACGGACATGGGGCGGGGTGGTGGGAATCCGCGGCACCCTTCCTCTTCTGGATGGCGGGTTCCTGAACAAACCCGAATTCTCCCGGTACGGAGCTAAGGGCGAAGGTTGGATTATGGAAGGGCATGGCGTCGATCCCGATATCGTCGTCGACAACGATCCGGCGCAGGAATTCGCGGGCATCGACGCACAGTTGAACAAGGCGATCGAAGTCATCCTTGAAGAACTCAAGACCAAGGAAGAGTCTCTACCTCCGGTTCCACCCTGGCCGATCAAAAAGTAGACTGCTTTCGGCTCTCACTCCCGATCTATCCGGCGCGAGCGGAACCGTACCGCGCGCCCGGGCTGCCTGATCACGGTTAATCAAGGCGCTTTCAGCGGTCGTCCCCGGTCGTTTCCCGTTTTTCTCGTTCTGCCTAGAAAGATTGAACGCACCCGGTCTTCATCAAGAAGTTTGTTGCTTAGGTCATTCATTCTTGATATATTGCAAGCGCTTCCGGCCGCTCCGGCCACACCATCCACTCTAACGGGCTTTCTTCATGAAACGGTTTTCCGTATGCCTCCTCGGCGCCTCACTCTGCCTTCTCGTGCTTCAGGCGATGGCGCAAACTGAAGACGAGAAATTTGCGAAGCTGACTGCGGAATTTCTCAAGGGTTATTTTGCCGCAAATCCCATCACCGCCACTTCCATCGGAGTCCACGACTACGACAATGTGCTCGACGAGGTTGACGCTGCGGCCATCGGCCGCGAGGTTGCGCGGCTCAAGTCCTTCAAACAGCGGCTCGCCGAACTCAACGCCAAAGCGCTCTCCACAGACAACAATATCGACGACCGGATCCTTCTGGAAAACATCGACGAATCCCTCTTCTCGCTCGAAGAACTGCGGGAATATGAATGGAATCCGATGGTTTATACCGGAGCCCTGGGGAACTCGATCGCGAATCTCATCTACCAGGAGTTCGCACCCCTCGATCAGCGGTTGAAGAACGCCGCAGCGCGGGCGGCGCAAGTGCCGAAATTCCTCGATCAGGCGAAAGCGATCCTGAAGAATGCGCCGGCCATGCACGTCGAGACTGCGATCAACCAGAATAAGGGGAATGTCGGGCTGTTCAAAGATGAACTGATGAAGGCGGC
>Ga0137399_10000377_pt1 | contig 17293 bp, 6 predicted proteins | sample czorhiz316metaG_FD_104810 | JGI IMG/M metagenome (GOLD analysis project Ga0137399, IMG submission 104810) | Vadose zone soil microbial communities from Angelo Coast Range Reserve, California, USA - czorhiz3.16 metaG | ecosystem: Environmental > Terrestrial > Soil > Vadose zone | place: USA...
GATCAGGACCGTGCAGGCGGGTAAATTCTACCTGAGCCGGACGATCACCGATCTCACGCTCGAAGAGGCTCTGGCATTGAAGGACGCTTCATCGGCCTCGCCGTCATCTTCGCTCACAGCGAAAGAGCGTGAGGTGCTGCAGATGGTGGCAGAAGGTTACTCGACAAAACTCATCGCCGGGCGTCTGCATGTCACCGAGAACACGATTGAGAAACACCGTCAGCATATCATGGACAAGCTCGGTCTTCACAGCATCGCCGACCTCACGAAGTACGCCATCCGGGAAGGGATGACCTCTCTAGAGAAGTAATTTTCCCCGCTCCTCGCTTCACCTCTCCCCGTCGCTAAAAATTCCGGTTTTCCGTAATTGATTTGTCGAATGTCTTGATATAGATTAGGACGGCAGGGTTGTTGTGGATTTGAACGCCGGGCGGCGGCTCGCCGGTTAGCATTTACCAGGTTTTGACAAGATTTGAACTGAAAAAATGGACGCATGGCTTCCAGCCCGTATCAACCCATCGGATAGAGCGGAGTCGCAATGGTAGGTCCTAAGAACAAGCTGAACTGGATCCAAGTCATCAGCATTGCACTGAATGTGCTCTTAACAATCGAAGCGGTTCTACTGATCGTTCAAAATAGAGACCTCAAGAACTCGCTGAGGCGATCACCGGTCGGGGCCCAGGTCGAACCTCTGAAAGCAGGAGAACGAGTCGAGGCTGTCAAGGTCCAAACGCTCGATGGTAACACGACGGACCTCGCGTACACCGATCCGGGCAAGAAATACCTGCTGTTTGTCCTGTCAACTACATGCCCCCACTGCGAAAAAACCTTGGTAAACTGGAAAGCGATCGCCCAAGACAACAGAGTCCATAACTGTGATATAATCGGAGTTTCGGTTCACAGTCTCGATGAGACGAAAAGATACGTTTCTAACAAGAATGTGGGATTTTACGTCGTTTCGGCTGCCGACACCAGTTTCAGTCGCAAGTACAAAATCAGCGGTGTCCCTGAGACAATCCTCCTCAAAGGCGATGGCTCGGTCGAGAAAGTGTGGATTGGAGAACTCTCTGAGGATCAGACAATTGAAATAGAGAAATTAATGGGCGCTTAAGCCCATTCGCTAACTCACAGACCTATCACATTCACTGAGAGGAGAATTACAAATGAAACGCTATAGAAAAGAAGCAGTGCTGTTTGTTGTGGTTTTTGCGATAGCGATCATCGGGTTGATTCAGTTGTTCCATCAGGAGGCTTATGCGGTAGGCCTCTGTAACAATTGTACCTGCTACGATTACTGTGGTCCATACAACCATCCGTGCTTCAGCGACGCGTGTGCGTGTGAATACGGCGGACCTACCGCGACGTGTGACTACTACTGTGCGGGACATTGTCCTCCGCCACCTCGGGATTGAACCGCCAGTCACAGCTCATAAAGTAAATACTAAAAGATGAGCGGCTTTACCGAGGGGGGTTGAGCCGCTCATCTTTTCTCCTTTCGATCGGGACCCCTCAAATCAGCGATATTCTGCTAATTCCAGGAACATTCATTCGGGGTTCCCCCCATTGACTTTCTCCAACAGGATGGTTAGATTTCTGGGGTATCAGATGGCCCTTTGACTGTCCAAACGCATTTAGGGATCACGCCAGTTGATCCCTACGCTTCCTGCCGCGCTTCGATTAGAGGAACCCAACGAAGAGAGCCCCTTTAAGAATGCAATCCTTGCTGTTCACGGCCCTTGCCTGCTTCATCGGCGCGCTGGTGCTACCGAGCTCTGCCGCCTCACAAAACCCTGATTCCGTCCGGTTCCGTATTTATCTCACAGTCCAGGACAGCGTCACGAAGAAGAAAGCTAAGGCCTCGCTGGGTTTTCATCCGCTTGCAACGTTGGGAATCGATACACTATCCGGTTTCACCGATCATTGGTACGAACATGATTCGCCGTCGGTAACAGAATATCTGTCGCCTCCGGTGGCTAATTTTTTCCAGGAACTACGCATCAATAATGTCAGGCAGACATTTCCCGAGCATGGACTTCTTTTCGGGAACATCCATCCCTATCCCAGCCCGTCACCGATTGATACGTTTGCCATTTCGTTCAGCGGGGATCAGAATGCGGTCGGCGACAGCCTGTACCTATATACGCACCCCCAAATTCTTTCATGGCCGTCGGTCCTGCGGTTTTATGCTGATAGCATCAGGCTAAAGGATCGAAGGAATCCCGCCGGGTCACTGGTTAACGTCGACATGACCAAGGAGTCGACTTACACCTATCGCGGCCAAACGTACCACGATACTATCTCAGACTCCTACAGCGTCGAGCCGTTTAACAGGGGGTTTTTGATGATCATAACGCACCCGAAGATACCCCCCAGGCCCCCGGACACCGTTGCGCTCGTATCTCCACCGAATGGTTCAACCGGCAGGCCCCTGAATGAGACGGTTCAGTGGAACGCCGTCCCCGGAGCGTTCTTCTATAAAGTACAGGTTGATACTTCGCGCACGTTTGCTAATCCGATCAGCACCGACTCGATTGCGACGACCTCGAAAGCGATCAACGGGCTGCGCCAGAATACCTGGTACTACTGCCGCGTTCTGGTTGGGAATCCCTTCGGTGTGAGCTATTATCGGAACCCTGCCGATAGCTTCAAGACGCTGACCCTTTTGCCGGTAGCGCCGCCGATCATCTCCCCGACCCCGGGACAGACAGGCGTTTCCAACACTCCGACGTTCAGCTGGGGTGCAGGAGCGGGTCCCCTCACATACGAGCTCCAGCTTTCGACTTCTCCGGCGTACTCGCCCCTCTTGCAGGACTCGACGCTCTCCAGTACCTCGGTCGTCTTTCCGGCACCGCTTCTGAATTGCGAAAAATACTACTGGCGAGTGAGGGGAAACAACGCCCAGGGGATCGGTCCTTTTTCGAGCGCGAGTTTCAGAGTAATGCTCGCGACGCCCGCCGTGCCGGTGATCATCCAATATCCGGATAACCAGACCGGCGTCCCCCTCCCTGCGAAGCTCGTCTGGACGGGCAGGGATAGCTGCGCCGATTTTTATCGACTCCAGGTTGCGCGGGATTCCGTCTTTGCTCAGTTGGTCTTGAACTCGACGGTGCCAGATACAACGATCTCGCTTCAGACTCTGCTCGGACTTACGACATACTTCTGGAGGGTGAGGGCCGAGAACGCGTCGTTCCAGAGCGTCTACACGCCGACCCGAAGATTTACCACGGCCATTCTTCCCCCCGGGGGGCCGACCCTTCTCTCGCCGGCAGAAGGAGTCACGATCCAGAATCTGACCCCGCTTCTCGTCTGGAGTACGCCCACGAATAATCCGGTTACGTACCGATTACTGGTCTCCCTTTCGAACAATTTTACGAATCCTTTGGTGGACGATTCGACACTTACCGATACAACGCGATCGATTGGTCCTCTCGTCGGATGCACCCGGTACTACTGGCTCGTCCGCGGGAAGAACGCAGCCGGTTGGGGCTTTGGTGCTGCGGCCTCGTTCTCGACACCCCTCCAGCCGCCGGGATCGCCGGCCCTCGTCATTCCGGCGGACGGCGCCGTGAATCAGCCGACGCAGCCACTGCTATCGTGGACACCCTCGGGCTCGTGCGCACCATCTCTTTACATCGTCAACCTTGCTCTCGATACGACGTTTAACACCGTCGTCCGGCGCGACACGCTGGCTCAAAATTCGAAACAGGTTGGACCACTCGCCTCCAATACAAAATACTTCTGGCGGGTGGCCGCGGTGAACGACTCGGGATCGGGTCTGTCGGCGATCCGCAGTTTCACCACGACCGCGGTCACGAAACCGCCGGTGCCAGTGCTCATTTATCCGCCGAACGGACTCGGGGGGCTTCCCACCACTCCAACGCTCGTATGGGATACGACAGCGCGCGCGACGTCGTGGAGACTGCAGATCGCATATGATTCGACGTTTCTCGTGATTGCATTCGACGACTCTACGATTACCTCACCGGGCAAGCAGGTTGGGCCGCTCCTGAACAACACGACGTATTACTGGCATGTCAGTGCCAGGAATGATTCCGGCACGAACGGGTATTCTCCGTTTCGGAGGTTTACGACACTCTTCCCGCCCGCCGCTCCGACTCTCGTCCGTCCGTACGACGCATCGGTGGATGTGACGACCACTCCGACGTTCATCTGGAGCCAACCCTCGGGCGCAGTCAGCTACCAGTTGCAGGTCTCCCGCGATTCTCTGTTTACGAATTTCTTTTCAAACGATTCCGGGCTGACGGGGACAAGCTGGGTTGTGGGAAGAGCGCTTGCGGTCTACACGAAGTATTTCTGGCGCGTACGCGCGAAGAATACTGCCGGGTGGGGAACATTCTCGCCTCGAGCGAGTTTTCGGACTGGTCGCGTGGGCTCGGCGAACTGGGCAATCCCACTCGCGGTCAGCGAGACCGGCCCGGCGCGCGATACGGTCTATTTCGGAATCAGCCCGCAGGCGACCGTAGGCATCGACCCGGCGCTCGGTGAATACGAGCTTCCACCGATGGCGAACGGATTTTTCGATGTGCGGTTCGTGGACCTCCATGCCCCCTATTTGATCGGTGAAGGGCTCAGAGCCGATTACCTGCCATTCAGCGGTTACACTCAAGTGGACACTTTCAAGGTGAGATTCCAGCCGGGCTCTGGCACCTATCCGATCCGGCTTTCGTGGCAGCCACAGTATATCCGGCAGATCTGCGACAGCCTCGTTCTTACCGATGAATTCGGCGGCATCATCATCCGCAAGCGGATGGACATCGATTCAGCGGTTTCGGTTGCGAATTCGAGCATCTCGTCGCTGCTATTGATACTGCACGGGGCGTTCCCGATTCTCGATGTGAAACCGGCCGTGCGAGGCGTACCCCATGGTTACGTGCTTTCTCAAAACTATCCGAACCCCTTCAACCCTTCGACCAGAATCCGATTTTCTACCGAGCGCTCTTCTCATATCCGGATAACGATCTACGACGTCCTTGGCAGAGAGGTGGCACTCGTTGCGGGCGCTGACTTTTTCCCCGGGATTTATTCTGTCTCATGGTCCGGGTTGAGCGAGCGAGGCGAACATCTGCCGAGCGGAATCTATTATGCGCGGATGGTGGCTGAACCGGCGGGGGCGAATCAGGCCCCTTCAGGCCGGTTTGTGGGAACGATCAAGATGGTGATGTTGAAGTAGTGACCCGCCAAAGTGCCGGAATTTAGATAGTTCCGGTCCTCCCTATTACGGTTTTCCGTAATTGATCTTCGGTGCAGAGATGGGTAGATTTCTGGTGCCAGAAATCGCCCTTTGAGGCTTCAAGCCTATGCAGGGATCAGGCCGGTAGATCCCTGACTTCCTTCCATATATCCTCGAGAGGAATCAACAATGCATTCATGCAAAGCCATACGGCGGGCGCGCGCAGTAGCGACTTGCATCGCCCTAATCGCAATCGTTCAGTCCGCGTGGGCGCAGAACGCTGTGCGTCCCATGGATCAATACCTCATCCAAATGCGGAAGACTATTCCGGCGAAGCTGTCTATCGCCACCGTGCACAGCGATTCGACCACATTTACGGATATCGGCGCGGGACTTTTCCCGGTAGGTCATGGCACGGTCGCGTGGGGGGACTTCGATAATGATGGCGACCTCGATTTGCTGGTGAACGGCATCGGTGTAACCGATACGGCATATCCGCGTTTGACAAAAATCTACCGGAATGATAACGGAACCTTCGTCGATATCGGTGCCCCGCTGGCCGGCGTCAATAATAACAACGGGGGCGCTGTCTGGCTCGACTACGATAACGACGGCCGTCTCGACGTTTTTGTCAATGGCGCCCTGGGCCCAAACCGAAACCAGAATACCGTATCGAAACTCTACCACAATGACGGAGGAGGGATCTTCACGGAGGTCGCAACCCCGTTCACCCCGCTTGCAGGGACCGCGGCTGCAGGGGACTACGATCGCGATGGAAATATCGACCTTCTGATCACGGGTTCGCCGAATGATTGCTGCGACATCCAATCCGACCTCTACCACAATAATGGGGATGGAACATTCACCTTCGTTCCAATGCCCTTGATGGGCGTTTGGGGGGCGTCGTGCGCCTTCGGAGATTATGATAACGATGGAGATCTGGATCTGATCATCACCGGCTTGACGGATAACTACATCGCCGGGAATACGAAGCTGTATCGTAATGAGAACGGGGTCTATCATTGGATGCCGATGGATCTTCCACCGGTGTGGGCATCTTCGGTCGCCTGGGGGGATTACGATAACGACGGCGATCTCGATCTTGCGATCTCGGGAAGGCTTTCGAATGTTTATCCCGAAAGACCAATTACAAGGATTTTCCGGAACGATCACGGACATTTTGTGGAATCCGGAATCCCGATCATCGATGTCGATCTATCGGCTCTTGCATGGGGAGATTTTGATAACGACGGTGATCTTGATTTGGTTATCACCGGCACTCCTGACCTGGGCGCGAGTGTGATCACGAAGGTCTACCGGAATGACGGGAACGGTGTCTTCACCGATATGGACGTGGCCATTCCGGGCACATGGTACAGCTCCGTGGCTTGGGGTGATTACAACGGCGACGGGTATCTTGATCTGGCAATCTCCGGATTCACATTTGGAACCCCCGTTACCCGGATTTACCGAAACAATCTTGGATCCGGCACGTTCTCCGCGAACACATCCCCCGTTTCCCCGGGTAGCCTACAGTCATCCGTCTCGCGGGATACGGTGAGACTCCGGTGGGATCGGTCTACGGATGGCGAGACACCCCAGGCAGGATTGTCGTACAACCTTCGAATCGGTCGGGCTGCGGGAGCTCTGGACATCATGTCGCCGATGGCAGACCTCGCGACGGGATCACAGAAAGTCGTCCGCATCGGAAATGCCGGTGGCAACAATCAGTGGTCAATCCGGCGGCTCTCTACCGGAACATACTCTTGGTCCGTCCAGGCGGTCGACAATGGGTTCGCGGGGTCACAGTTTTCTCCCGAACAGGGCTTCACCGTTGATCTGCATCTCGATACAAATCAGCTCTTCACTGACATCAATGCGCCCCTCAAAGGATTGGCTCACGGCACGGTCGCCTGGGGGGATTACGATAATGATGGCGACCTTGATTTACTGGTGAACGGTTTGGCAAACGATCCCACCGATAATTATACCATTCTCTATCGGAATGACAGCGGTAATTTCATCGACACTCACATCCCGTTTGTAGGGCTTCACAACAATAACGGCGCGGAATGGGCAGACTTTGACAATGACGGCGATCTGGATTTCTTCATCAATGGATCGATGGGGCCGCGCAACCAGAATGCGGTTTCGATTCTGTATCGCAACGACGGCAATGGCCATTTTACCGCGTTGAGGGCGCCCTTCATGCAGCTCGCCGGGACGGCGACGTGGGGCGACTATGATAACGACGGGTACGTCGATCTCCTGGTGACAGGTTCTCCGGACGACGGAGGTTCCATCTTCACGAAGTTGTATCATAACAACAGCGCGCACGCAAGTCCACCTGACAGCGAGGCTCCGTTTACGGAGTCGGCGAACTCATTCGTGGGGGTCTGGGGTGCGTCCTGTGCATTCGGGGATTATGACAACGACGGCGATCTCGACCTTCTCGTGACGGGGCTGACCGACAATCACATTGCGGGGACAACGAGGCTCTATCGCAACGACAACGGCACGTTTGTTGAGGTTCCGACCTCCCTTCCGCCGGTCTGGGCGTCGGCGGTTGCGTGGGCCGATTACGACAATGACGGGGATCTGGACCTCGTAATTTCCGGGCGATTGTCGGACGTCGATCCTCAACGGCCCATCACACGAATCTACCGCAACGACGGAAACGGAGTTTTCACCGACATCCATGCCCCTCTGGTTGATGTCGATCTATCATCGGTCTCCTGGGGAGATTTCGATAATGACGGCGATCTTGATCTCCTGGTCATCGGTTCACCCGATTTTGGAGCTACGGTCATCACAAAGCTCTATCGAAACGACGGCAATAACACGTTCACCGATATGGATATTCCGATTCAAGGCGCATGGTACAGCTCGATCGTTTGGGGAGACTATGATAACGACGGCGATCTTGATTTTGCGCTCAACGGCTGGGATCCCGATGCCCGGACCGCAATCACAAAAATCTTTCGGAACAACCGGGGTGGAAACTCCTTCTCTCCCAACACGCCTCCAACAACCCCGGCAGGATTGGCCTCGTCGGTAAAAGGTTCCGGCTCCGTCGTTCTCAATTGGAAACCGTCGCTCGATGATCAGAGACCCGCGCAGGCAATTTCCTACAACGTCCGTATCGGCACGGCCCCACGAGCGGATAACATCCTCTCAGCACATTCGGATCTTGCCACGGGTTATCGTCGCGTCCCGCGACTCGGCAACTCGCAATATGACACGACGTACCTGGGGAAGGCACTTTCGCCGGGGGTTTATTATTGGAGCGTGCAGGCGGTCGATAATACATTCACCGGTTCCACATTCTCTGCGGAAAAAACATTCTACATTTCCCCGACCAGCAGGTGGAATCTCATTTCGGTTCCGTTCGATCACTCTGATCTTCGGACCACTTCAGTCTTCCCCGGTGCGGGCTCGAAGGCGTTCTCGTACGCCGGGGGCAAGGGTTATAGTAGTTCGGACGTTCTCCGGCACGGGTTGGGCTACTGGCTGAAACTTCCCGGCGGGCCTGTCGTCATGGAAACGGGCGGCAATCCCAGAATGCTCGACACGATCGATCTCCAGTCGGATTGGAATCTCATCGGATCGATTTCTGCAAGCGTGCCGACAAACGCGCTTCGCCAAATTCCGTCCGGAAATATCATCTCAAACTATTTTGGATTCAATAACGGCTATCAACGGTCGAGCGTCATAGAACCCGGAAAGGGCTACTGGGTAAAAGCGAGAGCGCCTGGAATCCTTATCGTTTCCTCCGCTGGATCGGCGCCGAAGGTGAGCGCCGGAGATCCGGCCGAGGACCTATTGAGCAACACCTCGCAACTTCATTTTGAAGATGCTCTGGGTCAACAGCAATCTCTCTACCTGAACCCCCCGTCGGAGGGGTTATGGGAAATCAACGCCTTCCAGCTTCCTCCCTCACCGCCCGAGGGTGCATTCGATGTCCGGTACGCATCAGGCAGGATGATGGAACGATGGGAAGAAGGAAAATCTCAGGCATTTGTCATCCTCATCGCGACCCCAAACTATCCGGTTACGGTCAGGACGATTGTCGTCCGCGGCTCTCCTGGAATGACCCTCTCGTCTCCGGAAGGAACTTTCCCTCTCAAGGAGGGGAACCCGGTCGTTCTGCGGACTCCCGCCGATCGGATCACTCTCCGCATTGCGGCCGGCGCGGCGCGACCGACCACATTTTCACTCGCCCAGAACTTCCCGAATCCATTTAACCCCACGACCCGTATCGAGTATGCCCTTCCTGTCCAGAGCCGGGTCACGTTAAAGGTGTTCAACACGCTTGGGCAGGTCGTGGCAATCCTCGCGGATGAGGTTCAACAGGCCGGCGTCAAGTCGGTGGAGTTCGATGCCGGCTACCTGCCGACGGGGCTCTACATCTATCGTCTGCAGGCCGGGGGTTTTGTGGGTCTTAGGAAGATGCTGGTTGTCAAATGAGAAGGACAATACACACTTGACATTCTGAAGAGGCGAGCCACGTCCGCCGGGATGCAGGGCGCGGCTCGATTCTTCCTTCTTGGATCAGCAGCTGCGTCGGCATGAGCCGATCCCCTCCCGTAGGACTGCCTTCAATTTCAGTTGAGGTGCGGCGCGACCTTTTCTATCAGGTGGCGTTTGGGAACCGCTCCCACAATCTGCTCGACGACTTGCCCGCCTTTGAATACCAGCAGGGTCGGAATGCTCCGGATGCCGTAGTGCATCGCGGTGCGTGGGTTGTCATCCACGTCCATCTTCGTCACCTTGAGCCGGCCTTCATACTCGCCGGCGATCTCCTCGACAACCGGCGCAATCATCTTGCACGGGCCGCACCAGTCGGCCCAGAAATCCACCAACACGGGTTGATCGGACTTGAGTACTTCCTGTTCAAATTCTGCGTCAATTATTGCTCTTGATTTCATGATAGCTCCTTTGGTCACACATTCCTGTTATTGTAGCGCAGTAACGGGTATCTATATTGATACATTCAAATATATCAATATATTTCGCGAAAGTCAAGTACTTTGCGCATTCTGACAATCTCAATCCTAAAACCTCGGAATTCCGCAGTTCTGTCGGAGATATCAGTGAGTCGCGAAAACTCGCTCCTGTTCCGGCATCCTACCGATGAAACTTGTGACTTGAATCAGAGCACCTTCGCTCCTCACACAACAGGATTAGGAACAGTTTGCCTTGGCGCTCACCGGATCAAAATCAGCTTCTTGATGTCAATAAAAGTGCCCGCCGTGATCCGATAGCAGTAAACGCCGCTTGAAATATCCGTCCCGTTGATTGTGACAGATTTATATCCGGCACTCTGCGTCTCATCGACGACCGTCATCACTTCTTGCCCGAGAGCGTCAAAGAGCTTCAAAACCACGTGCGCATCCACAGGCAAAGAATATGATATCGTGGTCGAAGGATTGAACGGATTGGGATAATTCTGCCCGAGCGCGAACTCCTTCGGGATTGTTCCCGATTGTGCGGATACGGCTTCGTCCGGCGGAGGGGGCGGAGCATCTGTGCCGGAACCGATTCTGATGGGCCCTGCTTGCGGTGAGGCGATCGTTGAACCGAGATACAGCCTTCCCGCCTGATTTGCCTTCACCCAATACCCCTGCGCGGGATCGATCGTCGAGGCGATCTGGTACGTACCGTTGTACCCAAAGAAGCGCGATGTCACGATCCCTCCTGGGACAGATGTGATAGTGGAAACACTGACGGGAGAGCTTATTGACCCGATCATGTTCCATCCCGAAACGACGTCGATCGAGTCGGCCGTTCGGACAAAACCGGTCATCGAAACACTTTGATTCCCACTGAACTTCACCCAGTAGCCCTTCCCATTTGTAAGGATCGGTTGAGTAACGTACCCTCCCTGATAGGCGAAGGCATTTGAGACTCCCGTAGGATAGAGAGCCGTCTTGTGATAATCACTCACCGTCAAAGGCACCGAGACCATGTTCCAACTGTCTGCCACCGTATATTGTGCTGTCTCGGAAACAGTTGCGGCGGCCTGAGGCGACGGAGCGCCCCTATTGCCGTGGATGTCGACTATTACGATCCGGTAATAGTTGACGGTACCGTTGACAGGAGAGCCATCAACGAGTGTCGTATCGATTGTCCGGCCGATCCTGGTCGAACTGTTCGGTATGAAATTGCTCGAGGTCGAACGGTGAAGCTCATAGTAACCGACGTCAGGATCGGCGATATCCCTGCCCCAGTGCACGTAGACGGATGGACCGGCTTGAACCTGAGCAGCAATCGATGTTACTGCCCCCGGCGGCAGGTTATCCACGGAGTATCCGCTATCGACAGGCGAGTCCCAATAGACGTCCGGGGCATTTGTCGCGGCGGTGATGAAGAAGTATCGCCACGGGATACCATCGGCCGTTGAATCCGCAAGCGTGGGGCTGGCGTACGAGTAATGCTGGAGCCCATGCGATGGGAGACTTGTAATGTACTGCCAATAGATGTCGCCGCTGAAAGTAGAGGCTCCCCCACGTGTCACGATTGTCATAAACGTTTGAGCTGCGGATGTCGGAGTAGTCCCCCCTTGTCCGAAGGATCCATTGGATTTGGTCATTCTCGCCTCGATAATTCGCCGGAGGTACTCGTCTCTGTTAAGAACGATTGCGCCTTGGAGCGTAGCCGAAGAGCGGACGCCTCGCCACACCCAGTATGAGGTCACGGTCGCTACCTGCGGCACGTCGCCCGATGATTTGTTCCAGTTTACGAACACATCTCCTCCCTGGTCCTGGGGCACATCTTTCACAGAGGCAATGCGCGGCTGTCCGTTCACATACATCCACGCCGCACCGGCAAGGCTATTGTCGCCAGATCCACCCACGATTGCCGTATTGCCATCGACGGAAAGGGAGACTGAGACGCCTTGATATGGAGAACCCACGACGCCTGTGCCGACAAGCTTCGTTCCTTGCTGAGTCCATACACCGCCTGAGCGTGTGTAGACCCATGCCGCGCCGGCAAGGCTATTGTCGCCATATCCACCCACGATTGCCGTATTGCCATCGGCGGAAAGGGAGACTGAGTAGCCTTGATATGCAGAACCCACAGCGCCTGTGCCGACGAGCTTACCTCCTTGCTGCGTCCATACACCGCCTGAGCGTGTGTAGACCCATGCCGCGCCGGCGTAACTATTGTCGACATACCCACCCACGATTGCCGTATTACCATCGGCGGAAAGGGAGACGGAGTAGCCTTGATAAGCAGAACCCACAGCGCCTGTACCGACGAGCTTACCTCCTTGCTGCGTCCATACACCTCCTGAGCGTGTGTAGACCCATGCCGCGCCGGCGTAACTATTGTCGAAATACCCACCCACGATTGCCGTATTGCCATCGGCGGAAAGGGAGACTGAGATGCCCTGAGCAGCAGAACCGACGGCGCCTGTGCCGACGAGCTTACCTCCTTGCTGCGTCCATACACCGCCTGAGCGTGTGTAGACCCATGCCGCGCCGGCAGCACTATTGTCGCCAGATCCACCCACGATTGCCGTATTGCCATCGGCGGAAAGGGAGACTGAGATGCCCTGATAAGCAGAACCCACAGCGCCTGTACCGATGAGCTTACCTCCTTGCTGCGTCCATACACCTCCTGAGCGTGTGTAGACCCATGCCGCGCCGGCGTAATTATTGTCGGCATACCCACCCACGATTGCCGTATTGCCATCGGCGGAAAGGGAGACTGACCTGCCTTGATAAGCGGAACCCACAGCGCCCGTGCCGACAAGTTTGCTTCCAATCTGCAAGTACTGTGCACCGGCAAACTCACGCATGATGAAGAGCAAAGCAATGAACAGAAGAATTCTCATCGCTTCTGTGAGACGCCCTCCCATCCTTCCTTTAAAATGGGAAGGAGTCGAAGAACGGCCTTCAGAGTTGATCATAACACCTCCATAATGATTGATGAAGAGAGCGAAAGAGGGAACCATCGAAGTGCTCATTTTCGTCTTCATTGTATCCGCAGGACTTGCTTTTTATCGAACGCTACAGTATGCGCTTAAGCCTGGATTTGACTGTAATGGTCCAATTCGTACCCTCACACAAGAGAATTGCAGCAAAGAATGCAGGACAGTCGTCCCTATCGCAAGACCATCATCTTCTTCACTTGCGCGAACCTCTTCGCGGGATCGGCTGTACCCGTCGTCTCGATGCGGTAGAAATAGATGCCAGTTGCCACAGAGACGCCGTTACTGTTCCTGCCATCCCAAATCTGGGAATAACTACCCGCCCCGTACATCCGGTCGGCAAGTACTTTCACTTCCTGCCCGAGGATATTGTAAATCATGATCGATACGTGGGAGGCCATGGGCAGGTCGAATCGGATCGTCGTCGACGGGTTGAATGGATTCGGATAATTCTGATACAGAGCAAACTGGCGGGGCATCTCACCCTTCGTTCGATCATCCTTTACCGATGTCACAAATCCGATTTTCACCGTTGAATTCGTAAATGAAGCGACGCTCACGGGGAAGTTATTCTGGTCGATCACCTTCCAGTGCGAGCGTGAGGTGTCGATGGCAATGACCGCTGTGGTTTCCCGCGAGACCGCTGCAAACGTGAGAAACGCGACGAGCCTGTTCATTCCGGTAAAAGACGCGATCGGATTGGAGAATTGGATCAGGAGCGACTTGCGTGGTCCGCCCAGCGGCGATGCAACCAGCGAATCGATATGGAAACTGCTCAGGCTGTCCGCGAGCCTGAAGGTTCGGAACGTGAGAAGCGTGGTATCATAGCTGAGGTTAAATTTTACCGATGAGATCGACGAACCCGATGTCAGATGCAGCGGGACGGCCGACGTGTCGCCAGGATGAATGGAATACGCAAACGGCAGGATGAGGGCGGCCTTCCCTGCTACCCCGGCGGGATCCGAAGCATCGAGCGGACTTGAGCCCTGGGCAACCTCTACGCCATCGGCGATCCCATCCCCGTCGGAATCGGTCACCTTCGGATTTGTTCCGAGAAAATACTCCTGGAGATTAACCAATCCGTCATGGTCGGGATCTTCGCCAGCATCATTTCGGTTCGGATTAAGCCCCGCCAGTTTCTCATACGCATCGGGCATTCCGTCGCTATCGGCATCGGCTGCCTTGACATTCAAGACCACCGACGAGAAGGAATTGGCGTTGACGTTTGCGCTGTCGGTCGCCAGCGTGGCGGTCAGGCCGATGCCGCCCCGGTCGGCCAGCAATCCGGTGTAGGTCAGGTTCCATGTGGCGCTGAACTCATCGCCGCCCCCCGCCGAGCTGTCCGCCGGCGCGAGCGTGGCAACGTTGATTATCGAATCCGATCCGGGATCGAACGAGAAACCGGCCGCGCTCCCCTTCTGAAGCCTGATCCTTACGCCTGAGATCGCGGACGATGAGAGGTTTCGGACGCGGGCATGAACCTGGATGCTCGACGGACTCCGGTAAATGGTAACTGTATCGCCTCCGTTAACTCTGGCCGAAATGCTGTCGATGACCGCGGTTGCGTTCACGAGCCCCATCAGTTCGAACTGACTCAGGCTTGTCGTGAGCGTGGGTTCGAGTCTTCCCGCTCGCGCATAGAGCGCATCGAGGAGTGCCAGTAGCCCTTGCTTTGTGCTGTCATACGTGGGGTTTGCCAGTCCCCCTTCCAATTCTCCGACAATATAGTAATGATGAAAACTCCACGGGACGCTCCAGAGGCTGAGGCTGAACGGCAGCATGCTATCCGCGTACGCGCCGAACAGCGTATCGGCCCCGGGGGCATTCGTCGAGAATGCCTGTGTAGCACCCCCATCCAGCAATGACCTGTATTGCAAGAGAACCGCGTTCAGGTTCTGTTCCGCCGGAATCAGGGAGTTCGTTCGGGAAACGCGCACTGCACGTATTGAATCCGCAGCGACGAGGGATCGGACGGCCTGCAGTTGGCCTCGATATTCGTCAAACGCGCTTAAGAGCCTCTTGTTGAGGGCGGAACCGGCGGTGGAGCTTACAGTCGACGTAAATTTCGAATGCGAATCCTTCAGATCCTTCGCCGGATGAGCGTTCGGACTTTGTAAGGGCGGAGTCTGATCGAATGCAGCGTAGACGCCGCGCTTCACCTTCTTAGGTATTTGAACGAAGAGCTGAAGCGGGGCGGGAAAAACGGATCCGACGGTCAGGACCCTTTCCGTCACCTCGCTGACCTTCTTGATCGTCTTCAGGATTGCCAGCACCGGCGCTGCCACCTCCGCGGCAGGCGATTCGACCGCGATCGTTACGTAGTCGATCGCGGTGGAGAGATCATGATTGACGCTGTTCAGCAGGTCGCGGAATGTTTGAAGCTCGTCAAGCACATCATGGGCATGTTGGACACCCTGGTTGATGTCGATCTTCGCAATATCCACGTTCGTAAACGCGAGCGCAAGCGAGCCCGCGCTGTCGGGACTGCCGGCATTCCTCGCAAAATCCCTCATCGAGAGTATGAGATATCGTGTCTCGAGCGCATAGAGCCGGACGAATTGCTCCGACATGAAATCTTTCACCTTGTCGCTCTTGATCGCCGATGAGACGAGCTCCGTGTAAAAATCCACGATAAAGCCGGATAGTTTCTCGGAAAACTCCCGCGTCGCGTGAAGCGTATTCTCATCTTGTTCCTGATCCGCCGCGTGAACCGGTATACTGACCAGTTTTGTGACGGCGGCAATCAGGGGATCCTTAAGCTGATCGATCAACTCAAGGTTCTTGTTCACCATGTCGAAGAAGTTGTTCGCCTCTTGCAGGGAACCGAAACGGAGGATCGCTCGCTCCCTGATCTTTTCGGTCAGGAGTTCTTTCACCTTGAGCTGGTCGACGAGCAATTCGAATGTCATCGCGAGCACCTCCACTATTGGATCGGCGGCGGTGATCGCCATGTCTTCTGCGGGAACGCGCGCCTCGGCCATGAATTTCTGTGCAAGATACAGGCGGTGGTATTTATCGAGTGTCTGGTGCAATCCCGGACCATATTCATGCGACGCAGAAGCACTGTCAAGAAAGGCCCGTATCGCCTGCTGATTCTCTTTGTAAATCTCCGCCATTGCCGCGAACATTGTTTCCGTTGAAGCAGTGTCCTTCAAACTGTTCATGAACTGTGTCAGCTTCGCGTACTTGTTCGTCGCTCCGATTCCGATGGTCGGCATGGAGGCGGCATTTTGGCCGACCGTGATCGTCGTATCGTAGTCCGGCTCCCGCACCGTCCACTGATTGATATCAAGCAGCCGTGTATGAAAAACAATGTTGCTTCCATAGATACGGTGTTGAAACCGGTATTCTCCCTGGTTGTTTGTAACTGCAACAACGACGACGGTTTGCCCTCCGGGCGACGCCACCGCCGACACCTCGGCATTGGGAATCGGTATGCTCGTGCCCAGCACGACGACCTTGCCCGGAGGCACATCCTCATGGGTGGTATCCGAAGGAACCGGGTTCGGACACGGCGATCCGCCGATTGAGAGGTTGAAGCTGAGGCCCGAACCGCTCTGTTGCGTGCAGGCGTGGATGGTTCCATCGCCGTGCGAGATCAGGTTCCATGACGCGAAACGAACCTGTCCCGGCGGGATATCGCCCAGTTCCTGCCTCGCGTTGGTCCCGGAGGCCAGCTCCGCCGTGCCGGTCACGCTCAGCTCGATGGCCGCCAGCTGTGCAATGGTAGTCGTCGATTTATTGGTCACCTGGGCGGTAATCGTGAAGCCTTCGCCGTTGTGAACCGATGAAGGATGATGCAGCACAATGTCCAGTTGAGGAGGCTCGGTCACAATCACGGTCGCGAACTGAACGGTGGAGATCGGAATATCTCCGGGCTGGAGCCTTCCCGTAATCGTCACCTTGACGACATGCAATCCGATTTTATCCCCGCGAATGACCCACGCTGTTGACGCCGATTGCCCGCCATGGAGATCGGGCAGAGGCGAGGCATCCTTTACGATCGGGAGTGAGGCGGTGAGATTGCCGTCGTTGTTGACTGTATCGGATGAAAGAGCCGCCTGGAGATTATTGACAAGAAACGAAGGATCGGCCTGATTGGCCACCGCGAGCGCTACATTAAAAAACTGCTTCAGCGTCCGGATTTTGCCGTCGATCGCGACAAC
>Ga0137399_10000380_pt1 | contig 17243 bp, 17 predicted proteins | sample czorhiz316metaG_FD_104810 | JGI IMG/M metagenome (GOLD analysis project Ga0137399, IMG submission 104810) | Vadose zone soil microbial communities from Angelo Coast Range Reserve, California, USA - czorhiz3.16 metaG | ecosystem: Environmental > Terrestrial > Soil > Vadose zone | place: USA...
CGGTGAGGGTTTGAGCCGGCGCCACGGTGATCGAGTCTCCGGTGTGGACCCCCATCGGATCGAGATTCTCGATCGAACAGATCACGACGACATTGTCGTTGAGATCGCGCATCACCTCAAGCTCAAACTCCTTCCAGCCGATGACCGATTCCTCGATCTGCACCTCCCGGACCGGGCTCGCCGAAAGCGCATGTTCGACGGTCGACTTGAATTCCTCAATATTATATGCCGTCCCGCCCCCGCTTCCGCCGAGCGTAAAGGAGGGGCGTATGATAATCGGAAACCCGAGCTCCCCTGCGAGCTTGAGCGCCTCGGTAACCGAGTGGACCATGCCTCCGCGCGGAGTATTCAATCCGATGTCGCGCATCGTCTGCTGGAAGAGCTGCCGGTCTTCCGCCTTCTTGATCGCCTCCAGCTTTGCTCCGATCAGTTCGACATGGTATTTGTCGAGCACCCCGCTTTCGGCGAGGGAAACCGCGGTATTCAGCGCCGTCTGGCCGCCCATCGTGGGGAGGAGGGCGTCGGGGCGTTCCCGCTCGATGATTTTTTCGACGAAATAGGGAGTGATCGGCTCGATGTAGGTCCGGTCGGCAAACTCCGGATCCGTCATGATCGTGGCGGGATTGCTGTTAACGAGAACGACGCGAAACCCTTCCTCCTTGAGGACCCGGCATGCCTGCGTGCCCGAGTAATCGAACTCGCAGGCCTGGCCGATGACGATCGGCCCCGCGCCGATGACGAGGATTGAATGCAGGTCTGAGCGTTTGGGCATTTTCTCCGAAGGGTGAAATAAAGATACAAAATTCTTGAGGGATTTGCCACGTTCTGAGCAGTTGAAAGTCGCCCGCGTTCTTCCTACCTTCCTTCCATCCAATTTACCCCCTTTTTTGACGGCTCGATTCGAGTGAAAACGATCCTGATGGTATTTGCCGGGATCTTGGGACTGCAGCAGCTCGCATTTTCGCAGGAAGAAACGCCGGAGCGCCGCAAGATGGCGATCGCGCTGGAGCTCGGTTATTATAGCCCGGCCCGGCAATCATTCCGGACGAACTATTCTCAAAGCCTGTTTTTCGGCTCTTCAGAAGGTCCCATCTCCCTCGGCATCGAATTCGATTATCCGATTGCCCAGGCGGCGGATCTCTACGTGAGTTTCAAGAGGATTAACCACGCATTAAAATCTGATCGGGATATATCGCTCGCGCTGATGCCGGCCACCCTCGGGGTTCATTACTATATTCCGAAAACTTTTATCGATTTCGGCAATTGGACCCCCTATTTTGGAGGAGGTGCCGAATTCTATTGGAGCCGATTCTCGGCGACCTACCTCGTGACGGACTACAGCGGCCCCGCGCCTCTTGATGAGATCAGCGAGGCGGCAAACTATTTCGGCTACGGGATCGCGCTCGGGTTGGGTATTGAGCGTCCGCTTGGCGGTGCCTTCACGATTAGTTTCGCGGCCAATTATGATGTCAACCGGCTCGGCTTCAGCGATGAGGGCGGGCTTGGAAACGTGGGCGGCTTCCTGCTCACGGCAAAGTTCGGCATCACGCTGTAGCGAGTCTCACGGAGGATTGTATGAAACTGCCAATCAGGAGAAGATCCTTGAACGCGTTTCACCGCCCGGCCATCGCTGTCCTGTCTGCAGCGTTTCTCGTCGTAAGCTGTCAGACCGCATCACACGGTCCTACCGGCCCCAAGCTTCCCTCGGCCGCCGGCGGGCCTCTGGGTGGCGGAATTCCGACAGCGTATTCGATCAGCGCTCCCTATCCCAACCCCTTTAATCCCACGACGGCAGTCGACATCACAATTCCGCGTGAGTCTGATGTTCTCCTCGTGGCTCAGAATCCTGTAGGGGACATAGTCGAGACCCTCGTTTCGGAAACGTGGCCCGCCGGATACCATCATGTTATTTGGGACGCTTCTAAGGGAGGAACGCGGGATTTGAAAGCCGGTCTCTATTTCATCACTCTCCACGCCGGCGATTTTGTCGGATCGCGTGTCGTGAAGCTCGAGAAATGAATAGGTTCGGAGAACCCTTCCTTCGTTCCCCGGCGCGTCGGTATTGAGGCGTTCGATCTTTCGCAATCGTCCTGAACCTTCATGAACAACACTTTCACCCCTCCTCCCATTGCCGAGCGCGACCTCAGGATCGATCCCCTCGAACGCTCCGAGACGATTCCGTCAACGTGGTACACCGACCCCCGGTTCTTTGAAATCGACAAACGGAGCATCTTCGCAAGGACGTGGCAGCTCATCGGTCATTCCGGCCGTCTGCAAAAACCTGGAGACTTTCTTATCGGTACAGTCGCAGGGAACCCCGTGATTCTTGTTCATGGGAAGGACGGCCGCATACGGGGATTCTATAACGTCTGCCGCCACCGCGGCGGCCCGATCGCCATCGAAGAGAACGGGAATTGCAACACGCTTCAGTGTAAATATCATGGATGGACCTACACGCTTGAAGGGATGCTGAGGGGAGTCCCGCAATTCGATCGCGTTGAATTATTCGACCGGAAGGACTACGGTCTGATCCCGGTGCCGCTCGACTCCTGGGAGGGCTTACACTTCGTGAATCTCTCCGGTGAGCGGCTTGACGGTCGAATCGGTCTCCGCGCGCTGCTTGGCGGTATCCGGGAGCGTATCGCCCCGATGGAGCCGGGTGCGAAACATTTCTACAAGAGAATCAACTACGAATTGAAGTGTAACTGGAAGGTGTACGTCGACAACTACCTCGAAGGGTACCATCTCCCCTATGTTCATCCCGAGCTCTGCAATCTGCTCGATTATCAGAGCTATGTCACGGAAACGTTCGGGTATTATTCGCTCCAGCACAGTCCGCTCACCGGCGATTCGATCTACGGATCGATGAAGCCGCCGGCGGGAAGCTCGCGGACTCATTCGGATTCTTCGAGTCGCTCCGCGGCGGGTTCCGCCCCCGGCGGCTCCCCCAATGGGCGGGCCTTCTACTATTTCATCTTCCCAAATATCATGCTGAACATCCTCCCCGGCCGGATGCAGACAAACATAGTCGTTCCCCTGGCGCACGACCGGACAAAGGTCGTCTTTGACTATTATTACGACCACGTCGATTCGCCCGAGGCGATACGGTCCATCGAAGAGGACATCGCCTACAGCGATCGGATCCAGCAGGAAGACGCCGAGATCTGTGAACATGTTCAGCACGGACTGGAATCCGTTGCCTATGATCGGGGCCGGTTTTCCGTGGAAATGGAAAAGGGTGTGTACCACTTTCAGTGCCTCTTGAAGGATGCTTACAGAAAGGCATTGAATGCGCCGGATGGATCCTCCCTAAAAACCACGGGCTGAAGTCGCACGAGAATTGCTCAGGCCCGATGAGTTCTCCCGATGGAAGGAACTGAACAACCCGGCCCGCTGACCGCCGATTCCGAACTCCCCCGGGAGCTCTCGCTTCTCGATTCAACGATGATCAATGTCGGAAGCATGATCGGATCCGGCATCTTCATCGTTCCAGCCACGATTGCCTTGCACCTCCACTCCTCGCTGACCGTCATTCTCGTCTGGACCGTCGGCGGAATCGTCAGTCTCTTCGGGGCGCTCTCCGTCGCAGAGCTCGGTGCAATGATGCCGAAGGCGGGAGGACAGTATGTCTACCTGCGCGAGGCCTACGGGCCGGTCTGGGGATTTCTTTACGGCTGGGCGGCATTTGCATGCATCAACACCGCCTCGATTGCCGCCGTCGCCGTAACCTTCGCCCTGTATCTCGGATACTTTTTCCCGATGAGTCACGGGTCGACGATCTCCGTCGCAATCGCATCCATCGTTCTTCTGACAGCGATTAACTGCTTCGGAATAAAGTTCGGCGCGCTGGTTCAAAACGGATTTACGCTTCTGAAAATCGGTTCGCTGATCCTGCTGGTCTTCTTCTGTTTTGCGCTCACGGGCGGCACGACGGCAAATTTCTCGCCCGTGCTTCCGACCGAACCCCTCTCAATGCTCGCCGGGCCGCTCTTGCTTTCGATGGTCGCGGCGCTCTTCGCCTACGACGGCTGGATCGAGATCACGTACGTGGCCGGTGAGGTGAAAAACCCCCATCGCACGATCCCCCGCTCGCTCTTTCTGTCCACGCTCATTGCAACCGGCCTCTATGTCGCCGTGAATGTCGCGCTGATTTACGTTCTTCGGTTGAGCTCGATCGCGGGCTCGCAGATGGTCGCCTCAGATGCCGCGATAAAAATCATGGGAACCGCCGGCGCGGCGGCTGTGGCAATCGCGGTGATCATCTCAACCTTCGGCGCAAACAACGGTTATATTTTCACGTGCCCCAGGATCTACTATGCGATGGCGAAGGAAGGCCTTTTTTTCAGTTGGCTGTCGAGAATCCACCCGCGCTTCAAGACTCCCGTTCCATCCCTTATCATCCAGTGCGTTGTTGCTTCCATACTCGTCTATTCAGGGACGTTCAATCAGCTCGCCACCTATGTCGTGTTCCCCTCATGGTTCTTCTACTTGATGAGCGTGGGCGCAGTATTCCTGCTGCGTTCAAGAAACCCTCAGGCGGCGCGGCCATACAAGGCATGGGGATATCCGTACACGCCCCTCCTCTTCATCCTGTTCTCCATCTATCTATTGCTCGACACGGTCGTCGAAATCCCCCGCGACTCCCTCATCGGAGCGGTGATCGTGCTTCTGGGAGTCCCGGCGTACTTCTTCTGGAGGATGAAGGGCGCGAACCGAGGTCCGGGCGCCCCTCCCCCTTTACGGGGGACATCGCAATAAACCTTGCGGATTTTGAAGATTCTTCTTATATTGTGTCCCCAATTCATCCGGGAAAACGAGAGATCCACGGGCTTTTCGGCGATCGTCTGAACGTCCTCAACCCTGTATCGAACCCTGAATGCCTGAGTTGAAACTTTTTGCCGGCCGTTCCAATCCCCGGCTCGCGGAAAGGATCGCCAAGCTGGTCGGTCAGCGCCTGGGCGAATGCCAGATTCGGAATTTCAGCGACGGCGAAATTTGGGTAAAATACGCCGAGAACATTCGGGGATCGGATGTCTTCATCATCCAGTCCACCAATCCGCCGGCAGACAACCTGATGGAGCTGCTCATCCTGGTCGACGCCGCCAGACGCGCCTCGGCGCGGCGGGTGACGGCAGTGATGCCCTACTTCGGGTACGGCAGGCAGGATCGCAAGGACCAGCCGAGGGTTTCGATCACCGCGAAGCTGGTTGCAAATCTCATTGCGAAGGCGGGCGTAGACCGTGTGATTACGATGGATCTGCACGCGCCGCAGATTCAGGGATTCTTCGATATCCCCGTCGACCATCTGTATTCTTCGGCGGTGTACGTTTCGTTCTTTCTAAAAAAGAAAATACCGAACCTGACCGTCGTCTCGCCGGATGTGGGCGGAATCAAGATGGCGCGGGCCTTTGCGAAACGGCTCGGGGCGGGTCTGATACTGATCGACAAACGCAGGCCGAAGCCCAATCAGGCGGAAGTCTTGAATATCATCGGCGAAGCAAAGGGCCGGAACATTCTGATTGTGGACGATATGATCGACACCGGCGGGACATTTTGCGCGGCGGCCGAGGCGCTCCGTAACGAAGGCGCAAAGGAAATTTACGGCGCGTGCACGCATCCGCTGCTTTCGGGCAACGCCGTCGAGCGGATCGAGTCATCGCCGGTCTCGAAGGTCTTCGTGACCGACACGATCGCCCTCGATTCTAAGTGCGCGAAATCCAAAGTGGTCGAAGTCAGGTCGGTGGCGGATATTTTTGCGGAAGCCATTAAACGCGGTTTCAAAAATCAATCAATCAGCTCCCTGTTCGATGTCGATAAGGGGTAGAAGAGGACCTTTCCATGCGTGAAATACTGTTGGAAGCGGAAGTCAGGAAACAGCTCGGCAAGCACTCGCGTGCGATCCGGCGGGAGGGCAAGGTGCCCGGGGTTTTTTATCTCCACGGGGAGAAGAATATCCCGATCGCCGTCCCGGAGAAAAGCCTGAAGCCCCTCATCTACACGCATGAAACGCACATCGTGACTCTGAAACTCGGCGACGGAAGCTCGAAGAGCTGCATCCTTCGCGACATCCAGTTCGATCCCGTGACCGACCGGGCGATCCATTTCGACCTGCAGGGACTCAGGCAGGATGAAAAGATCACGATCGAGGTGCCTGTGATCGTCACCGGCGGGACTCCGGTCGGGGTGAGGGACGGCGGGATCCTCCAGCAGATCATTCACAAGCTCAAGATCATGTGCCTGCCGAAGGACATTCCGGAACATATTGAAGTCAATCCCGAGAACCTGAAGATCAATCACTTCATCCATGTCCGCGACATCAAGCTCGAGAACGTCACGGTCCTCGAAAGCGAAGCCGGGACCATCGTCGGCGTCGTGCCCCCGACGGTCGAGAAGGAGGTAGCTCCGGCGGCCGCCGCGGTTGAAGAAACGGCGGAGCCCGAGGTCATCGCGAAGGGCAAGAAGCCCGAAGAGGGTGAAGAGGGCGAAGAGGGCGCAGAGAAGAAGGCGGAGCCGGTCGCCAAGGGCGCCCAGAAGGGCGCGGCGGCTCCGAAGGGCGCTGCGGCCGCTCCGGAAGCAGCTCCTGCTCCCGCGGGTAAAAAAGAAAAGAAAAAGTAGGACTCCGCGTTTGCGGGATCCCATCGTGTGCGCGCGCTGATCGGTCTCGGTAATCCCGGTTCAGAGTACGACGGGACGAGACATAACATCGGGTTTGCGGTTATTGACGCGATTGCGGAATCCCTGAATGTCAGGCTCCGCAGGGAAGGCGGGACGTTTCTTACGGCGCCGGCGCTGATCGACGGCAAGAAGATTCTCCTGGTCCAGCCCCGCTCCTACATGAATAATTCGGGGGAAGAGGTAAAGGCGGTCGTTGAAACGCACGGGCTTGGCCTGGACGATGTTCTTATTATTGTCGACGACTTCCATCTTCCCCTCGGGACGCTCCGGCTGCGCCTGAAAGGGAGCGACGGAGGTCACAACGGCCTCTATTCGATCATCGAACAACTCGGATCGAACGCGTTCCCCCGGCTGAGATGCGGGATCGGCGGCGAAACGATGCCGAAGGACAAGAAGGAGTTGGCACGGTACGTTCTCTCTCCTTTCGAACAGCAGGAACGCGAAGCTGTCCGCCGCCTGATCGCCCGGGGGCGCGATGCCGCGCTCGTCGCGGCGACTGAAAGTGTGGAAGCGGCCATCAGCCGTTTCAACGGCTTGCAGACATAAACCCTTTCCCTGCATTTGATCCCGCAAAAGGGACAATTATTCGGGGAACATTTGTTCACCAATGACCAGAGGGCAAACCATGGATCACCGTAAGCGTCTCTACGAAACGACCTTCATCGTCAATGCTTCCCTCGACGACAGCCAGATCGAAGGTGTCATCACCCATGTCCAGGAAATCGTTACGCGGAACGGAGGAGAGATTACCGCGATCAATAAATGGGGAAGGAAGCGGCTCGCCTACACAATTCAGAAGAAGAATAACGGCTTCTACGTCAACATCGAGTTCGTCGGCACAGGACCGGTCATCACCCAGCTCCAGCGATCGTTTCTGCTCGATCAGAATTTCCTCCGGTTCCTCATCGTTCTGGTAGATCCCCGCGCCGTGAAAGCGCGCCAGCAGGCCGCGGCGGCGGCTCCGGCGTCCGAACCTATCGCCGCTCCATCCACAGCTCCGGTGGTTCCGGCAGCTCCAACAGCCGCGACAGCCCCGGCAACCGAAAGGAAACCGCTTTTCTTCGACGACGAGCCTGGGGCTCCGCCTGCGCCGAAAGCCCGGTAGTTGGCGTTCACGCGATCTCATGATCAATCCTACGAGGAGACGATTATGGCCGACCTGAAGTTGCCCGAACTCAATTACATCATTATGGCTGGGAACCTGACGAAGGATCCTGTTTTCCGCCATACGACCAACGGCACGCAATCGGTGCCCCACGCGCCCGCGAACGAGGAGGAGTTCACAACCGTGGAAGATTTCTCTTTCGACAAGTTCCTCACGAGCGAGGAATCGCGGTTGTTGAAAGACCAACCATCATCTCAGTCACAGGGAACATAAACCATGGCGAAACAAGATCAGCAAATCAGGAAACATCGGGTCTGCCGCTTCTGCGAGAACAAGGAGACCAGCATCGATTACAAGGACGAAAAACGGCTGGTTCGGTTTGTCTCGGAGCAGGGAAAGATTATTCCGAAGCGGATTACCGGCACCTGCGCAGGGCATCAGCGGCAGCTCGTGAAAGCGATCAAGCGCGCGCGCCATCTCGCGATGCTGCCGTTCGTCTCCGAAACCATCAGATAACGCGCGAAAGGAAAATTATGAAAATCATACTACGCCAGGACTTCGAGAAGCTCGGAAAGCTCGGAGATCTCGTCGAGGTGAGGGATGGGTTTGGCCGCAATTATCTCATCCCCCGCAGGATCGGCTATCCCGCGACGCCGGGCAACCTGAAGGCGCTCGAGGAGGAGAAAAAGCAGCATGGGGACCGCCAGAAGAAGGAGCTTCATCAGTCGGAAAAGCTGGCGGCCGAGCTTGAGAAAGTCTCGATCACGCTCAAGATGAAGGTCGGAGAGGACGAGAAGCTCTTCGGTTCGGTAACCGGTCAGATGATCGCAGACGCCCTGAAGGAAAAGGGCTTCACGATCGACAAGCGGATGATCGAGCTTGAAGAGCCCATCAAGGCCCTCGGGATCTACACCGTCACCGTGAAGCTCCAGGGCGGGGTGGCCGGCAAACTAAAGGCCTGGGTCGTCCGCGAGTAATTTCCCTCCGGGCGGAACAGCCGCGTGCCGCCCGTCTGCGAAGGATCGCCGCCTGCCGGTCCGCGACGCAGCACTCCTCTGATTGATTCTTCCCCAAAAAATTGGTATTTTGAGTGCGGGAGCGGGAACAATCGAGGACATGCATTGGAAAATGTAGGCATTTTGACGGCGTTTCTCTTCGGATTCTTGTCGTTCATCTCTCCCTGCGTCCTGCCGATCGTTCCGGGCTATCTCTCGTTTATCTCCGGCGTCTCCTTCGATGAGATGCAGAATACTGAAAATCGTTCGCGCTTGCGGAACCGGATTGTCTTAAATTCCGTCTTTTTCATAGCCGGGTTCTCGGTGGTCTTCATCGCGCTCGGAGCCTCCGCCACCGTTGTCGGGGAATTCCTCCACGCACAGATCGGCATCATCAGCAAGATCGCCGGCGTGATTATCGTCATCTTCGGGCTGCACATGGCGGGGTTGTTCAAAATCCCGTTCCTGAATTACGAAAAACGATTCCAAACCGGGGGGAAGAGGCTCGGTTTATTCGGCGCTTTTCTTGTCGGCCTGGCGTTCGCGTTCGGGTGGACGCCCTGCATCGGGCCCATCCTCGCCGCGATCCTGGCGATTGCGAGCCAGCAGGACAGCGTGGGAAAAGGGATGGTTCTCCTCGCGTCCTACTCGCTCGGGCTCGGGATCCCGTTCCTCCTGACCGGAATGAGCCTCACGGCGTTTTTGGGCGTCTTCAACCGGTTTAAACGGCATTTGCACACGGTCGAGGTCGTGGGCGGAGTTTTGCTCGTCGGCGTGGGCGCCCTGATCATGACAAACTACCTTTCGATCCTTTCCGGGTACCTGTCGAGGTGGTTCCCCTTTCTCAACGAACTCGGTTAAAACATTGTATGAATAAGGCATTCAAAAATCTCGATGAAGTAACGATCCGGTTCGCCGGGGATTCGGGCGACGGGATGCAGCTTACCGGCATGCAGTTCACGAGCACGACGGCGCTCCTCGGAAACGACCTGAGCACGCTGCCCGATTTTCCGGCGGAAATCCGCGCCCCCGCGGGCACGCTGTTCGGGGTCAGCGGATTTCAGATACACTTCGGCTCCACCGAGATCAACACCCCGGGCGATGCCTGCGACGTCCTTGTGGCCATGAATCCGGCGGCCCTGAAGGTCAATCTTCGAAGCCTGCGCGACGGCGGGATCATCATCGCCAATTCGGACGGCTTCAACGAAAAGAATCTTAAGCTAGCCGGCTACGAATCCAACCCGCTGGAAGACGGATCGCTTTCGAAATACCAGGTCCACGCGGTCGCCATCACGAAACTGACGCATAATGCCCTCGACGACCTTGGACTCTCCAACAAGCTCGTTGAGCGCAGCAAGAACTTCTTCGCGCTCGGGATGATGTACTGGATGTTCACCCGCCCCCTCGAGCCCACCATCAAGTGGATTCAGGAAAAGTTCAAGAAGAATCCCGAGTTCATCGAGGCGAACACCCGCGTCCTGAAAGCCGGCTACGCCTTCGGAGAAACGACGGAGATTTTCGCCGTGCGCTACGAAGTGAAGCCCGCACCGCTCGCTCCCGGGAAGTACCGGAGCGTCACCGGCAACGAGGCGGTTGCCTGGGGCTTGATTGCAGCGTCGGTAAAGTCGGGACTCGACCTGTTCCTGGGAAGTTATCCGATCACGCCGGCGAGCGACATCCTCCATGAACTTGCGAAACACAAGAATTTCCGGGTCAAGACCTTTCAGGCGGAGGATGAGATTGCCGGCATCTCTTCCGCCATCGGCGCATCCTACGGCGGCGCGATCGGCGTCACGACGACGAGCGGCCCCGGCATGGCTCTGAAAACAGAGGCGATGGGACTCGCCGTGATGCTCGAGCTGCCGTTGATCATCTGCGACGTTCAGCGCGGGGGCCCGAGCACGGGATTGCCCACGAAGACCGAACAGGCGGACCTGCTTCAGGCGCTCTACGGCAGGAACAGCGAGGCGCCGATCCCCGTGATCGCGGCGAGCACGCCTGCCGACTGTTTCCTGACTGCTTTTGAAGCGGTCCGGATTGCGATCAAGTACATGACCCCGGTGATCATCCTCTCCGACGGTTACCTTGCCAACGGCGCCGAGCCCTGGCTGATTCCCCTGGTCGGTTCCCTTCCCGACATCGCGCCGAAGTTCAGGACGGACCCCGAAGGCTTTCAGCCGTATATGCGGGACGAACGAACGCTCGCCCGCCCCTGGGCCATTCCCGGAACGCCGGGGCTGGAACACCGGATCGGCGGACTGGAGAAGGAGCACATCACCGGAAATGTCAGCTACGACCCGGAGAATCACGAATTCATGGTGAAGATGCGACAGGCCAAGGTGGATCGCATCGCCGACGACATCCCTCCCGCCGTGGTCGAAGGCGATCAGAAAGGCGACCTGCTGGTCGTCGGCTGGGGCGGCACCTATGGCGCGATCCGCACTGCAGTCGAAGAGAAGCGCAAGGAAGGAAAGTCTGTCTCCCACCTGCAACTGAAATACATCAACCCGTTCCAGAAAAATGTTGGAGAAATCCTGTACAACTTCAAGAATGTCCTCGTTCCCGAGCTCAACCTCGGTCAGCTTGCCCGGGTGCTCCGGGCGAAGTATCTGGTCCCGGCGATAACGCTCAGCAAGGTGCAGGGACTGCCGTTCAAAGCCATTGAAATAGAAAATAAAATTGACGAAATACTAGGAACAACACGATGAATTTAGTTGACGATATACTCAAGGATGCACCGGTCACCCCGCCGGTCAAATACACGGCGAAGGACTTCCAATCCGATCAGGACGTCCGATGGTGTCCGGGGTGCGGCGACTACTCCATTCTTGCGCAGGTCCAGCGCGTTATGCCCGACCTTAACATCCCGAAACACAGGATCGTCTTTGTCTCGGGGATCGGCTGTTCGAGCCGTTTCCCGTATTACATGGAAACATACGGGTTCCATTCCATTCACGGCCGCGCCCCCGCCATCGCATCCGGCCTGAAGATCGCCCGCCCCGACCTCATGATCTGGGTGGCGACCGGAGACGGCGACGGGCTCAGCATCGGCGGGAATCACCTGATCCATGTATGTCGCCGGAACGTCGACCTCAAGATACTTTTGTTTAATAACGAGATCTACGGGCTGACGAAGGGGCAGTATTCCCCCACCTCGGAGGTCGGAAAGGTCACGAAGTCGACGCCGTACGGCTCGATCGACCATCCGTTCAACCCCCTGCTCGTGGCGCTCGGCGCCGAAGCGTCCTTCGTCGCGCGAACGCTCGATCGGGATCCGAAGCATCTTCAGACCATTATCCGGCGGGCGGCCGACCACAAGGGAACGTCCTTCATCGAAATTTACCAAAACTGCAACGTCTTTAACGACGGTGCTTTCTTCAAGTACACGGAAAAGGAGACCAAGGACGACAACGTCGTGTTTATCGAACACGGGAAGCCCATGGTTTTCGGCAAAGAACATGATAAGGGAATCCGGCTCGAAGGGTTCACCCCGACCGTCGTCTCTCTCAAAGATGGAAAATATTCTGCCTCCGACCTGATCGTGCATAATGAGAAGGATACCATGCTTTCCTTCATCCTTGCGCGCATGTCGAGCATCCCCGACCTGCCCAGGCCGGTCGGCGTCGTCTATTCCGTCGAGCGGCCGCTCTATGAGGCGGAAGTCTCGAAGCAAATACAACAGGCCACGCAGAAACAGGGCGAAGGCAACCTCGAAAAACTGTTGAACCACGGGGAAACCTGGACCATCAAGTAGAGGGATGACGCACTCAGGTTTGTAGGACGATTCCTTTCCGGGCGATCCCGAATTGCGGGATCGCCTTCTTTTTATGAACTCGCAGAACGAATGCAAAATCAGGATTCGGATCGGGCAATCCGCGAACTCACCCCGATCATCAGACGCCTCAATAATTTTGTCCTCACGACGCATGTGAACCCCGACGGCGACGGTCTCGGCTCCGAGCTCGCCCTCGCCCTCGCGCTGCGGCAGCTCGGCAAGAGCGCGACCATTCTCAACCACAGCGAGACCCCGGAAAACTACCGGTGGCTCGATCCCCGGCAGGAGATCCTCCAGTTCTCGCCCGAGCGCGACCGCCCGGCGATCGAACGCGCGGAGGCCATTTTCATCCTCGACGCCAACCAGCCCGAACGGCTGCGAAGCCTCGAAGCTTTCGTCCGCGCATCGAAGGCTCCCAGGATCGTCATCGACCACCATCTGGATGCGGATCCGTTCGCCGAACATTATGCGATCGATGAGGAAGCCACCTCCACAGGGGAAATCGTTTACCGGCTTATTACGGCGCTCGGGGATGTCGCCATCACGAAGGACATCGCCCGGGCACTCTATGCCGCGATCATGACCGACACGGGTTCGTTCCGGTTCCCGAGGACCGATCCGGAAATCCATCGCATCGCCGCCCATCTGATCGAGTGCGGAGCCGACCCGACGGAAATTTACGTCAACGTCTACGAGAGCTGGACGCCGGGGCGGCTGCGTCTTTTGGGGGCAGCCCTCGGTTCACTGAAGACCGCCCACGACGGCAAGCTCGCCTATTTGATATGCACGCAGGAAATGTTTCGCTCGACCGGGACGACCGAAGTCGAGACAGACAATTTTACAACGTACCCGATGAGCGTGAGGGGGGTGCGGATCGGCGTACTTTTTAATGAGCTCGAGGACGGCATCAAGATCAGTTTCCGCTCGAAGGGCCGCATTCCCGTCAACGAGCTCGCGAAGGAATTCGGCGGCAACGGGCATCTCAACGCCGCGGGCGCAAGGCTGTTCGGCGCCGGGCTCGGGGAAATCGTCTCCGCTGTTGTCCAAAAGTCGGGAAAATACATCACCATGGATTAATGGTATGATAAAACTTACGGCGAAACTTTCGATCCTCCGGCAGGTCCAGGCCGATGCCGTGGCGATCGTCCTCCCGGAGGAGAAGCAGGTGCTCCGCCGGGAGCTCCAGAACCTCCGGAAGCCGTTCGGCGCGAAAATCGAACGTGCGCTGGAGCTTGAAAAGTTCGAGGGCAAGGAGGGTGAAGTCGTCTCTCTGCTGACCGAAAGAACGATCCGTGCCCCGCGGCTCTTGCTCGCGGGCCTGGGGAAGAACGGGTATCCGGGCATACTCGAGCGTTATCGCCGGGCGGCCGCCGCCGCGGCAAAGCGCGCGCAGGCGTCGAAAGTCCGCCGCCTCGCCATCCTGCTTCCCGCTGCGATTGAAAGCTCCGAGTACGGGGCCCAGGAAATCGCGCAGGCGTTGATCGAAGGAGCGGTCCTCGCATTGTACAAGTTCGATCGCTACCTTACCGAGAAGGAGAATCGCGACGTGAAGCTTCAGGAGCTGATCGTCTTCTCTCCCGACCGGGGCTCACTCGATGCCATGAAGAAGGCCGTCCGGGAAGCAGGTATCCTGTGCGAGGCGGTCACGCTCGCGCGCGACCTTGAGAACGCCCCGGCCAACGAGATTTATCCCGAAACGCTCGCGGAAGCCGCGCGCCGGTCCGCCCGGACCCACGGGTTCAGGGCAGAGGTCTGGGACAAAAGAAAGATCGAACGGGCGGGTTTCGGAGGTTTGCTGGCCGTCAATTCCGGGAGCGACAAACCTCCGCGGTTCATCATCCTCGAATACAACGCAGCGCGCCGAAATCTCGAAACGGTCGTTCTGATCGGCAAAGGGATCACGTTTGACAGCGGGGGAATTTCGATCAAGCCCGCAAGCGGAATGTCGGAAATGAAGATGGACATGAGCGGAGCCGCGGCGGTCATCGGCACGTTGGAGGCGGCAGCCCGGCTCGGTCTCCCGGTTCACATCGTGGGGCTGATTTCCTCGACCGAGAATCTCCTGGGCGGTTCGGCGATGAAGCCCGGGGATATCATCACGCATTACGGCGGCAAGACGTCGGAAGTCGATAATACCGATGCCGAGGGACGGCTGATCCTGGCGGACGCCCTGGCCTACGCTTCCAGGTTTAAACCCAGGGCGGTCATCGATCTTGCCACGCTCACCGGGGCGTGCGTCGTCGCGCTCGGCCACGTCGTAACAGGCATGATGGGAAACGACGAAAAGCTCATGGGCGATCTGACGACGGCGGGCGAAAAGACATACGAACGCGTCTGGCCCCTCCCGATGTTTGAAGAGTATGCCAAGCAGATCAAGAGCGACGTCGCCGACGTCAAGAACGTGGGCGGCCACGGCGGCGGCGCCATCACCGCGGCTTTTTTCCTGAAGAAATTCATCGGCGACTATAAATGGGCACATCTCGACATCGCGGGGACCGCGATTCTCGACGAAGCGCTCCCCTACGCCCCGAAAGGGGGTTCCGGCGTCGGCGTCAGACTGCTGGTCGAATTTCTGAAAAACTGGAAATCTTCCTGAGCAGCCGCCCGACCCGGATCCTGACGTTTTCGGCAACCGGGATTATTCTCGGTGCGCTTCTCTGCTCCTGTGCGCATCCGGAGCGCAGCGAGCGGAGGGCGGGGACTCCCACCCTGCCTTTTTTCGTCGAAACCCGTAATTTCATCCCCACCGCTCCTGGAAAGAGCCGGCTCGACGTCTACGTCCGCATCCCGCTTACGTTCTTCGTGTTCGTTCGTAATCAAGACCCGCAAGCTGACGCCCCTTTCATGGCCCGGGGAGAGGTCGATGTGGAAATCCTCGATAGCGCCGGCAGGACTGTCGCGCGGGACCTTCTGAGACGGCAGATGGGATCGCAGGGCGGGCGGGTTGCCGCCGACCCCAACCGAACCCTCGACGCGATCTTTTCATTCAATCTTTCCCCCGGTGAATACACAATGGCGGTGGAACTCAACGATCTTGAATCGAGCCGGAAATCTCTGTATAGGAGCCTCAAGGCAGTCGTGAAGGATTTCTCGAAGAATGAGCTTGCAGTCTCCGACATTGTATTCCTGCCTCTGTCCGCCCGGAGCGACACGACACCCATCACGCCCGTCAGCTTCGGGGGCGATTTGCCCCCGGGGAGAAGCGCCTTCGGCTACGCGGAGCTCGTGAGCAGCGCACCTGCCGAATCGATCCGATTTTCATTCTCCGTCCGGGGCTTCAGGCCCGGCCGCGAGCCGCATCCGGCGCCGCCCGCCGACTCCTTCTCGGCCGCGACGGTGAGCCGGGACCGATTTCTTGAACCTGCCAAGAGCGAACAGGGTTTCGTTTATCGGGTGAGCAGCGTAACGCGCGCCCGCCAGTACTCGGTTTGGTTCCCGATCAACGGCGATACCCTCGAGGAGGGCGACTACGACCTGAAGACTGTCATCGCCGACGGCGTTTCTACGCTGAACCGCACTCTGTCGTTCAAGGTCAGATGGATCGACAAGCCGCGTTCGCTTAGGAATATGCAGAGGGCGATCGAAGCGCTCCGATATATTGCGACCGACAGCCTGATCGACGAGTTGAGGTCGGCATCTCCCGAGCGGCAGCGGGTTCTCTTCGAGGAATTCTGGACGAAGCAAGCCAAATCCACACGCACCGGCTTCAATCCCGAGATGGCGGAATACTACCGCCGGGTCGATTACGCGACCGAGAATTTCGGGACTCTCCGCGAACCGGACGGAATGAGGAGCGATCGCGGCAAGGCCTACATTCTCTACGGTCCGCCGGCGAAGGTCGAGCGAATCCTCGCACCGGGGACCGATCCGCGCGAGATCTGGAGCTACCCGAATCTCCGCAAGAGACTCATCTTCGTCGATGCGAGCCACCGGGGCGAGTATAAGCTTCTTGAGACGAAGTCTGAAGACAAGTAACTTCAGGGCCGCCGGATGAAGCCGTTGATCGCGATAACGATGGGGGACAAGAACGGAATCGGACCGGAGGTGATTCTCAAGAGCCTGCGAAGTCCCGCCGTGCGGAGAATCTGTTCACCGGTCCTCGTCGGTTCGCCGGATGTCTTTGATTATTATTCCAGGAAGTTGGGCCTCCCCGCCTCCCTGATACAACTGGAGAAAGCGGAGCCCTCTTCTGGCGGGATCCTGGTTCTTAATCCCGGCATACCGGTCCTGGAAATCATCGGGAACAGGTATCGGCCCGCCCCCGGCTCCAGGGGGGTCAAACCCGGCACGATTTCGGCGGAGAGCGGGCGCGACGCCGCGACCGCACTTGGACGGGCGATTTCCCTCTGCCTCGACGGCGGAGTCGACGCCATGGTTACCGGCCCGGTTTCGAAGGACGCGATGTTCCGTTCGGGTTACCGGTTTCCCGGGCAGACCGAAATGCTTGCGAAGCGAACGGGTGCGCGGAACGTCGCGATGATGCTGGTCGCGGGCAATCTCAGGGTGGCTCTTGCGACCGTGCATCTCCCGATCAAAGACGTTTCACGCGCGCTGACGACAGCCCATATCGTGCGCAAGCTCAAGGTCGTCCACGATTCCCTTAGAATTGACTTCGCGATTCGATCGCCCCGTATCGCGGTGCTCGGGCTCAACCCGCACGCCGGAGAGCGAGGGCACATCGGGAAAGAAGACG
>Ga0137399_10000381_pt1 | contig 17223 bp, 9 predicted proteins | sample czorhiz316metaG_FD_104810 | JGI IMG/M metagenome (GOLD analysis project Ga0137399, IMG submission 104810) | Vadose zone soil microbial communities from Angelo Coast Range Reserve, California, USA - czorhiz3.16 metaG | ecosystem: Environmental > Terrestrial > Soil > Vadose zone | place: USA...
CTACGGGTGCGGGACGGACTGGCGCGGGTGGTCGACTGGTATGTCGCGAACCTCGCGCCGGAGCGTTCGACCGATGATCGGGTGCCTGGGTACCAGGTCGTGCTTCACGGATCGTAGTTCCATCGGCTTGCCTCGGGTCGCGGACTTTCAACATTTCGCGGTCATAGTCATGCCGGCTCTCTAACTGTCGGCGAAGGGGAACACACATGCTCCTTATCCTTATCGTGAAACGCGCTCGCGTGGCGGCTCTATTGGCAATTTTGGGCTTGGCCTGGGTTCCACTCCAGGTTTTCGCGCAGCTGCCGTGCATTCCAGGCTTGACGTGCCCGAGCCCGGACAAGACGCCGCCGACGGTCAGCATCACGTCTCCCGCCTCCGGCGCCACGGTTTCCGGGACGATCAACGTGACGGCCAGCGCCTCCGACAACAGAGGTGTCGCCGACGTGCAGTTCTTCCTCGACGGCGCTTTCGCGGCGGACGACACCACCGCGCCGTATTCGGTGCCCTGGGACACGACTACCGCGAGCAACGGCTCGCATACCCTCACCGCCGTCGCGCGGGACGCCGCGGGCAACAGCGCTACCTCGGCGCCCGTCACTGTGACGGTGTCCAATGGTCCTCCTCCGCCTCCGGCGGCGGTAAAACGCTATGAAGAAACGGATGCGTCCGTGAGCTTCAGCTCCGGCTGGGTTCAGGATAACGGTTGGTTTGCATGGAGCGGCGGGAACGCCATGGAATCCATGGCGCCGGGCGCGCAAGCCACGTTCACCTTCACCGGGACGGCGGTCGCATGGCTCGGCATGCGTGGCCCAGACAGCGGCATCGCTCGCGTATTCGTGGATGGAGTCTTTGTATCCCAAGTCGATATGTTTGCAAGGTCGTACGAAGTCCACGTGCCCGTCTTCAACGCGAGAAACCTCAGCAACAGTAGCCATACGTTGACGATCCAGGTGACCGGACAGAAGAACACGGATTCGCAGGCTGCCACTACGCCATACGCTATGGTCGTGGTGGACGCATTCGACGTTCCCACGCAGGTCGTCTCGCACTTGCAGGATACCGATCAAGACATGAGCTACACCGCCGGCTGGACGCTGTGGGATACCAGCAGATCATGGAGTGGCTGGTACGCCGCTGTCTCGACGACGCCTGGCGCGCAAGCCACTTTACCGTTCGACGGAACGTCGATCAGCTGGATCGGCTATCGCGGGCCCGATGCGGGGATCGCTCGCGTATTCCTGGATGGAGCTTTCGCCGGCGAGGTCGATCTGTACTATCCGCAACCCAGAGTCCAGGCCATCGCCTTCAGCTCGCCACCCTTGGCCGACGGGAGCCATACATTGACCGTCGAGCCGACGGGCCAGAAAAACGCGAATTCGACGGATGCTCGGATCGTTGTGGATGCGTTCGACGTGACGAGGCCGGGAACGCGCTTCGAAGAGACGGATCCGTCCGTCACCTATACCGGCAGTTGGATTCAAGGCAACCTGAATAGGGCGTGGAGCATGGGAACCATCGCGGAGGCCAACGCGTCTGGCGCACGGGCCACGTTCACCTTCACCGGGACATCGGTCAGCTGGATCGGCTGCCGCAAATTCACCACGGGGATCGCCAACGTGTACTTGGATGGAGTTTTCGTGGCCGAGATCGATACGTTCGCCTCTCCGACGGAGGACTACCAGCACACCATCTACAAGGCAACGGGACTGGCCAGTGGGAGCCATACGTTGACGATCGAGGCGACGGGCCGGCAAAACCCGGCGGCGAGCAACAATTACATCGTTATCGATGCCTTCGATGTCCGCCCTTGAGGCAAGCCGATTGACCTCCTTCGAGGCGCTCGACCGAGGAATGGCCATGCTGGAACTGCTTGAAAAATCCGATCTCCGTGCGGAAGTGCGGCCCGAGGGCGGCCAACGGCTGGCGACGGTTGCCGTGGTCGGCTTGGGCTATGTCGGGCTTCCGCTCGCGGTGGAGTTCGGAAAGCTAGGCCCGACGGTGGGTTATGACTTGTCGCGCAAGAAAATCGAGAATATCCAGCACCGAGTGGACACGACGGGCGAGGTGTCGGCCGCGGAACTGGAAGCGGCGCGGTTCCTCCGCGTTACGCAGGATGCGGCCGGGCTCGAGCATGCAGAGTTTGTCATCGTGGCCGTTCCCACCCCGGTCAACGCCGCGCGGCAACCCGACTTCGGACCGCTCGAATCGGCCAGCGCCACGGTCGGCAGGCATCTGAAGCCGGGCGCGACCGTGATCTACGAGTCGACCGTCTATCCAGGGGCGACCGAAGAGGTTTGCGTGCCGATCCTCGAGAAGCAGTCCGGCATGAGATGGCGCCAGGATTTCCACGTCGGATATTCTCCCGAACGCATCAATCCCGGCGACCGGGAGCACAGCTTCGCCAGGATCGTCAAGGTCGTGTCCGGGGACGATCCCGAAACGCTCGAAAAGGTTGCCGGCCTGTACGCCTCGGTGGTGAGCGCAGGTGTTCACCGGGTTTCTTCGATTCGGGTAGCCGAAGCCGCCAAGGTGATAGAGAACACGCAGCGGGACCTCAACATCGCTTTTGTCAACGAGCTGGCAATCATTTTCGACAAGCTCGGTCTCGACACCATGGAAGTCCTGAACGCGGCCGGAACCAAGTGGAATTTCCAGCCCTTCCGTCCCGGCCTGGTCGGCGGCCACTGCATCGGTGTCGATCCCTATTATCTGACGCACAAGGCGGAACTGGTCGGTTACCACCCCGACGTGATCCTCGCGGGCCGCCGCATTAACGACGGCATGGGTGCGCACATCGCACGCAAGACGGTGCAACAGATGATCCTCGCGGGCCGCAACATCAAGGGCGCAAGGGTCAACGTGCTCGGGATTACGTTCAAGGAGAATTGTCCCGACGTCCGCAACTCGAAGGTCGTCGACATCATTCACGAGCTGCGCCAGTTCGGCGTCGAAACCTTCGTGCATGATCCCGCCGCCGATGCCGTCGAAGTTCTACGCGAATACGATCTCCGGCTCCGGCCGTGGGAGGACCTGCCGGCCGCCGACGCCCTGGTTCTGGCTGTCGCCCACCGCAGGTTCCTCGATCTGCCGGCATCGGCCTACCAGCAAAAGATCGTTCGCCGGGGCTGCCTCATCGACGTCAAGTCGGCGCTCGACCCGACGCCGTTTCGCAAAGAAGGCCTGACGGTGTGGCGGCTGTAGCGCTTTCGCGTCCCGCAGATCGCGCGAATTCGCGTCGCAGTCCGGCGTCAACGGAGCATCATCCGAGTCCCGGACAGGGTTGATCAGACCCTGACTCGCGATAAGGTCGAGGCCGACATGTGCGGAATTGCGGGGTGGATTGCGGGACCAGGGAGCGCGCTCAGGGAGGACACGCTCGAGTCGATGCTGCAAACGATCGTGCACCGCGGGCCGGACGATCAGGGCATATCCAAGTTCCGCTCCGCCGGCACTGGACACGATGTGTTTCTAGGGCACCGGCGGCTGGCCATCATCGACCCGGAAGGGGCGCATCAGCCAATGTGCGATGCCGCCTCCGGCCTCGCGCTGACCTTCAACGGAGAGATCTACAACTTTCGCGAGCTGCGCGAGGAACTCACCCGGCTCGGTTACGGTTTTGTGCGCGATTCCGACACCGAGGTGCTGCTGCGTGCCTATCAGCACTGGGGATGCGGGGTCGTCAATCACCTGCGCGGCATGTTCGCATTCGCGATCTGGGACGCCCGCCACGAACGCCTGTTCATGGCGCGAGACCGCTTCGGCGAGAAGCCGCTGTTTCTCTGCGAAAACGGAAGCGGGCTGTACTTTGCATCGGAGATCAAAGCGCTGCTGCGCGTGCCGGGCGTCAAGGTCTCGGTAAACCTCGAGGCTGTCTGGGACTACCTGGCGTATCGCTACGTTCCCGGCCCGAAGACTCTGTTCACCGGCATCCGGAAATTGATGCCTGGGACCACAGCTACATGGGAACGCGGGAAGCTCAAGGAAGAGCGCTACTGGACAGCTCCGGACCGCAGCCCCTGCTGTTTGCAACTACCGCAACGCGACACCGTTTCCACATTCCTGTCCCGGTTGGACGAGGCCGTCAAGCTGCAGATGGTGAGCGACGTGCCGTTCGGCGCGTTTCTCTCCGGCGGACTCGACTCCTCGACCATCGTTGCGCTCATGAGCCGCCACAACTCGAAGGTCAAGACCTTTTCAGTGGGCTTCAGCGAAGACAGCTACAGCGAGCTCGACTACGCTGACGAGGTAGCGACACACTTCGGAACCCAGCACCACGAAATCGTGGTTGAGCACCGCGACATCATTGATCGGCTCCCGCAGCTGGTCGCTTACCGGGACGCGCCCGTGTCCGAGCCGGCGGACGTCCCGATCTACCTGCTGGCGTGCGAGGCCGCCCGCAGCGTCAAGATGGTGCTGACCGGGGAGGGCAGTGATGAGCTCCTCGGCGGCTATCCGAAGCACCTCGCCGAGCGCTTTGCGCAAAGCTATCAACTGTTGCCGGGCTGCATTCGCCACCGCCTCATCGAGCCGCTCGCCCATGCGCTTCCGTACGGCTTTCGCCGCATCAAGACGGCCGTGACGAACCTCGGCATCGAGGACAGTCGCGAGCGTTACGTGCGCTGGTTTGGTGCCCTGAACCGCAGCGAACGTGACCGGTTCTCGACCTTGCGGCTGAATGGCACATCGTTCACCGGTGCGCCGCCGTTCGATGCAGATTCGCGCAGCAGCGCGCTGAGGCGCATCCTTTATTTCGACCAGACGAGTTGGCTGCCGGATAACCTGCTCGAGCGCGGGGACCGAATGACCATGGCGGCCTCAATCGAGGCGCGCGTCCCGTTCCTTGATCACGAGCTCGCTGCGTTCGTTTCGTCCCTGCCCGACCGCTACCGGATACGGGGCCTGCGCAGCAAATGGATACTGCGGGAGGCAGGCAAGCAACTGCTCCCGGAACGCATCCTGACTCGGCCGAAAGTAGGCTTCCGTGTCCCGATCAACGAGTGGTTTCGCGGCGAGATGCGCGAATATCTACTGGACCATCTCCAAAGTCGCTCGTCGATGACCCGGGCGTACTACGACACGTTGGCCCTCGATCGGATGCTGGGCGAGCATTTGAACGGCAGGCAGAACCATGAGAAGTTGCTGTGGTCCCTTCTCAACCTGGAAATCTGGCACCGACAATATGCCCGGGCATGATTTCGTAGAACCTGGTCGTCGGTTCGAACCCGTTCCTGCGGCCGCGGCAATAAAGGAATGGTTCCGCTGGCGCCTCAACCGGCTGCGCTGCATGACGCCTGCAGAGATCTCGCATCGCGCCGTTCGCGCGCTGTCGATGCGCGCGGAGCGCGCCGGACTGCTTGGCTCGGACACTGTTCCTTCGCCGGATCTCATGCCAACACCTCGTCTCTGGGTGCACGCCACGGCAAGAGTCGATCCGTCGCGCTATCTCTCCGCGGCCGATCGCATCGCCGCGGGCAAGCTGGATGTATTTGCCCTGCGCAAGGTCGATCTGGGCTCGCCGCCGCGCTGGAATCGCGATCCCAGGACCGGCGTGGAGGCACCGCTTGTTTTCGGCAAGCTGCTCGACTACCGTGACACGCAGCGGGTCGGAGACATCAAATATCTCTGGGAGGTCAATCGACATCTGCATCTCGTAACCCTGGCGCAGGCCTACGCGCTGAGCGGCAATGCGCGCTATTTCGACGTCATCCGACGGCACTTGGAGAGCTGGTTTGCGGAGTGTCCGTACCGCATGGGCCTCAACTGGTCGAGCGCGCTCGAGGCGGCGATCAGGCTGATCAACTGGTCTGTCACATGGCAACTCCTCGGCGCAGCGCGTTCGCCGCTGTTCGAAGACACCGAAGGTGCGCGGCTGCGACAACGCTGGCTGGAATCGATCTATCAACATGCACAGTTTGTGCGGGGGTATTTCTCGCGCCATTCTTCGGCCAACAACCACCTCATAGGCGAAGCTGCAGGGCTGTTCATCGCGGCTCTCACCTGGCCCTGCTGGCCGCACGCGCGCGTCTGGCTCGCGGAGGCAAAGGCGACCCTCGAACGCGAGATCCTGCTGCAGAACGCCCCGGATGGCGTGAACCGCGAGCAGGCGGTGTCGTACCAGCAGTTCGAACTCGATCTGCTTGTGCTCGCGTTGTTGGCCGGCAAGGCGAACGGGCAGAGATTTTCCGCAGCGTTCGAGTCGCGTATCGAGTCGATGATGGAATATCTCGCGTCGATCATGGATGCCGGCGGCAACATCTCCATGTTCGGCGATTCGGACGATAGTCTCGTCGTAAGGCTGGCACAGGGCGGTGAGTATTGCCGCTACCGGTCGTCGCTCGCTCTCGGCGCGATCCTGTTCCGCCGCGGCGACTTCAAGGCGAAAGCGGGCGGATTCGACGACAGGACGCGCTGGCTCTTCGGCGAGGACGCGGACGCGGCGTTTCAGGAGCTCGATGACAAAGGGGCGCAGCTTCCGGTTAGGCGGGCGTTTACCGAAGGCGGCTACTACATCCTCGGCTGCGACTTCGAGTCCGAGAACGAGATCCGGCTGGTCGCCGATGCCGGCCCCCTCGGCTATCAGACGATCGCGGCACACGGCCACGCCGATGCCTTGGCGTTCACTCTATCGGTAGGGGGAAGGGAGTTTCTGATTGACCCGGGTACCTATACCTTTCAGGCGCAAGGCCCGTGGCGCAGTTATTTTCGCGGCACTGCCGCGCACAATACAGTGCGGGTTGACGGGACGGATCAATCGCGGTCCGGCGGAAATTTCATGTGGCTCAGCAAAGCGGACGCCGGCTGCAACCTTTGGCGGCCCTCGCCCGAGTGCGACATCTTCGAGGGCTGGCATGACGGTTATATGCAACTGCCCGACCCGGTGATGCACCGGCGGCGGATTACCTTCGAGAAGCGGCTGAGGCGGGTCGTCATCGAGGACAGCTTGCAGATGTCCAAGGCGCACGAAATCGAACTCTTTTTCCATTGCAGCGAGCGCTGCCGGGTCGATCCCTTCGGGGATGGTTACTGGCTCAACCAACTGGGAAGGACGCTCTCCCTGAAACTCCCGCAGGCGGAAGGCGCCACCGCGCGCGTCTATACCGGCAGCATCGCCCCGATCCTCGGCTGGGTATCGCGGCGCTTCGACGAAAAGCGGCCGGCTCCGACCATTGCCTGGCGGGGCCGTCTTGCAGGCGACGTGGTTCTCCGCAGCGAGATCACCTGCTGATCCGATCGGACTATATCCCGCCCTGCGGCCGCGGCACGACCGTTATCAAGCGCCTCCTATGCTGTAAGCAGCGTGGCCGGCGCAGGGGATGCGCGCGGTCTTTTACCCCACGGCGTTTTTGAGGACGATGTGAAGCAAGTCCGCCACTACCTTCGCGACGGCGCCTTGGATATCGGCGAGGTGCCCATCCCTGCGGTTGGCTCCGGCGACGTGCTCGTGCGGAGCCATTATTCGTTCGTGAGCGTAGGCACCGAGAAGATGAAGGTCTCACAGGCCCGCATGAGCCTCGCGGAGAAGGCAAAGGAGCGCCCTGACCAGGTCAAGCAGGTACTCAACACACTCAGGGAGCAGGGCCTGATCCCTACACTCCGCAAGGTTCAGGAGCGCCTCAAGGCGCCGGCCACGCTCGGCTACAGCTGCGCTGGAACCGTGATGGCGGCGGGCTCGCAGGTGGACGAGTTCCGGGTGGGCGATCGCGTGGCGTGCATTGGGGAAGGCGTGGCGGCGCATGGCGAATACAACGCCGTGCCGCGGAACTTGGTGGCGCACGTTCCCGCCAGCGTGAGTCTCGAGGCTGCCAGCGCGAGCGCCGTCGGCGCGATTGCGCTCCAAGCGATACGCCAGGCGAAACTCGAGCTGGGTGAGAGTGTGGCAATCATCGGGCTCGGGCTGCTTGGGCAGTTCCTGGTGCAGCTTTGCCGTGCGAATGGATGCCGCGTGATAGGAGTGGACCTCGACCCTGGCAAGCGCGCGATTGCAGTGCAGGACGGTGCCGAGGCGGCCTGCGGTCCCGAGATAGACGAGGCCCTCTATCACGCGCTGCGCGTGAGTGGCGGTGTCGGCGTGGATGCGGTGTTTCTCACCGTGTCGACCAGGGACCTCGGTCCCATCGAGATGTCCGCCACGCTGGTGCGCGACCGCGGCCGGGTGGTTTGCCTTGGCAATACTGCAATCGAACTCGAATATCGCACTTGGTTTGGCAAGGAGCTTGAGTTTTTGTTCACCCGCGCGATGGGGGCCGGCATCTACGAACCCGACTATTTCACGCGCGGAAAGGACTATCCGATCGGCTATATCCGGTGGACGGCCAACCGAAACATGCAGGCCTTCCTCGATCTGATCGCGCAGGGCAAGCTTACCGTACCGAGGCTCATCACACACCGGTTCCCGTTCTCGGAAGCGGTTTCGGTGTTCGACAAGGTCGCGAGCGGCGAGCTGAGCCACGCAGTAGGAATCGTCTTCGAATATCCCGAGCCCGAAAGAGGCGTGTTCGAATTGCAGCCGCGCCTGCTCACCTTCGGGGGCGACCAGCCGTGCGGCGCGGTGAGACTCGGGCAGATCGGCGCGGGCAACTACGCGAAGTCCATGCTCATGCCGTATTTCCCGTCACTCGCGGGCCTGAGCCTCGGGAGCATCTGCACGACGAAAGGCGCTAACGCCGAGGCGCTGGCCAGGCGCTACGGCTTCCGTAAGGCCACCACCGATGCCGGGGAGCTGCTTCGCGACCCCGCGATCAACGCGATCATGGTGGCTACTCGTCACGACAGCCATGCGCGTTACGCTGCGGCAGCGCTGGAAGCCGGCAAGCATGCCTACGTCGAAAAGCCGCTCGCCCTGACCGGGGAGGAGCTCGCACCCATCGCCGAAGTGCTCGGCAAGCGCGGCACGCAAGGCCCGACGCTCTGGGTCGGTCATAACCGGCGCTTCAGCCCGCTCAGCCAGCGCGCGCTCGCTCACTTCAAGGATGTCGAGGTGCGGCAGGTAATCTGTACTGTACGCGCGGCGAGCGTGCCCGCCGACAGCTGGATCCAGGACAAGGTCGAGGGCGGCGGAATTCTTTTTGGCGACGTCTGTCACTTCATCGATCTCGCGATCTACTTCGCACGGAGCATGCCGGTCGAGGTAAGCGCATTCGCCACGCCCGACCCCGGACACCGCGATGAGAGCTGGGCGATCACGCTGCGTTTCGCGAACGGGGGTCTCGGCGTGGTGCACTACGTATGCGGCGGCCAGAAAGGCCTGGAACGCGAATCCGTTGATATCCTCGGTGGCGGGCGCTCGGCTCAGATCATCGGCTTTCGCAGGCTCATCCTGCGCGGCGGGCCCGGAGGCGGCATGCGTCAGCTCCAGCCCGACCTCGGGCAGAAGGCAATGCTCCAGGCGATGGTCGCCCAGTTTTCCGCTGCGCCCGGCGCAGTAGATTACACCGAGAGCTTCCTCGTGTCGGCGCAGGCGCTACTTGCCGCGCAACGATCCATCGCGGAGCGGCGCATCGTGACGATGGAGCCGCGGTTCCCGTTTGGGATTGGTTGATGTGCGGTTTCGTCCTCGCTTACGCCCGGACCGGCGATCGTCTGCCTGATCAAGCCCTGCTGGGCCGGATGGATGCTGCCATCCGCCACCGGGGGCCTGACGAGCATGGGCAGAAGCGCTTCGACCGTGCCGTCATGGGCCACCGCCGGCTCGCCATTATCGACCTCAGCGGCGGGCAGCAGCCGATGTGCACGCCCGACGGGAAAGTCTGGATCGTGTTCAACGGCGAAATCTACAACTTCCACGCAGTCCGGGACGAGCTCGCTGCCGCTGGACATCCGTTACGCACCCATTCCGATACCGAAGTGCTGCTGCACGCCTACCTCGTGTGGGGCGAAAAGTGCCTGGACCGGCTCAACGGCATGTTTGCTTTCGCGATTTACGACGGACGTACCCAATCAGTGTTCGCTGCCCGCGACCGGTTCGGCGAGAAACCGCTCTACGTGTTGGAACACAATGGCACGCTCTATCTTGCGTCCGAATTGAAAGCCCTGGTCGAGACGGGGCTGGTCGAGAAGCGCCTCGATGCCGTCGCGCTGTATAACTATTTCGTCAATTCCTACGTGATGGGTCCCCGCACCATTTTCCGCGGAGTGCGCCGACTGCAACCGGGCCATTGGCTGAAGGCCGGGGTTGCGAATGTGCAAGAGCAGCGGTACTGGGCGCCGCCGAATCCGACCGAAGAGCGCACGGATGAGAAAGCCATCATCGATGAAGCTCTGGATATCCTGAAGGATTCGGTGCGGATCCGCCTGGTATCCGACGTGCCTGTCGGCTTCTTCCTGTCGGGCGGAGTCGACTCTTCCGCCGTCGTGGCGCTGGCGAGCGAGGCGAGCGGTCAGCGGCTCGAGACCTTTTCCATCGGTTTTGACGAAGCGCGCTATGACGAGCGCGAACATGCACGCTACGTGGCAAAAAAGTTCGGCACCCGCCACCACGAATTCCTGCTGGAACCGGGCAGCATCGACATCATCGAGAGAATCGCGTGGCACACGGATGAGCCGTTCGCGGATTCCTCGGCACTGCCCACCTGGTACCTGTCGCGGCTGACACGCCAGCACGTCAAGGTGACCTTGTCTGGCGATGGCGGCGACGAGATGTTTGCGGGTTACGACTCTTATCGCGGCCACGTATTGAGCGAGCGGTTGCGGAAGCTCCCCGGCTTTGTCCGCTCCGCCGCTGCGGCGGCGGTCCGGTCGATGCCTGCGTCCGACGCCAGCAAGCGTGTCGCCTGTCTGCGTCTCGCTCGCAATATCGAGGATGCGGGGCTGGAGGCGGGCGACCGCTTCGTCGCCAAACAGCAGGTCGTGTTCCGCCGGGATTATCTCGCCGGCATATCGCCCTATCTCGCGCCGCAAGCGACCGCCGAGAATGATCGCGCGCTGTTCTCACCCATGTTCGATCACGTCATGTCACCGCTTGCCGGCATGGCGCTTTGGCAGCAGACGGTCAGTCTCACCGACGACATGCTGGTCAAGGTGGATCGCATGAGCATGGCGCACAGTCTGGAGGTGCGGGCGCCATTTCTCGATCACCGGCTTGCCGAATTGATGAACCGCGTCACGTTCGACACCAAGCTTCCTCGGGGCCGGCAGAAATATCTCCTGCGGAAAGCCATGGAGGGCTACTTTCCCGCGGAGTTCCTCTGGCGGAAAAAGCAAGGATTCTCCGTTCCGCTCAGCTACTGGTTCAAGGATAGCCTGGGCGACTACATCCGCCAGAAGCTGCTGGCGCCCGGCGCCATGGTGGGTCACGTGTTCAAGCGCGAAGCGCTGGAGCGCATCATCGGGGAGCACAGCCGTCTCACTCGCGACTGGAGCTTCGCGCTCTGGACGCTTCTCATGTTTGAAACTTGGTGCGGCCGTTACCAAGTCGGCCCCGACGCTCTGGCTGCATGAGCGCCGCCCGCCCAAAGGTCCTGATGGTTGGCCCGTGGCCGCCGGCCAAAGGTGGCGTGACCACCTTCATGCGCAACGTGACCAAGTCGCCGCTCAAAGAAAAATACGACTTCATTCCCTTTACCACCTCACGTCCCGAGAAGCGCGATGTAAAGGGCGACAATTATGGCTATGCCGCCATGTTTCGCGGCGGTTTCAAGCGCGTCGTTCAGGGGATTCTCATCACGCTCTGGCATCTTGTCATCTACCCCTGGGTTGTCTTGGTACGGCAACCGGCAGTTATCCAGGTCCACGCCAATGACTTCCAGGCCTTCTGGGAAGCGTCGCTCTATGTCCTGATGGGAAAGATCATCCGTCGCCCGATCGTGCTTCGAATTGGCGGGGCATTTAATCGATTCTGGGAATCCTCGGGCGCGACGGCACGCATCGCGATTCGGTGGACGCTGCGACAGCCCTCGCTGCTTGTCGTGCAGTCGGAGTACTGGAAGAACTATCTGTCCGGCCTCGGACGAACCAGTCCCACGATCATCCTGAATAATTTCGTCCCTGAAACCCTGCTGGAGAAACGGACCTTGCCCGCACCGACGGTGCCGCGGTTTCTCCTGTACTGCGGCTGGGCGCAGAAGCAGAAGGGCGCATACGTGCTATTGAATGCGGTTCGAGAATTGGTCGCGCGCGACGTGAAGGTCGACGTCACTTTGATGGCGGTAACCAATTCTTTGCGCGACGAGTTCGCCATGGCCGGACTCGACGGGCACGTCAGGATGCACGACTTCCTTTCCCACGACGAGGCCCTGGCGACGCTGCGCCGCAACGATGTCTTCCTGCAGATTTCCAGCAGTGAGGGCTTTCCCAACATGCTGCTCGAGGCTATGGCGCTCGGTTGCGCCGCCATCGTAACGCCGGTGGGTGCAGTCCCGGAGGTCGTGGGTGCGGACGGCGAATGTGCCTTCATCATTCCCGCGGGTGACGCCGCAATGTTGGCCGACCGCATGATCCGCCTTGCTTCCGACCGCAAGCTGCTCGCTCGCATGGCTGCCGCCGCGCAGCAGCGGATTGTCGAGCGTTTCACCGAGCAAATGGCGGTTCAAGACCTTGACCACGCCTATCAATGGGCCCTGCAAAGTGGGTCGGAAAAGCAGGGCGGCGCATTTGGCGTTACCGCTTCGACCGGTAATCGTTCCCGCGCCAACTGACCACGGGAACCCAGTAGCTCGTTCGGACTGCTCCCGTGGAACGATTCTCGGGACAAGTTCATTTCATTTTTCTTTCCTACACTGGTTTTAGAAATCCCAATGGCAACGGAAGATCGTTCTTCGAGGGCGGATTGATTTTCCTATTCCCGTTGCGGAAAGGCAGGAACCGCAGGACAAAGGGAGGAGGTTGACGAGATGAACGCCAAGCGGTTCAGGAGAAGTATGCGGACGCCCGGCGCCTCGCTGTTGGTGATTGCTGCCATCTGGGCATGGGCAGCACTGGGGCAGGCGCCGGCGCCTGGTAACGATGCGACTCAGAAGACCCCGGAGACCCAGGATATCCCACCCGGCGGGCTGGCGCGTAATTTCACCCTGGTGGGACAGAACCCGCTGCTCGACAGCGATCAGGGCACCTCGAGCTTCGATCCCTATATCAATCCCCCCTTGGGGGTTCCGCGCGGCTCGAACGGGGACATCACGGCCGCGGGCGATTGCGTGTATGTGGGATCGCTCATTGGCTACCAGCCGGCGTTGATCGTGGACGTATCAAACCCCGCCGCGCCCACCGTGGTGGGTGCGATTCCGGACTTGGTCCCCGGCGTAGCAAACGGCCTCGAGGGGATCGAGGCGAGCGATGATCTGCTCGTCATCGAGCAGCGGAATCCTCTCGGGCTGCGGTTTCCCGTCCCGGCAGGCCTACCGGCGAGGGGCATCGCGATCTACGATATCGGGAAGAGCGGCTCGAACTGCCGGCAGCCGAGGCTCGTGGCGCGCTTCGAATACCAGTCCGCAATAGACGGCGCCGGGAAGGACACCCACACAATCACCCTATGGCGCGACCCGACCGACTCCCGGCGTGTTCTCGGGGTGCAGTCGTTCATCGACGAAGATTCCGTGGACAACACGGCCATCCAGGTAGTCGATCTGACCGGCTGCCCGCAGCTGTGCGATCCGAAGGTCGTTGCGAAGTGGAGCGCCCGAACCCAGTACGGCCTCGACAACTTCGGCTCTCCGCGCGCGCACACGCACGAGGCTGTCGTGTCCACCGATGGCAATCGCATTTACGTGTCACAGTGGCAAGACGGGTTCCTCATGCTCGATAGTTCCAAGCTGATCCGCACTTTGCGCGGCCAGGACTCGTGCGATCCGAACCAGGTCACGACCCCCTATGGAGGCGCGGACAACTGCATCAAGCCGCTGAACGCCAACTACGACGCCCGGGCTGCCGTGCTGCAGAACGGGGGATGGAGCCACACGCCCATGCGGGTGCCGGATCGCCCATACATCTTCGAGGGCTCGGAGTCCCTGGGGCCGTCGGTTGCCAAGGACGCGAGCGGCCAGGTGATCCAGCCGGTCCAAATCGCCTCGACCTGTCCAGGCTCCCTTCTGCGGATGATCTACATCGCGGAGGATGGATACGTCGCGCTGAGCGCATTCGACGCGCAGGGTCAGCGCATCCCAGCCTGGGGCCTGCGGGGCGATCTCTACCCGACTCCACTCAGCCACTTCGGGACCGAGGAGCAGAAACTCGAGAACTGCGGCGCGAACGGCTTCAAGCCAGGAACCGCGCCCCTTACGAGCAGCTGGTTCAGCCCTCATAATGGCCTCGTATTTCCGAACCTGGCGCTCGTTACCTACTACGGCGCCGGGCTACGGGCCATCGACATCTCCAACCCGTATATCCTCCGCGAGGTCGGCTACTTCATCAACGCGCCGGTGGGGACGCTGCGGTGGGCGTCCTTGGGCCCTACGGGAAATTGGGGGACCGATCCGGGGCAGGTGCGCACAGTGCCCACCATCGGGCGGCCGATGGTGTTGGCCTTCAGTTACGTGCTCTCCCATAACGGCTACGTCATCTACTCCGACGTGAACAGCGGCCTCTACGTCCTCAAGTACACGGGGCCGCAAAATCAGCAGATCCCGCAGGCCGGCAATTGCCTGTCCGGCAACCCGGGTGCTGTTGCGCCCGGCTATGACCCGTGCCCCCCGTACGGAAAGTGGGACAGCCCGGCGAACGCCTGGACCAAGGGGCCGTCGTCGTGACAACTGGACTGCTCGATGGAGGCGTCTAGCGGTCATCACGCCGCCACCATCCTCAGACGTGAATTTCGATCAGCGTAACCGCTCCTCATGCGGACGGTCTGTGGGTCAGCGTCGATCGACCCCACCAGTACTCAGACCAAAGCGTTTACTCGGCCGTCCCATCTCCTCATCCGAACGGGGCAGCCGAACGGCCCAAGCACGCTTCATATGCTGGAAACAGGCCCTCGATAACGTTCAATCGCTTTTGAGCGAAACAACAAGCAAGGAAGGAAGGCTGCAGCCTGCGCCGGCTTTGACCCGTTTGATTTGGTGCCGGGTACCTGAACGCCTGACACAGCACAGCGCGCTGATCGGATCAGCGCGCTGATCCGATCCCTCAAGCGAAGGAGCGGCGAGTGATGAACAAGATGGGAAGACTGGTTTGCACAGCAATCCTGTCGACGGTGGTCGGCTGGAGCACGCCGCAGGAGGTCCTGGCGCAACTGCTGCCGCCGCTACCGATCGGAAGCCTGATCGTGACGATGACGGCGCCGACGTCAGGCTCCACGGTCAGCGGTACAGTGACCGTCAGCGCGAGCGTAAGCATCGTCGGTTCCCTCACCGTCGCTGGCGTGCAGTTCAAGCTCGACGGCGCCAACCTCGGTGCGCAAGACGCTTCTGCTCCCTACTCGGTTTCCTGGAACACCACAACCGCGAGCAACGGTTCCCACACCCTGACCGCCGTCGCGACCGACGCGCTCGGCCTCCAGTTCACCTCCGACTCAGTCACGGTCACCGTCGCCAACGACATTACCCCACCGACGGTCAGCATCACCTCTCCGGCAAACGGGGCGACCGTCTCCGGCACGATCACGGTGTCAGCGAACGCCGCCGACAATGTCGGCGTCGCCGGAGTCCAGTTCAGGGTCGATGGCGCCAACGTCGGCGCGGAAGACACTGTCGCGCCATACTCGATCTCCATCAATACGGCCGGTACGAGCAATGGCTTGCACACCCTGACCGCGGTGGCACGCGATGCCGCGGGCAACCGCACCAGCTCGGCGCTGGTGACGATCACCGTCGCCAACGACACCACGGCGCCGACGGTGAGCATCACCTCTCCGGCCAATGGTGCCACCGTCTCGGGCACGGTTACGGTGACGGCCAGCGCCACCGACAACGTCGGTGTCGCCGGGGTCCGGTTCAGGGTCGATGGCGCCAACGTCGGCGCGGAAGACACCGCGGCGCCGTATTCGATTTCAATCGACACGACCACCGCAGTCAATGGACTACATACCTTCACCGCGGTCGCGCGCGATGCCGCGGGCAACCGCACCACCTCGGCGCCGGTGACGGTTACCGTCGCCAACGACACCACGGCGCCGACGGTGAGCATCACCTCTCCAGCCGGCGGGGGCACCGTCTCGGGAACGATCAGCGTGACGGCCACCGCTTCCGACAACCTAGGGGTCGCGGGCGTCCAGTTCTTGCTCGACGGTGCCGCGCTCGGCGCAGAAGACACGGCCGCCCCCTATGCCGTCTCCTGGAATACGACCACTACAACCAATGGCTCGCACACACTGACCGCAGTTGCTCGCGACGCCGCGGGCAATCGCGCCGTCTCGGCCGGGGTGAGCGTGACCGTCTCCAATGGGGGTTCCGTCACCCGCATTGAAGAGAACAACCCCGCTGTGAGTGCCGCTCCCGCCGGCGCTTGGGTGTCGCGCGGCGCCGAAATCGCCGCCTTTAGCAGCGGCACGGCCGGCAGTTCGGATATCGCTGGAGCCACCGCGACGTTGAGCTTCACCGGCACGGGGGTGAGCTGGATCGGCCTCAAATGCAGCGTCTGCGGGATTGCGACCGTGTCCATCGATGGAGGCGCGGCGACCTCGGTTGACACGGCTGGCCCGGCCGCCGTTGGAAGTCCCGGGCTTGCGTCGGGGGTGGTGTTTACGGCCTCCGGCCTCGCTGCCGGCACTCACACGCTGGTGATCACTGTGACCGGCACCACTACCTCGAGCGGCGCCCACGTCATCGTCGATGCGTTCGACGTGACCGGAGGCGGCGGCGCCGCCACACGCATTGAGGATACGAATCCAGCCGTGAGCTACGCCGGCGCCTGGGTTCACGGGACCGATCCAAGGGCCACCGGAGGGACTTTCACTGAAATCCAGACAGCCGGCGCCGTGGCAAACCTCAACTTCACGGGAACGGGCGTGCGCTGGCTCGGATTCTTGAGCACCAACACCGGCATCGCCCGCGTCTCTGTGGACGGGGTCTTCAAGCTCGAGGTCGATACCTACAGCGCTTCCCCTGAATTGGGGGTGGTTTTCACCTCCGACGCCCTCACCCGTGGAGCGCATACCTTGACCATCGAGATCACGGGAAGGAAGAACCCGGCCTCAACGGACCCCTGGGTGATCATCGACGCCTTCGATGTGACGCCCTGAGCCGAGGGAACGTCTTGGGGTGAGTGCGCGCCTCTGAAGCGCCCTCAGGCCCGTTTGGGCAGGGCATCCGCGCGCGACGGCTGCCAGCCGAGACGCTGCGAAACCGCTTCGGCGGCGTC
>Ga0137399_10000384_pt1 | contig 17164 bp, 17 predicted proteins | sample czorhiz316metaG_FD_104810 | JGI IMG/M metagenome (GOLD analysis project Ga0137399, IMG submission 104810) | Vadose zone soil microbial communities from Angelo Coast Range Reserve, California, USA - czorhiz3.16 metaG | ecosystem: Environmental > Terrestrial > Soil > Vadose zone | place: USA...
GAATCCAAGACCGCAACCAACGCGCCGGCCGAGCTCGAGCATGCGATCGTCAGTGTCGATCGGAACGACGAGATCAAACTCGACGGGCGAACGATTGCGGTGGAAGAACTGGAGAGCGCGGTGAGAAATTTATCTGACACGCGCAGGGGCACACTCGCCTTGCAGGCCGACAAGAAAGCGTCCTTCGGCACGATTGTGAAAGTCATGGACGCGTTGAAGCTGGCAGGGGTGAAGAACCTGCCGGCGTTTACGCGCGGCGAACCATGAGGTTGTCGATCTTGCAATACGGCGACCCGATTCTGCGGGCGAAAGGAAAACGGATCGCGAAGATCGACAATCGTATTCGCGAATTGGCGCAGAACATGATCGAGACAATGCACGACGCGAACGGCGTCGGTTTAGCGGCGCCCCAGGTCGGCGAATCGCTTCAACTCGCGGTGCTCGATGTTTCGCAGGTCGAAGATCGACCGACTACGATGAAGGTGAATGGCGAGAATACCGATCCGCAAACCGCGATGCCGCTGGTGTTGATCAATCCCCAGCTTGACCTGACCGGCGAAACCGAAACCGGAACGGAAGGGTGTTTGAGCTTTCCCGAAATCACCGGCGAAATTGAGCGGTCAAAATCGATCATGGTGCGGGCGCAGAATTTAGAGGGCCAGCCGATTGAAATTGAAACGACTGGATTCCTGGCGCGCGCCATTCAACACGAGGTCGATCATCTCAACGGGATTCTCTTTATCGACCGGATGAGCTCGGCGGCCAAAACAAGTTTGTCGAGCAAGCTCAAGCGGTTGCAAAAGGAAACGCAACGCGGCGCGAAACATCGACAATCGCTCGTGAGCGAAACAACGTTGTAAATAATGCGACGGTCATAGACCGCCGCTACAATTAGAGCGCTTTGTAATCGACCGAGATGGTGCGGAAGACGAGGGCGTCGTGTTGCGCGGAAAAATAGAAAAGCTCGAGCATGGTCGCGCCGATGGTCCACTGATAACCGACCAATGTTTGAATGACGTCGGAGTCTGTGTCGCGGGTGCGCGACACTAATTTTCCAGTTCCGTACTTGGCGTCGAAGTAACGACGGATTTCGCCCATCCGTTCGTTGTAACGCTCGATCGACCAATCCGGATATTCGTATTGCAATTCGACGCCGAAGAGCGCGCCGCTTTTAAAAGTAAAGAGCGTCCTCTTCAATCCGGGATGAACGAGGCCTTCCACTGTCCAGATTTGGCGATTCTCTTTTTTCTCGCGCGAAACAATCGTCGCCTTCGCGCCCTTGAGCACCGCCTCGACCCGCGACATCGGGTCGTTCCAGCGGAATCCGAACGGCGGCAGCAATTCTTCGGCGCCGCGCGCCGTTGAAGCGGCGAAAATCAGAAAAACAAATGCAGTTAGAACGCGCGGCATGTTGAATCGAAGGCGCAAGAAGACATTACCAGCGTGGTGAAGCAAAGGAAATGCCGCCGCCAGCGAAGGCGGTCGTGGGTCGTGCACATCGAGAAATTTTCGCTGCTTGGGACACGCTGGTTTTGGTTTTCAGTCAAGATTTTTTTGACCGAAAAAGAAAAATAAAGTTCAGATTTTTCCTTGTCGCAGTTGGACACGATTTCTAATCTCAAGCCAGCGGCAGGGAGGAAATGGAGGGGCGTGTGAATAAGATGTGAACATGTTTGAGAAAAATTAATTCCTAATAATGAGCAACGCCTTAACCCTGCCAAATCGAGAACACAAAGGAGATGTCGATCCTCGTTCGCTATGCCGGTTTGCTCGGAAACTGAGCGGGCATTCGCCCTCGTATTTTGGTCGCTTTTGCGTTTTTGCACGTTTTTTACCGCTTCAGATGTCTGCGGCGTTGGTGAAGCGCCGCCTTCCTCAGAAGCACCGGATCCCTCCTGCAGCCGCCATTATGGCGATTGTGTAACACTGTTAACAAGTCCCTATGGACGAGAAATGTACCCAGCTTTGGCAGAAATTGTCAGCCGCTCTAAAACCTCAAGTGAGCGCGGACACTTTTAAGCGCTGGTTCTCGGCCGTCGAATTACTAAGCGCGACGGATAAAACGCTGAGTTTTCGAGTGCCGAACAACATCTACCAATACTGGATCGAGAGTAATCACATGGCAGCGTTGCAGGCGGCCATCGTGAGCGCGTTCGGCGAGCCGCGCGAAATCAAATTCATCTCCTCCGAATCGCCGGTTGAGATCAGCGAAGCAATCGGTTTCTCGAAACAAACTGACTCGGGCCGCGAACCAAAATCGGCGAGCAGCAGTGCCCTCGGTCTCAATCCGCGAAACACATTCGAATCGTTCGTGGTCGGACCGAACAACGAAATTGCACACGCCGCCAGTCTGGCCGTGGCGCAGGCGCCGGCGCGCACTTACAATCCGCTTTTTATTTACGGCGGCGTGGGTCTTGGCAAAACGCACCTGATGCAGGCGATCGGGCAGTACGTGCTCGCGAAAAAGAAAAACAGCATGAAGGTGATTTATCTTTCGAGCGAGCTTTTCATCAACGAATTCATCGACGCGATTCAACACAACAACCTGGTCAAATTCCGCAAGCGTTACCGCCAGGCCGATCTGCTTTGCATTGACGACATTCAATTTTTGGGCGGCAAGGAACGTTCGCAGGAGGAATTTTTTCACACGTTCAATACCCTGTTCGACGGTCACAAGCAGATCGTCCTCTCGTGCGACCGGCCGGCTTCGGAGATCGCTAATCTCGAACACCGATTGGTCTCACGTTTTGAATGGGGCCTGACTGCGGAGCTGCAGCCGCCGGCGATCGAGACGCGCCTTGCAATCTTGCGAAAAAAAGCGCGCGGAATGCAGATCAAGCTGCCGGATGAAACCTTCGAATTTTTAGCGCATCGAATCCGAAGCAACGTGCGGCGATTGGAAGGCGCGCTGATGCGCGTCGCCTCGTTCGCGTCGCTCAGCGGCAAACAACTCACCGGCGAAGTGATCGAACATTTGCTGAAGGACATTTTGCAAGAGGAGGCGCGCAGTTCGATCACGATCGAGCAAATTCAGCGGCGGGTGGCCGAGCATTTCGATATCCGGCTGGCGGACATGACGAGTAAACGGCGGCCGGCGAGCATCGCGTTCCCTCGGCAAGTGGCCATGTACCTTGCGCGCGAGTTGACCAAATCGTCGCTCAATGAAATCGGGGACGCCTTTGGCGGGCGCGATCACGGCACCGTCCTGCACGCGTGCAAGACGGTGAAAAAGCGGATGAAAGAGCAGGACAACATTCGGCAGACGATTTCGTTTATCGACAGCGCGTTGCAACGCTGAGTGTACCCATCGATTTTAGCCCACAAGACTTTGCGGTTGCCGAATAAGTCCGCACGCCTAACATCTTAGCAGAATCGTCGTCATGAAGTTTAGCGCTACCAAAGAAAAGCTGTTGGAAGGTTTGCAACAGGTCCAAAACGTCGTCAGCACGCGGACAACGCTGCCGATTCTTTCCAACGTCCTGCTGCAAGCAAGCGACGGCGCGGTTCATCTCACGACGACAGACTTGGACGTTGGTGTTCGCGGAAGTTTTGAAGCGGAAGTGGAAAAAGAAGGAGCGACCACGCTTCCGGCGCGCCGGCTTTTCAATATCGTGCGCGAGCTTCCTTCGAGTGAAATCCAGATCGATGTCGATGGAAAAAACGCCGCCTCCATTCGGAGCGGACAAAGTTTCTTCAAAATCCTTGGCTTGCCGGAAGAGGAATTTCCGCCCCTTCCGAAATTCGAAGACGCCAAGGTGGTCACGATGCGGCAGAAAGATTTGCGCGACGGTTTGCGCAGAACTTCCTACGCGATCTCGACCGATGAAACGCGCTACGTCCTGAACGGCCTTCTGTTTAGCCTGAAGGAGAACAAACTCACACTCGTGGCCACTGATGGGCGTCGGCTAGCCATGGTCGATCTCGAATTAGAAATTCCGCGCAGCCAGGAAGCGGACATCATTGTTCCGACCAAGGCCGTCACCGAATTGCAGCGATTACTGACCGACGATGGTGACGTCAAAGTGAGCGTGGCCAGTGGCCAGATCGCTTTCGATTTAAGCAAGACGCTGCTGGTCTCGAAGTTAATTGAAGGGAATTATCCAAATTACAAACAGGTTATTCCAGGGGAAGCCAAGGAACGCGTGACCCTCGAGCGCGAGACGTTTCTCAATTCGCTTCGCCGCGTGTCGCTTTTGGCGAGCGAGAAATCGAATTCGATCAAACTCAGCTTCGCTAAGAACAATATCGACATTACCGCCAACACTCCGGAAGTCGGCGAAGCCAAAGAATCGTTGCCGGTGCAATACAAAGGCCGCGATTTTTCGATCGCTTTCAATCCGGAATTTCTAATGGCGCCGTTGCGTAATCTCACTGAGGACGAAGTTTTTCTCGACCTCATCGATGAAATGAGCCCTGGCGTTTTGAAAATCCAGACGCCGTTTCTTTATGTGCTGATGCCTATGCGCATCAGTTCCTGATCGAGCGCCGCGCGGACAAGATCGACATCGAGGCCCGATCCAATTTGCGAAATCAGTATTGGGTAAAAGCGCAGGCCAGAATCGTTAGACCGTAAGCTGCCCCGATACCGTGCACCGTGCGCCAGCGCGTGTTGCTGTGCGCGCTCCAATTGATCTGGTCGCGCAGCAGGTACGGCATCGTCACCCAAAAAAGACCGGCGATGATCAGCAAGTAGGCGAGCACCGTGACGAGCAGGCGGCTGGTTTCGTAACGGAAGAATGCGGCCTCTAAAAGTGGTTCGGCCGTAAGCAAGCAAAGAACACCGAGCGCGCGAACCGCGAGAAATTCTTCGACGAATCGCAGCACAAGCACGTAACCAATCGGGAGCACGATCATCAGCGGACGGCGAAAGCTGGAGAACTCGCCCATCTCCATTGTGGCCAGCAACCAGAACGACCAGACCAACGTCAAAGTCAGAAGCACCACGCCAGCGACGCTCGAGCGCGGAAAACGTTTCAGCCAATCTTGGACGGGCCCCGGTTTCACCAATCCCGGCAGGCTAAGGAGGATTAAAACGATCCCGGCAATAAAACCGCCTGTTTGTAATGACAAATCGTAAATCATGCGGCGATCGTCGCGAGGGGCTTATCGACTCGGACTGGTGTTCCGTAAAGACTAAATCCCGTCGCGCGCTCGATCCGAACATCGATAAGCGCGCCGGCAAGTTCATCGGAGCCTTCAAAGACCGCGATCTTATTTGTGCGGGTGCGCCCCATCAGTCGCAACGAATTGGTTTTGCTCGGCCCCTCGCAAAGCACTTCCAAAGTTCGACCGACCAGGCGTTCGTTAATGCGGCGCGCCGATTCATCTACAACCTCGAGCAAATCGTGATTGCGCTGCGCTTTGATACTTTCGTCGATTTGGTCCGCCATTTCAGCCGCCGGCGTATCGCGACGGGGCGAATATCGAAACACAAATGCGTTGTCGAATTGGATTGTTTCGACCAGCGCGCGCGTCTGCCGGAAATCATCTTCCGTCTCACCCGGAAATCCGACAATGACGTCGGTGGTGATGGCGATGTCCTTCCTCGCCTCGCGAACGCGCCCGATAAGATCGAGATATTTCTCGGCGGTGTAAGTGCGGTGCATTGCTTTCAGGATTTTGTTCGATCCCGATTGCACTGGCAGATGAAGGTGATCGACCAGCTTCGGCAAACGCCGGTAGGCATCGATCAAATCTTCGAGGAACCCGATCGGGTGCGGCGAAGTGTAGCGAAGGCGCTCCAGGCCGTCGATTGCGTGGACCGCTTCAAGCAACTGCACAAACGGACTCTTGTTGTCGACCTTCGGAAATTCGTGGCGGCCGTAGAGGTTTACGATTTGACCGAGCAACGTCACTTCTTTCACACGTCGCGAAACGAGATCCCGGACTTCGCCGACAATTTCTTCAATTGTCCGGCTGCGCTCAGCGCCGCGTGTCTGGGGGACGATGCAAAACGTGCAGTGCATGTTGCATCCCTGCATGATCGAGACGAACGCGGTCGCCTGCTTCGGCGCCAGTTCTTGATTGCTAATCGTCGATTGCGATCCGAGTTCCTCCTCGATGTCGACGATTGAAAACCGAGGATCGTCCATTGCGCGGGTGCATTTTCTTTCCAATGCGTCGTCTACATAGTCCGCGACGCGGTGAAACTTTTGTGTGCCGACCACAAGATCGACATGCGGCAAATTTTTCAGCAACGAAGCCCCACGCGCTTGGGCCATGCAGCCGAGAAAACCAAAAACAACATGCGGGCGCTCGTGGGCGATGCGGCCGAGCATTCCCATTTTGCCGAGCGCCTTTTGGTCGGCCATATCACGAACACTGCAGGTATTCAGCAGGACCACGTCCGCTTCCAGTTCGTTCTCCGCTCGTTCGTAGCCGCGGGCGATGAGCGAATGCGCGACTTGCTCCGAGTCGCGTTCGTTCATCTGGCAGCCGTACGTTTTTATGAAAAACTTGGGCATCGGCGGGCGAAATAATACACACGCGCGCGCGCCGCGCTACGGCTTTACTACGATGCCGATCTTATGGCGGTGTGGCGAACCGTCCGGGAAATGGATTTGCGTTCAACCGTTTGCGCACTTCTTGATCAGTCCAGGGGTTCGTCCCGAGTTCATTGAAGACGGCTACGCCGATGACGCCGACGTTTTGGGTGTTGTGATATTTCTCGGCGGCGTACGATTCGCGGACTGGACTAAAACGAAATGCGGCGACCGCTTCGGTACTTTGTCGAAACCCTTCCACTACGAGCTGCGACCGCGGCGCCATCACGTAACCGGGTTTGCGAAGCGATGCTTTGCGCCCGTCGAGGACATCGAGGCCGTCGACCGACAGAACAACTTCAAGGCGCAGATTAGTTCTGTTGCGGACGATGATTGAGTAACGACGGCCCTCCTCACCGACAACAAACCAACGATCGCCCACGATCACGCCGGGAAGAAAGCGCCCGCTCTGACCTTTGAGTCCGACTGAGATCAAACTTTCCGTGGGCGCGGGCAACGGTGACCAGCGACGCTGCCAGGCAACCGCGCCGGCCATGGCGCGAATGCCAGCTGCATCATTGTAATAAATGGCAGCGGTCGCCAGCGGATGCCCCGAATCCGCACGACGGAAACTCGCCAAACCAACGCGCGACGGCCGAGTTTCTCCCCACTTTGTTCCAAGACCTGGACGATCGGTTGGCGCTTGGGCAAATCGGGCCGTGGCACCAGCGCCTCCGGTTGCCACCTGCGATTCGCAAGAACACAAAAATAAAACAGCGAACGACGCGAGGATTGTGAGCAGGCCGCGGATTTGTTTCATCTTGGATTATACGCTTTCCAATCCGTTAATCTTTCAGATTTAATCGCGGCGCAAATGAAAGACAAGACTCCGGCGATCGGCATCATCGGCGGAAGTGGTTTATATCGGATCGAGCAGCTCCGCGATGCCACCGAGCAAAAGATTGAAACGCCGTTTGGTTCGCCATCTGATGCCCTGATCGGCGGCAACGTCAGCGGACGGCAGGTTTACTTTTTGCCGCGACATGGCCGCGGTCACCGAATTCTCCCGCACGAGCTGAATCATCGCGCCAACATTTACGCACTGCGATCGCTCAATGTCCGCTGGATCATTGCCGTCACTGCGGTCGGTAGTTTGCAGGAGAAATACAAACCGCGCGATATTTTGCTCCCGTCGCAATTTTACGACCGGACGAGTTTGCGCGCTGGCCACACGTTTTTCGGCGAAGGCATTGTTGCGCACGTTTCTTTTGCCGAACCGATCAGTCTCCAATTGCGCAATCTCCTCGCCGAGTCCGCGAAAAAGGTTCGAGTCACGGTCCATAACGGCGGCACGTATGTGAACATGGACGGACCCGCATTTTCGACGCGGGCAGAGTCTGAGTTAAATCGGCGCCATGGCTTTGATGTGATTGGGATGACCAATTTGCCCGAAGCGAAGTTGGCTCGCGAAGCCGAGATCGCGTTGGCCACGATGGCGATGATCACGGATTACGACTGCTGGAAAGTGGAAGAGGAGCCGGTGTCGGCGCAGACGGTGTTCGGCCATCTGACTGCGAATGCAGACGCTGCTAAAAGAGTCTTGGTCGAAGTCATTCCGCGCATCCCGGCCGAGCCGGACTGGCCGGAGCATCGTTCTCTGGACAATGCCCTGGTGACGGAACGGAAACTTTGGCCAGTGGCCACGGCGGAGAAGCTTCGGCCCATCTTAGGCCGGTTTTTGTGAGGCAAAAAAGTTCTTGCTATTCGCGATCTGATTATAGTAATTATAAAAGCGTCGCCAGTAATAACTTTCCGAGTCCAATGAAAATCGAAATTGCTTTCTGTCTGCTCAGTCTTGCGTTCCTGCCAGCTTGTTCGACCACGTCGCAAACGACCGGTTCCAATCAAACACTCGAGCAGCGTTTAATGGCGAAGTACGCGAGCAACGCGACCGAGCCCGGCACACCGGGCGAAGAGCCCGCGCCCCCGGCCGAAGGTCCAGAAGACGTTCCGGCCGATGCGCCCGCGACGGTTGATCAGAATCCAGCTTTGATGCCGAGTCCGCTGCTTCGCTACTGGGCGTCATCGCGCACGCCGTAAGCTGAAAGCAGGGCTTTAGCGTAGTTTCTTTTTCGCAGTTCGCTTTATCCCGCTTGCCAGCGCTCGGATGTCGCTCATCCGGCCGATGGATTAAAAAGGGCCCAGGCGAGGAGAGCGCCTGCGTCGCGCCAAACTCCATTGTGACTGTCGCCGAGCACAACCACGATGATGTCTCTGCCCGGCCGAGAACCGCTCGCGATCAAACATTTCCCGGCGGCTTCGGTGTAACCAGTCTTCATCCCGTTGCAGTAGGGTAATCGCTTCAAGAGTTTGTTGGTGTTTTCCAGTTCACGCGTGCGTCCGTTGGCATAACGGAAAGCAAGCTGCGGCAGACAGACGATCGAACGAATCGTCGGATTCGCATACGCCACCCGCGCGATCGTCGATAAGTCGCGTGCCGTCGAATATTGCCGTGCATCCGGCAATCCATTTGGGTTCACGAAATGCGAGTTCCTGGCGCCGAGCGCAAACGTGCGCTGGTTCATTCGTTCGGCGAACGCTTCGACGCTGCCGGCATTATCGCGCGCCAGACAACGCGCTACGTCATTCGGACTTTTTACAAGCAACGCACGCAGCAGATCGATCCGTTGATAAATTTCTCCCGGCTTAATGTTTAGTTTCACCGGTTCCGCAAAGGTATCGACTTGAGCGACCGTCACCGGCCGCTCCAAATTACCGCTCTCGGCTACGATCAATCCCGTGAGCAACTTCGTCGTGCTCGCCGGCGCTCGAATCTGATCCGGATTTTTTTCGTAAAGCACTTGGCCGCTATGAACGTCGATCACGATGACGGAACTCGCGCCGATCTTCGGAATAGAGCCCGGCACCGTCTGGGTCGGAATCGGCTCCTCCTCATCGCGATGCTTCGCCGTCGCGCGATGCGTCCGCCGCGGTCGCGGAGTTGCGCTCGAATTTGCGTCGGAACCGGAATTCGCAGTCGCGCCCGATTTTGCTTTCGAATGCTGCCTGTGCGGCACGCCGGTGGGCCGAACCTCGTTTGGATTTTCGTTTCCCGGCGGGGCCGTTGTCGGCTCGGCCGCAAGGCACAGGGCAGCAAGGGCGACAGCGCAACAGGCAAACCCGACACGATACCAGCGCTTCATGGGCGGCAAATTAGCGATAAAGATTCAACACGCGCAAGCGGCGACGTTACAAATCCTCGCCGCGCTGGATCAGTTCGATTTCGTAGCCTTCCGGCGCATCGATGAAGGCGATGACGCTGCCGCCGGACGTTTTGTGTGGGCCATCAGAGAGCAGATAACCTTTCGCTGCCGCTCCGCGCGCGAATGTTTCCAGATCGTCCACTTCAAAAGCGAGATGGGTCAGGTCCGGGCCAACGATCACCGGGCCGCTCTCGTCGAATTTGCAGAGCTCGATTTCCTCTTCACTCTCGGGCGCCTTCAGAAAAACCAGTTGCGATCCACGGCCGGAAGTATGCCGTCGCGTTTCTTGAAGCCCGAGCACGTCTTTGTAAAACGCTACCGTCTTTTCCAGATCGTTCACCCGGTAGCGGGTGTGTAACAGTTTCTTGACCATCGTGTATCTTATTGCCCCCTTAACTGGTTAAATTCAAACTCTTCGCCGATGAAACTTGTCATTGCCGCCACCGGCGCCAGCGGGTCGATTTATTTGCAACGATTGCTTGAGCAAATCGATCCCGCCGCGCACGAGGTCCATCTGGTCTTGAGCGGCCATGCGAAACAAGTTGCGAAACAGGAGCTCGGCGCTTTCAAAATTCCAAAAGCAGTTGTGCAACACGGCGACAACGACATGAACGTTCCGTTCGTCAGCGGCTCTGCTCGATTTGATGCAATGGTGATCGTACCCTGCTCGATGGCGACGATCGGAAGGATCGCGTCCGGCTCGAGCGACACCGCGCTTTTGCGCGCGGCCGATGTTTTTTTGAAAGAGCGCCGCAAATTCATCGTTGTTCCGCGGGAGACGCCCTGGAACCTGATTCACGCGCGTAACATCGTCACCCTGCTGGAAGCGGGCGCGATCGTGCTGCCCGCAATTCCGTCTTTCTACAGCCGCCCAACATCAGTTGTCGATGTTGTGGACACGGTCGTGTGGCGGATTCTCGATCAAATCGGCTTGCCCAGCTCGCGCGCTTATCGCTGGGCCGATCAAAACTCGCGCCGCGGCGCGCGCAAGAAACCTTGAAGATCGAAGGCTGGCGCGCGCGATGGCTGATCGCGTTTGGATTTCGCTTGCTCCAAATCTGGGCCCGCACGCTCCGTTACGAAATCGATGACCGCGCAGGCTTTGTCGGAAAGCCGGTGAAAGGAAATTACATTGCGGCGCTCTGGCACAATCGCCTCCTGCTAATTTCGTTTGTCCTCAAGAAATTTTTCCCGCATCGACCGGGCGCCGGTTTGATCAGCGCGAGCCGCGATGGAGATTTAATCGCCGATGTCACCGAGCGTTTTGGGTTTGATGTGGTTCGCGGATCGAGTTCGCGCATGGGTGCCGCCGCGCTTCTGGAGTTGAGCAACGTTCTTAGTTCCGGCCACGATGTCCTGATCACGCCCGATGGCCCACGCGGTCCGGTTTACGAACTCGGACCGGGCATTATTTTTCTCGCGCAGAAAACCGGAGCTCCAGTTGTGCCGGTCAACATGGAATACTCGAGTTGTTGGCGGGTAAAAAGCTGGGACCGATTCATCATTCCGCGGCCTTTTTCGAAAGTGCGTGTAATCATCGGCCAGCCGCAACAGGTAAGATCGACATCTACGCCTGAGGAATTCGAAAGCGAGCGGTTGCGGCTGCAGAACGCGATGATGTCGCTGGTTGAGCGGCGCTGACTCATTTAAGTTGGTGCAAATGGGAAATTTGATCGACGGCCGCGCGATCGCCGAAAAAGTGTATGTCGATCTTCGCCGCGAAATTGCAGAGCTAAAATCCAAAGGCATCACGCCGGGAATTGCGGTTGTCCTTGTCGGCGATAATCCCGCATCGCGAACTTATGTGCGCTCAAAAGACAAAATGAGTCGCGAGCTTGGCTTGCACTCGGTCAAGCTCGAGCTGCCGGCTTCAACGAGCCAAAGCGAATTGCTCTCGCGTGTCGAAGAATTAAATCGCGATCCCAAAGTGCACGGTATTCTGGTTCAATCGCCGCCGCCAAAGCAGATCGACGAAGCGGCGATCGTGCGGGCGCTCGATCCGCGTAAAGATGTGGATGGTTTTCATCCGCTCAATGTGGCCAAGCTCGCGATCGGCGACCCAACCGGCTTTGTTCCGTGCACGCCGCTTGGGGTTCAACGCCTCCTGATCGAAAGCAAGATCGACATCGGCGGCGCCCATGTCGTCGTTCTTGGACGCAGCATGATCGTTGGAAAACCGGTCGCCTTGTTGCTGATGCAAAAAGCAAAAGGCGGCGACGCGACCGTGACGGTTGCGCACTCGCGCACAAAAAATCTCGAAGCGGTAACGCGCTCCGCCGACATTTTGATCGCGGCGATCGGACGCGCGCATTTCGTAAAAGCCGACCATGTTCGCGAAGGCGCGGTGGTGATTGATGTCGGAATCAACCGCATAGACGACAAAACCAATGAGCGCGGCTATCGGCTCGTCGGCGATGTAGATTTCAAAAGCGTTGCGCCAAAGGCGGGTGCGATAACGCCAGTCCCGGGTGGCGTCGGACCGATGACGATTGCGATGTTGATGTCGAATACGGTCAAGGCCGCGCGCCAACAAGTCTGACGATTTGTCGGGTCAGCGATCGCAGAACCGGCGCGCTAATGAATTTAGGTCCTACCAATTGCGACGCGAACCGCGGCGATAAGACCGCCGCCCGGGCGATTCGATTGATCCACAATCGCCCGCGATACATCGCGCGATGAGCGCGAATGAATTCACGTCTTGCAGATTCTCGATCTTCTCCGCGAATGATTTTTGCAATCGCGTTGGCCGCCAACTCGCCTGAGCGTAACGCGTAATAAATTCCTTCGCCGGTAAACGGCTCGACCACCCGCGCCGCATCGCCGATGAAGAACAAATTTTCGTGCGCGACTGGAACAGGCGCGCGCGTCAGCGGAGTGATCGTGCGCCACTGCTGCACAGCGGTGAGATTAAACTCGCGCTCGGCCCAGTTTCGGAGCGACGAAATTGTGGGCGGTGTTCCAACCAGACAGAGATTCAGCTCGGAATCATTCACCGGCGACTGGCCGGAATAGCCTTCGGGTAAAAATTGGAGCACGATTCGATTTCCAAAACCGCGCGGGAGCGGAATGTGCGCTTGCAATGCAACCCGCTCGCGCTCCGGACGCGGCAGCAGATTGCGCAGTCGCGCGACGGTCGAATTGCGGCCATCAGCGCCGACGACAACGCGCGCAGCGAAAGTTTCCCGGACGCTGTCGATCTTCCAGTCTTTGGCGGCGGTTCGGTCGAGCGCGATCACGGTTGCTTCTTCACGAATTTCAGCGCCGAGCGTGCGGGCGCGGTTAAGAAGAAGATGATCGAAAAGGCTGCGCTTGACGCTGATCATGCCGTTCTCGTCGCGCGGAAGATCGACCCGCAATTTCTGGCCGCCGATGGCGATGAATTCCACCGCGTTGACCACACCATACGGCCGATTCCGAACTTGTTCGGCGAGCTCGAGTTTCTCCAGCACCGGCCAGCACGCGGGATTGAGGCAATCGCCGCAGACCTTCTCGCGCGGAAATTTTTCGCGCTCCAGAACTAACGTTCGCAGCCCAGCCGCCGCGCAAAACGCCGCGCATGTCGAACCAGCCGGTCCGCCGCCGACAATCGCAACATCGACAACTTCCATTCTGCTTCAGTCTGAATTGTCATCGGGGCGTCTTCAACATCGCTGGCGTGCGATTTAGTACGGAGCGAGATTCAATCATGAGCTGGTCACTTCCCATTGTTCGCATTGCCGGCATCCAATTGCGTATTCATATCACCTTTCTCCTGCTGATCGGCTGGCTGGCATTCGGCTATTACGCGCAAGGCGGATCCGCGGCCGCGGTCGCAGGCGTTTTGGTGATCCTGCTTCTGTTTGCCTGTGTCGTGTTGCATGAATTTGGTCACGCCTTTGCCGCGAAGGCGTTCGGCATTAACACGCCCGACATCACGTTGCTGCCGATCGGCGGAGTGGCGCGTTTGGAACGGATGCCGGAAGAACCGGTGCAGGAACTAATCATCGCGGCTGCGGGCCCGGCGGTGAACCTGATCATTGCCTTCTGTCTTTTTATCACTGGCGGCTCATTCGTTTATCCGCCAACCGCAGCGAGCAGTCTGAATGATGTTTTGTTAACGATAAATGTTGTCCTCCTGCTTTTTAATTTGCTCCCGGCTTTTCCGATGGACGGCGGCCGTGTTCTGCGCGCTCTCCTCGCGACCCGTTTAAGTTATGCGCGCGCGACCCAAATCGCCGCCAGCATCGGCCAGGGTTGCGCATTTGTGTTTGGATTCCTTGGTCTGTTTTCGAATCCATTTCTCCTTTTCATCGCGCTTTTCGTTTACATCGGCGCGTCGCAGGAAGCGGCGCTGGCGCAAATGCGCGATGTTTCGCGGCGGTTTCCAGTTTCGAGCGCGATGGTGCGGGAATTTCGTTCGCTTCCGGAGAGCGCGACGCTGGAGGAAGCCGTCGATGCGTTGCTGGCGACCTCGCAGCACGATTTTCCCGTGCTCGATGAAGCCGGAAACGTCGCAGGCATTCTGACGCGACACGATCTGATCGCGGCGTTGCGCAAAAATGATCCGACGATTCGCGTGGGCGACGTGATGCGGCGCGATATTCCGACGGTGACGACCGGGACGCGATTTGAAGAAGCGTTTCGGATCATGCAGGAATGCAATTGTCCGGCTGTGCCGGTGCTCGACAGCATGAAACGATTGGTCGGATTGCTTACGCCAGAAAACGTGAGCGAGCTGATGATGGTGCAGTCCGCCCTGCCGCGGCGGCGGGCAGCCTAGGATTGGAGAGGCCCTCACCTCAATCCTCTCAGCGCTCCACCCGGTCGCGATCCCGAGGGAAGCCGCGAAGCGGCAGGTGAGGGTCACCAAATAAGGCAAAGCGCCTCGGGATTTGTCGATCTCACGAGCAAGAGCAAGAGTAAGAGCAAGACCGAATGCCTGCGATCGCTAAAGAAAAACCTGATCTCCAAAAGAAGGTGCACGAAGTGCCGCACAAGCCGGGTGTGTACCTGATGCGAGACCGGTTCAATCGCGTGATTTACGTCGGCAAAGCGCGCGACCTGCGCAAACGAGTCAGCTCGTATTTTTTGCCGTCCAAGCTGGCACAGGCCGATTTGAAAACGCGTGCGATGCTCGGGGCGACGTGGGATTTTGAAACGCACGTCGTCCGCAGCGAAGCCGAGTCAGTCTTGCTCGAAGGCAAGCTGATCAAGGAATACCGGCCGCGCTACAATATTTCCTTTCGCGACGATAAACGATTTTTGCTGGTGAAGATCGACATGTCGGAAGAATGGCCGCGTTTTCGGCTGACCCGTTTCAAGAAAAATGACACCGCGCGCTACTTCGGGCCGTACGCGGACGCCGGCGCGTTACGGCAAACTTTGAATTTGATGCGAAAGAAATTTGGCGTGCTGACGTTTGGCCGCGGGGCGCCGAGCGAACGGGAGTTGAAATCTTCGACTTACCAGGTGCCGGTGCGCTTGAGCGAAATTACAGCTGAGCAATATCGAGAACGTGCCGCTCAAGCCTGCGAATTTCTGGAAGGGCATTCACGCGAGATGATCGACGCGCTGGATGAACAGATGCGCAAGGCGGCCGACAAAATGGAATTCGAGAAAGCGGCCGAGCTTCGCAACATGATTGACGATGTGCGCCAAACAACCAGGCAGGTGCGGCGTTTCACGCGCGGGACGTTACCGAACGCGATTGATCCGCTGGCCGATGTGCAGGCGCTCGGCGACGCTTTGCAGCTTCCGCGACTACCGCGCGTGATGGAGTGTTTCGACATCTCCAATATTTCCACGACACATGTGGTGGCTTCGATGGTCTGTTTCCGGGACGGCGTGCCGGACAAAGATTGCTACCGCCGATATCGCGTCCGAACGGTCGAGGGCCAGGACGATTTCGCCAGCATGGCTGAAGTAGTCAGGCGGCGATACTCACGGGTTTTGCTCGAAGCGCGCGACAAAAATCCGGACCTCGCCGATTTTTCACAAGAAAATCCGGCAGACGCACTGGATCGCGCAGCCGATAAAAACGAGCGCGAGTTTGTGGCCGTTCGCCTGCCGGACCTAATCATTGTCGATGGCGGCAAAGGACAGCTTTCATCCGCTTGCCGGGAATTACAGCGATTGGGGCTGCACGATTTGCCAATCATCGGTTTGGCGAAAGAGCACGAGGAGATTTACCGGCCAGGTCGCGCAATGCCGTTGCAATTGCCGGCAGATTCAGGCGCGCTGCATCTCCTTCAGCGAATCCGCGACGAAGCCCATCGCTTCGCAAACGCGTATCATCAGCTTTTGCTCAAAAAACGGATCGACGAAAGTATTCTCGACGATTGTCCGGGCGTGAGTCAGAACCGAAAAAATTTGCTCCTGCGAAAATTCGGTTCGGTCAATCGCTTGCGAAAAGCGAGCGTCGAGCAAATCGCGGCCACCGAAGGGATCGGACCAAAACTGGCCGAGGAAGTGCATCGCTTTCTGCAAAGACATTGAATTGTCCGCAGATTTCGCAGATTAACGCAGATTCTTTCAAATGACTTTTAATTCAATCGGCGAAAACCCGCGCAATCTGTGGATCACGTTGTCGATCCTTGCTCTGTCGACCACGATCCGGGCCCAATCGCCAACGCCGGTTCCGAGCGCGCCGCCGGAAGAAGAAACGATCATTCCAACATTTGAAACCCAGAAGCTCGCGCGCACTTACATTCTCGATGTTCCGGCGCCGCGCGGGCAAATCACGGATCGCACCGGGCTTCCGCTCGCCCAAAACAAAGTCAGTTACAACCTGGCTGTCAGTTTTCCAACACCGCTCGATTTTACCGATGCGAAGGCGGTCGGCTTTGCCCGGGAAAAGATCGACAAGGCGGCAAAGTTAACCGGTCGCTCGATCAAAATTTCGGACGAGGTCATTCTTCGGCATTACCACAACCGTGGAATTCTGCCGCTGGAGATCGCGCAGAACCTGAGCAAGTCGGAATACGAAGCGGTCAAAGATCGATCGAAGGATTTTCTGGTGGTGCGTCCGATTTATGTGCGGACTTATCCGAACGGAAAAGTCGCGGGACAAATCATCGGTTACACCGGCAAGACCGGCCGCAATCTGGACGGCATCATCGACAATCACGAAACGCTTTGGCCGGAAACAGAAGGTCGCGACGGGCTGGAGCAAACCTTCAATGAACTGCTCACCGGCAAGCATGGCGAGTACAAGCTCACTTTCGACAAAGACGGCCGCAAAACTTCCGAGAAGGTGATCAAATCGGCGGTGCCCGGAAATAATATCGTTACGACTTTGGATTTGCGGCTGCAGCAGCTCGCCGAGAAAGCGTTGGAGTCGAAAGCAAAACGCGGCGCCATCGTGATTGTCGATCCAACCGACGGCGACATTCTGGCGATGGCCTCCTGGCCGACTTACGATCCGAATCTTTTTGTTCCGTC
>Ga0137399_10000385_pt1 | contig 17161 bp, 17 predicted proteins | sample czorhiz316metaG_FD_104810 | JGI IMG/M metagenome (GOLD analysis project Ga0137399, IMG submission 104810) | Vadose zone soil microbial communities from Angelo Coast Range Reserve, California, USA - czorhiz3.16 metaG | ecosystem: Environmental > Terrestrial > Soil > Vadose zone | place: USA...
CAAGCAGCGCCGGTGGATGTTCGCCGCGGCATTCACCTGCCTGGCAGTGGTGTCGGCGCTGGCCGCCGATTTTGTTTATGACCGCGTCAAAGCAGCGCCGCCGGAGGCCCGGCTGGTCTCGGCGCAGGGCGGGCACGTCGCCATCCCGCTTGCCGAGGTGAGCGACGGGGACCTGCACATTTATACGGTGGAGATTCAAGGCGCCGCCGTGCGTCTCCTGGTGATTCGCAAGCCCAATGGCTGGGGCACGGCGCTGGATGCCTGCCAGATTTGCGGCCCCGTCGGCTACCGCCAAGACGCCTCCAATGTGATCTGCCGGCACTGCGGCTCGGCGATCTACATTCCTTCGATCGGCGACGCGGGGGGATGCAACCCCGTCCGCTTGCCTTCGCGGGTGGAAGCCGGCGAGCTGGTGATCGATTTATCTGCGCTGGCCCAGGCTTCGACGCAAGTCCCCAAGTAGCTCCCTGAGCACAAATGTTCCTTCGCATCGTACGAGAGTCGTTCGCGCGCACGCCGCGTCGCAAAGTACTGACAGCGGCGGCTTTGGCGCTGGGCATGGCCGTGGCCACTGGCACGCTGAGTGTGGTGCTCGATGTGGGTGACCGGCTGGCGCTGGAGTTCCGCAGCCTGGGCGCCAATCTACTGGTCACCCCGCAGGCCGATACCCTTCCACTCGAAATCGGAGGGGTGGACTATCGTCCCGTGGACGCCGGCTCGTACTTGCCGGAGGCCGAACTGGGCAAGCTGAAGACGATTTTTTGGCGAAACAACATCATCGGCTTTGCGCCGTTCCTCGAGGTTCCAGTGGAAGCGCAAATCTCCGGCACCCCGGCCGAGGCGAGCGCGACCCGCAGCGGCCTTCAGGCGACGCTCCTGGGCACGTGGTACAACCACGCCGTGGCAGTGCCTGATGGCGCGACGTTTGCCACAGGCGTCGCCAAGACGCACCCGTGGTGGCGCGTGGACGGCCGCTGGTTCGCCGATGGCGCGGCAGAGTGCGTGGTCGGCGCAGCGCTGGCCCACCGCGTGGGAATCAAACCTGGCGACACGGTGGACGTTCGTGCGGGCTCTGATTCTTCTGTGGCGACCAGGCGTGCAGCCACCTTGCAGGTCGTTGGCATCCTTTCAACCGGAGGGCCAGAAGACGAAGTTCTGGTAGCGCCGCTCGAAGTGGCGCAGAAGCTGGCCGGTCGCCCGGGGAGCTTCCGGCGCCTGCTGGTGAGTGCGCTGACCAAGCCCGAGGAGGAGTTCGCGCGGCGCGACCCGGACAAGATGAGCGCGGCGGAGTACGACCGATGGTTTTGTACTCCGTACATCTCCTCGATTGCGCACCAGGTGCAGCTAGTGCTGCCGGGGGTCGAGGCGCGTCCCATCCGCCGCGTGGCGGAAGGGGAGGGGCGCATCCTGACGCGCCTGAGCGCGCTGATGTGGCTGATGACGCTGGCGGCCTTGGTAGCCGCGGCGCTCGCGGTCGGTGCCACTTCCGCAACGACAGTGATTGAGCGCCGCGCCGAAGTCGGATTGATGAAAGCGCTGGGCGCGGGCACTGGGCTGGTCGGCGCCTTCTTCCTCGCTGAACAGGCGCTGCTTGCGCTGGCGGGCGGCGTAGCGGGCTACGCACTCGGCCTGGGCCTGGCGCAGTTGCTCGGGAGAAGCGTCTTCGGTGTTCCGCCTACGCAGCGCCTGATCCTGCTGCCGGTGATCCTGGCGCTTGCGGTGTTGGTGGCACTGGCTGGCAGCCTCGTGCCGCTGCGGCGCGCGGCACGATATGAGCCTGCCCCGGTTCTGCGAGGCGAGTGATGTTCTGGCGGATACTTTGGAAGTTGTTTCGCGCCAGCCGCGGCCGCCTGGGCGTGGCGCTGTTGGCCTTGGGAAGCGGTGCCGCGGTCTGTTCGGCGCTGATCAACCTGCAGCTCGACGCCGAGCGAAAACTGACGCGGGAGTTTCGCGCGTTGGGCGCCAACGTCATCGTCTCGCCCCTGCACGAGGCTCGTGCAGCCGGAAATGAGTCGCCGCTGATGAGCGAAAGCGTTTATCGGCGAATCGCAGCCCTCCGCAGTGCCCGAGTCGTGGCCGCCGCGCCATACCTCTATCTTGTGGCTCGGTCGCCCGTTGTAAACGCCGCCGAGCAGAGGGTGATTGTGGGCGGCACCATGCTCGACGAAGTGCGGCGCATGGCCTCGTGGTGGAAGATTGAGGGCCAATGGGTGGAGGCGCGCGAGCACACGCCGCGCTGCCTGGTGGGACGCAACGCCGCCCGACAACTGGGGGTCAGGCCGGGCAGCACACTGGAGCTGCGCTTTGCCGATCGCTCAGAGGTGTTCACGGTGGCCGGTGTGGTGATCGCCGGAGGTACCGAAGACAACCAGGTTTTCGTCAATCTGCCTCGAGCGCAAGAGCTTGCCGGGTTAGAGGGGCGCATCGGCTTGGTGCAGTTGAGTGTGAGCGGTTCGCCCTTCGAGCTGGAAGCATTCACCAGCCGGCTGGCGACTGCGCTTCCGGGATTCGAGGTGCGGCCCGTGCGGCAGCTTGCCGAGGCCGAAGGGCATCTGCTTGGCCGCATCCGCGTGCTCATCCTTTCCGCTGTGATTTTGATCCTGGCACTAACCACGCTGTGCGTGCTGGCGACGATGGCGGCCTTGGCGACGGAGAGACGCCGCGACGTGGGTTTGATGAAGGCCCTGGGCGGTTCGATGTCGCGTGTGTTTCGGTTGTTCCTGACCGAGGCCGGTTCGCTGGGCGTGTTGGGAGGGTTGCTCGGCTATGTCGTGGGCATCCTCCTTTCGGAGTGGATGGGGCGACGTGTGTTCGGCGTGGGCGTCACGCCGCGGCTGGAAGTTCTGCCGCTGACCGTGGCACTCATGGTCGGGGTGGCGTTGGCCGGAGCGCTGCCACTGCGTCTACTCGGCCGGGTGCGGCCTGCCGTGATACTGCGAGGCGAGTGATGGCCACTCTCGTCCAAGTCGAGCAGCTCACCAAAGAGTTTGGCACCGTGCGCGCGCTGGCCGATGTCAGCTTCACCGTCGACGCCGGCGAGTGGATCGCCATCATGGGGCCGTCTGGCTCCGGCAAGACCACGCTGATCAATATCCTCGGCGGCCTGGAGATGCCCACATCGGGCCGCGTTCGGGTGGACGGCACCGACGTGGGCGCACTCGACGAAAGGCAACTAACACGCTACCGCGCCGAGAAAATTGGCTTTGTCTTCCAGCAATTTCATCTGGTGCCGTACCTGACCACGCTCGAAAACGTAATGTTGGCGCAATATTTCCACAGCATCACCAACGAGGCAGAGGCCGCTGCGGCGCTGCGCCGGGTGGGCCTGGGCGATCGCATGACGCATTTGCCGGCGCAGCTCTCCGGCGGGGAGCAGCAGCGGGTGGCCATCGCGCGGGCGCTGATCAACCAACCCAAGCTGATTCTGGCCGACGAGCCTACCGGAAACCTGGACGAGGCGAACGAGCAGATCATTGTGAATCTATTGCGCGAACTGCACGCCGCGGGCCATACCATCCTCGTGGTCACACACGACCCGATGATTGGCCGGCTGGCCGACCGGCGAATCGAGCTGGCGCACGGGCGGCTGGCGCAGATCACCGTCTTCTCCGCCGAGGACGAAGAACGCTTCGATCATCTGCTCGAGCAGATCTGGATTTGCGGCGAGGAAGGCATCACTGCGCAGGTCGAGCGCATCCGCACCCTGGGCTCGGTGGACCCGGTGCGGACGCTGGGCCGCATGGCGGACTTGCGGCTGGTCGAGGTGCGTGATGCGGAGGCGCGGCTTACCGAACACGGCAGCAACCGCGCGCGCGACGTCATCCGGCGCCACCGCCTGGCCGAAAGATTGTTCACCGACACGTTTGCGATCCCTGACTCCGAAGTCCATTCGCAGGCCTGCAAGTTCGAGCACATCATCAGCCCGGAACTCGACCAGAAAATCTGCACCTTTCTCGGCCACCCAAAAACCTGCCCGCACGGCAATCCGATTCCGCCGGGCGCCTGCTGCGCAAACGGCTGAGGGCCGGAACAGGCGCCGGCAGATGCTGCTAGCATAGGAAAGCGATGCCACTTCCCATCGACACGCGGAAAAAACCGAGCGGCGTAAAGGTGCACGTCTCGACCGGCGCAGGCGTGGATATCACCTGGGCTGACGGCCACTCGAGCCACTACGATTTTGTCTATCTGCGCGACAACTGCCCCTGCGCTTTGTGTGACGACGACCGCAAGAAAAAAGCCGCCCTGGCCGGCTCCGAAGGCGTAGGACCTGCAACCGCCGTGCTGCCCATGTTCAAGCCCAAGGCCAAGGCCAAGTCCGCCGCGCCGATAGGCAACTACGCCATTCAGATCGATTTCACCGACGGCCACTCCACCGGCATCTACAGCTACGACTACCTGCGCACCATCTGCCCGTGTGACAGCTGCAAGCTGGAGTTCCGTTCGACCACGCAATAGTGGGGGCACCGCTGCCGCTATGGATTGGACGTGGAGCCATAGTTGACCCTTGGTGCGCAAACGGCATCCCCCAGGTGTAGACATCCATTGCCAGAAGTGGGAGCATAGTGCCCCGGCAGCATCTCTCGACCACTGCATGGAACCCACCATCAACCAGCAATCGCTCGAATCAGCACGCCCCAGCGCGATCCCGCGCGTGCTGGTGGCCACCACGGCCATGCTCACGTTCATCTCCTTCTGGCGGGCCGCGGCGATCGTCCTGAACGACCTGGCCTCTTCGGCCTATTACGCCGGCGGCGAGGCCGAGCGATACATCGGCAAGACAGCGCCCTGGTTCATTCTGGCCATCATGCTGTTCTCTTACGCGGTGCGCGCGATCTACGTGGAAAGCTGCAGCATGTTTGTGCGCGGCGGCGTGTACCGCGTGGTCAAAGAGGCGCTGGGGGGAACGCTCGCGAAGTTCTCGGTCTCCGCGCTGATGTTCGACTACATCCTGACTGGCCCCATCAGCGGAGTCTCGGCAGGGCAATATCTCGCCGGTCTGATTAACGAGTTCTTGGCCTACGTCCATTTCCCTGTAGCCATGCCGGTGAACGGGACCGCCGCGGCGTTTGCGGTGGTCGTCACGCTCTATTTCTGGTGGCAGAACATCAAGGGCATCCCGGAATCGAGCCACAAAGCTCTGCGCATCATGCAGTTCACCACGGTGATGGTGGTGTTGCTGGTCGGCTGGTGCGGCTACACGCTGTGGGTGCGGGGCGGGCACCTGCCACCGCTGCCCTCGCCGCGCAATCTGCGGCTGGGGAAAGAGGCGCTGGGCTGGCTATATGGCAGCAGGATCCCGCAGATGTTCGGGTTCGTCGCCATCCTCGTCGGCCTTGGCCACTCGGTGCTGGCGATGAGCGGGGAGGAGTCGCTGGCTCAGGTCTACCGAGAAATCGAGTCGCCCAAACTCCCGAACCTGAAAAAGGCTGGCTTGGTCATCTTCATCTATAGCCTGGTGTTTACCTCGCTGGTCTCCATCTTCGCCGTCATGATTATCCCGGACGGCGAGCGCCCGAAGTTCTTCGAGAACCTGATCGGCGGCCTGGCTATGAACCTCGAGGGCCCCATCGCCCTCCGGCTGCTGTTCCACGGATTCGTGGTGGTGGTGGGCACGATGATCCTCTCCGGCGCGGTGAACACTGCAATTGTAGGGTCGAATGGCGTGCTGAACCGCGTCTCGGAAGACGGCGTACTTACGGAGTGGTTTCGCCAGCCGCACCGGCGCTTTGGCACCTCGCACCGCATTATCAACATCGTCGTCGGGCTCCAGATCCTCACGATCATGATCAGTCGCGGAAACGTTAGCTTCCTCGCCAATCTCTATGCCTTCGGCGTGATCTGGAGCTTTGCAATGAAGGGGGTGGCGGTGTTGGTCCTGCGCTATACCCACCCCGGGGAGCGCGAGTATCGGGTTCCACTGAACCTGAAATTGGGTGGCGTGGAGATTCCTGTGGGCCTCGCGCTGATCACACTTGTGCTACTCGCCATCGCGATCGTGAACCTCTTCACCAAACCGGAGGCGACCGTCGCCGGACTCGTCTTTTCCGTCCTTCTATTTGGTGTGTTCCTCGTGTCAGAGAGGAGCGTGCACAAGCGCGGCCAGGCTTACGTCGAAATGGATCAGTTCCACGTGGCCGCGCAGCAGGAACTCTCGCCGGCAAGCCTCGGCGTCAAGCCCGCGAACATTCTCGTCCCGGTCAGCAACTACCACGCGCTCTATCATCTAGCTGGGGTGTTGGACCGCATCAAACCCGGCCGAAAAGACGTCGTTGTGCTGCATGTTCGCCTGCTGCGGCGCGCAGGCTCGGGCGAATCTGAACTCGAAGCCAAGCAACTGTTTGGCAGCATCGAGCAGTACCTGTTCACCCAGGCGCTCTGCTTGGCGGAGAGACGGGGGAAGAGCATTCGTCTGGCAGTCGTGGCGGCCACCGACATGTGGGACGGCATCCTGCGCGCGGCGCAAAACCTGCAATCCTCAACGATTGTGCTGGGGCGGTCGTCGAAATGGACCGTTGCGGAACAGGCGCGGCAGATCGGGCTGGCTTGGGAGCGGCTGACCGATCCGCGGCCCCAGTTCAACCTGGAGATTTTCATGCCGGGGGGGACGCGGGAGTTCTTCATGCTGGGCCCACATGCGCCGCACCTGACGGCGAACGAGGTCAAACTGGTGCACCAGCTCTGGCTGCAATTCAACGAGCAGGTCGCGCCGGCGTATGAGCTTCACCACCACGACGTAGTTCATTTTGCGTTGAACGAGGTCGAAAAGGAGCTTGCCGAAGACAAGCTCCAGGAAGTCATTACTCGCCTAAAGCAACACCTGGAAGACAACAAAGCCCGCCGGACACAGAGCTCGTAATCTACCCTCAGGAATCTCGGAAGCGCTAGCCGCCTTCAGAGCAATTTCTTCCTCTGTCTTTCAAACAATACGCCGTCTGTCACTCCTTGCAGGAATCAGCCGCCGTAGGCGAATCCGGCTTCGCGCAGGGTCAGCGGTTCTTCGTTGCGTCGCACGCCGGCGGCCACCACCTCGCCGACGAAGATGGTGTGGTCGCCGCGAAACAGTGTTTCCACCACGCGGCACTCGAACCACGCCGGCGGGTCGACCAGCACCGGCGCCCCGGTTACTCCCGACCCAAAGCGAAAGCCGTTCATCGTGTCGCCTTGCACCGCGGCTCCTTTGAAAAAACTGGTGGCCAGGTCTTTCTGGCTCCGGCCGACGATATGCACGGCAAAAACGCCTGAAGTGGCGATGGCCTGGTGCAGTGAGCTGTCGCGCTGGATGCCGGCCATGACCAGCGGCGGCGAGAAGGAGCTCTGCGAAAGCCAGTTGATCGTGCCGCCGGCATAGCCATTCAAGTCGCGCGACGTTGCGATGTAGAGGCCGTAGGTGAGGAGGCGAAGCGCCTTCTTTTTGTCGTTTGGGTCCATGAAGATCGTCGCCGCGCCAGCGGTCTCAGCTAGCGCGCGCCAGCAGCGCCGCACTTACCAGCCCGCGCACCACTAGGATGCCGCCGGAGGCGCCCAGCAGCGGCGCAACCCATCGCAACGGCGCGCCGGCGATGCCCAACATCAGCGTGCCCACCAGCACCAGCGACCCACCACGCACACGATTGTCCGCGCGCGAGGACGAGCGCTCCATCTGCCACCAGGCGCGCAGGCCCCAGTAGATGAGAAACGCGCCCAGCCCGATCCATGCCGCCGACCGGCGATCCGACAAGAATCGACCTGCAAACCGGCCCGTTGCCGCCAGCCACACGAGCAACACGCCGAGCAGAACAAAAACCAACTCGGATAGCAGCCGAAACACCTTGTTCGGACTCAGCATTGTCCCTGAATGGGCCGGCTCGGACGCCGACCTTAAACGCGTTCGATGCGCACCTTCCGGATGACCACCGGCTCGCGGGGGCGGTCGTTCGAGTCGCGCGGCACTTTGGAGATTTTTGCGGCGACCTCCTGGCCTTCGACCACTTCGCCGAAAATGGTATGGCGGTTGTCTAGCCACGGTGTGGGCGCCACGGTGATGAAAAACTGGCTGCCGTTGGTATTCGGGCCGGAATTGGCCATGGAGAGTTTACCCGGCTGGCTGTGCCGCAGGGATGAGTGGAATTCATCGGCGAATCGATAGCCGGGGTCGCCGGTGCCATTGCCGAGCGGGCAGCCGCCCTGAATCATGAAATTGGGGATCACGCGGTGGAAGATCAGGCCGTCGTAGAACGGCCGTTTCACTTTCAGGCCGGTGCGGGGATCCTTGAATTCTTTAGCGCCCTCTGCCAGGCCGATAAAATTTGCCACCGTCTTCGGCGCTTCTTTCTCAAACAGCCAGCAGATCATCGAGCCCTGCGAAGTCTCCAGCACCGCGTAGGTTCCCGTGGCACGCGTCACCTGAGCTTCTCCTCTCTTTTCGTGGAGTAACGACTAGGCATTATCGCCCAAGCCCGAAAGTGAAGCAAACGGCGTCCTTCGATACTGTTTTCACGCCGCTGCAAACGGATCCGGGTCTGCTTGCGTCCATTTGCTCCGGGGGTTTCTCGCTCGCAGCGTTCGACAGCGGTGCTAGAATGAGTGGCTTTTCGCGTGGAATCGCGCAGTCTAGCAGCGTCATCCAATGGAGGACGAGGGAGACGAAAGTGCACAACGTCATCATTATCGGCAGCGGCTGTGCCGGGCTCACCGCTGCCATCTACGCCGCCCGCGCCAACTTGAAGCCTCTCGTGATTGACGGCTACGAACCCGGGGGGCAACTGACTCTCACGACCATGGTGGAAAACTATCCGGGCTTTCCCGATGGCATCCTGGGGCCGGAGCTCATCGAGAATATGCGCAAGCAGGCCGCGCGCTTTGGCGCCGAATTCAAGGCTGGCGCGGTCTCCGATGTGGACCTGAGCCGCCGCCCCTTCATGGTCATCGGGGGAAAGGCGACCTACGAATGTAAGGCGCTGATCGTGGCCGCTGGCGCTTCGGCGCGGCTGTTGGGCCTGGGGTCGGAGCGCAAGCTGATGGGCCACGGAGTTTCCACCTGCGCCACGTGCGATGGATATTTTTTCCGCGACAAAGAGATTGCCGTGGTGGGCGGCGGCGACTCCGCCATGGAAGAGGCCTCCTTCCTAACTAAGTTCGCCAGCCGCGTGAACCTAATTCACCGGCGCGACGAGTTTCGCGCCTCGAAGATCATGCTGGAGCGCGCTCGCGGCAACGAAAAGATTCGCTTTGTGACCCCTGCCCTTGTCGAAGAGGTGCTCGACGTCAGCAAGGGCGCTGTCGAAGGGGTCCGGATCCGCAACCTGGAGACCGACAAGCTTTCCACTCTGCCGGCCGAAGGCCTGTTCATTGCTATCGGCCACGACCCCAATACGAAGGTTTTTCGCGGCAAGCTCGATATGGACGCGAATGGCTACCTGATCACCAAGAACGGCACCCGTACCAACGTCCCGGGCGTATTTGCGGCCGGCGACGTCCAGGATCATCGCTACCGCCAGGCCGTGACGGCCGCCGGCTCCGGATGCATGGCGGCGATGGACGCGGAGAAATTCCTCGAAGCGCGAAAAGACTAGAACGCATCTCATAAATCCTCAGGAGGATGATGAGGCAGCCGAGTTGGAGCATCCCGAGGAAGTTGGCTTCGTAGAACTCCCAGCGAGTTACGAGCCGACGGAAGTTATGCAGCCAAGCGAAAAGGCGTTCGATTTTCCAGCGACGACAGTAACGGCGCAACTCGCGACCGTCCTGGGTCAGATTCAGGCGGTTGGGGCGGTTGGGCGCGATCATGCGAATGCGGTGCTCGCGCCACAGTTGGCGGTCCAAGGGGTCGCTGTCGTAGGCCGTATGGCCGATCATTCGTTCCGGCCAAGCACGGGTGAAACGGTGTTGGAGGGTGCCTTCGACGAGTTTCGTTTCATGCGGCGAAGCGCTGGCGACGTCGCAGGCGACAGGAAAACCATGGCCGTCTGCGATCGCCATGATTTTACTGCCTTTTCCTCGGCGAGTCGGGCCGACAGCAGTGCCCCTTTTTTCGCCGAACTGAAGCTGGCGTCGATGAAGGTCTCCGACAAATCCAGTTTGCCGCGGGCCCGCAGGTCTTCTGCGAGGGCGTGCAAGAGTCGCGTCAAGGTCCCGTCGCGCTGCCACTGCTGGAAGCGGCGATGGTAAGTTTGATAGGGCGGATAGCGGTCGGGCAGATCGTGCCAGGCGCAGCACCCAAAGAATCCCGTTGAACACGGCGCGGGCATCTTGCCATGGTCGCCCTCGCTTCCGAACTGGTTTCGGGTGAAGGAAAGGCTGCGAAACCGCCCATTGGGCGTCGGTGAGGTCCATGTGGCAATTTCAACCCAAGCCCGGTCATCTACAATCTCCATCTGGCCTTAGTGTGATTTATGAGATAGCTTCTAGTGCCTGTGTTTACGCCGGGGCATAATCGGCAGCCGATGCCGGTAGAGATATTCTTGGGTCGTGTTTCATCCAAGCACTGCCAGGCGCGCCCCTCCTGCCTGAGCCATTCCCTGAACTACAAGCCGCGTTACGAACCGAGCGGCCAGGAATGATGCGCGCCCTCCTGCTCGAACTCTCAGACAGCCACCGACTGGCGCGCTGGGTAACCGCGCAGGGCATGACCCGGCGCATGGCCCGGCGGTTCGTGGCCGGTGAGGAGCTGGAAGACGCGCTGGCCGCCGCGCGGACCTGCAACCGGGCGGGGATGCTGGCCAGCCTGGATTATTTGGGCGAAAACGTGGCCAGCGAAGCCGACACGCGCCGCGCCCGCGACGCTTACCTCAACGTCTTCGACCGCATCGCGCAGGAGAAACTCGACGCCAACGTCTCGCTTAAGCTGACGCAGTTGGGGCTCGACTTGAGCGAAGAGCTCTGCCAGGAGCTGATGGAATCCATCGTCGAGCGCGCCGCAGGTTACGGCAACTTCGTGCGCATCGACATGGAGGGTTCGGCCTATACGGAACGCACGATTGCACTCACCAAGCGCGTGCGCGCGAAGAGCCCGGCGGTGGGCGTGGTCATCCAGTCCTATCTCTACCGCAGTGAGCGGGACGTCACAGACCTGATCAGCATCGGTTGCCGCCTGCGCCTGTGCAAAGGCGCTTACAAGGAGCCGCCCGAGATCGCCTTCCCAGCCAAGGGCGATGTGGACGCAAACTACATAAAGCTGATGCAACTGATGCTTTCGAGCGACATTTATCACGGGATTGCCACGCATGACCCGCGGATGATCGCCGCGACGCTCAGCTTCATCGCGCAACACAAGATCCCAAAGGATCAGTTCGAGTTTCAGATGCTCTACGGGATTCGCACCGACCTCCAGAAGAAACTAGTGCGCGATGGGTATCGCATGCGCATCTACATCCCCTACGGTAGGGACTGGTTCCCGTACTTCATGCGTCGCCTGGCCGAGCGCCCCGCCAATCTGATGTTTCTGGTCCGCAACCTCTTGCGCAGCTAGTGCGGTTCCAACTATTTGAGCCGACCCAGGCCGATTGCTCCCCCTGGGACGCGGATGCTATAAACAGAGCATGGCTTCTCGAAAGAAGGAAGACGCGACCGAGAACGTGCTCGAGTTGTTCCGCACGGCGGCGAGTTTGCCGGATGAGCAGATCGATCTGGTGGAAGGCGCGCTGCTCATCGCCCAAGGGGAATACGCGAAGCTCGACCGCGCGGTCTACCGCCTCCGGGTCGAAGAGATGAGCCGCGAGGCCCGCGAGGTTTGCTCGAATCGAACCGGGGTTGGTGCCGGAGTTCAAACAGGGATTCCGACCGGCCAGCGGCTTGCGCAATTGAGCCAATTGTTCTCTGCGCGCTGGGGCTTTCACGGCAACCTCGAAGACTATTACGACCCGCGCAACAGTTTCCTGAACGACGTGCTGGACCGCCGCACCGGCATCCCGATCACGCTTTCACTTGTCTACATCGAAGTCGGCCGCCGCGCGGGGATGAGCCTGGTCGGTGTGGGCATGCCCGGGCACTTCCTGGTGGGCTCTGCCGACCGCACCGACATCTATGTGGATGCGTTTTCCGGCGGTGCGCTGCTGACGCGCGAAGATTGCGCCGCGCGCTTGCGCCAGCTCCAGCCCGGCGTCGTCTTCCGGCCGGAGTTCCTCGACCCGGTCGGCCCGCGGCAGATCCTCACCCGCATGCTGAGCAACTTGCTGGACATCTATCTCCGCACCGAGCGTTTTCCGAAGGCGCTCTCAGCGCTGGAGATGATTCTCTGCCTGCAGCCCGACGAGCCGGGATGGCTGCGACGGCGCGCGCTGGTCCACTACCAATTGAAGAACTACTCGCGCTCGATCGCCGATCTCGAGCAGTATATCGAGCGCGCCCCTGAAGACGCGGACCGCGAAGAGGCGGTCAAGCAGTTGAAGCTCCTGCACCACCTCCGCGGCATGGTCAACTAGCGGGCACGGCGGGCGGGTTGTGGCTTCAGCCGCGACATCTGCCGCGCCCCACCGCGAGCATAGGGGCTTGGCCCCGCCCCTACCTTATTTTTCGGCAGACGGCCACGCCGTCGCGCAGCGGGATGATCACAGGAAGAAGCTCACGCGAGGAGTAGATTAAGCGGTTGAATTCCTGGATGCCGCGGGTGGCCTGGTCGGTGGCTTTGCGGGCCACGCGCCCGGACCAGAGCGTGTTGTCGGCAACGAGCAAGCCGCCGCGTCGCAGCCGGGGCAGCGCCTTGCGGAAGACAGCGGGATACTGGTGCTTGTCCACGTCGTTGAAGATCAAGTCAAACTTGCCCGGCACGCTGTCGATGAGCGCGACCGCATCTCCCACCAGAATGTGAATACGGCTGGCTACGCCGGCGCGACGGAAATATGCCAGGGCGCGCCGGGCGTTGTCAGGACTGCCGTCGGTGTAATGCACCTGGCCTCCGCGACCTGCGGCCCGCGCGAGCCAGATGGTCGAATAACCAATTGCCGAGCCCATCTCGAAAATGCGCTTGGCGCCAGAAATCTCCACCAGCAGCGCGAGAAGGCGCCCCACGGCGGGGCCAACGATGGGAATGTCGCGCCGCCGGGCGTATCGTTCCATTTCCGCGAGCGCCGCGTCGCGCGCCGGCAGGATGCTGTAGATATACCGCTCGACAGCAGAGGAAATAATTTTGTTCATGGCGTGTGCTCAGAAGCGACGTGGATGAGTTCTTGCGTAGTCCCCATCATGGATCGGGCGGGCCTTTGAGGGCCGACGGGGAAGAAAATACACCCATGCTTTGAACCGTCGGCCATTTTCCAATCGAACCAAGGATAGCCTGCGCACGAACAGGGAATTCCGAGGTTGTTCTCGGTGGTATTCCTCGGCTCGGTCCAGCTCCTCGAGTTGTTTATCGGGGTTCGAAAGCTCATATACTTCCCCTGTGATTTTGTTTTGAGGGGAGGAGGAAGGCACCGCGCCGGGGAACCGACCCAGATCGTACAGACCCTCTCCCCACGTAGCGCACCGCTAATTTCCTGAGTAAAGGGTGAAGGGCAAACCCGCGGCGCAAAGTTCCGTATACGAATAGCCGTTCCCTGCGCGGCCCAACCTTATCACGCCCAACCGGAGTCCCTCGATTCTTCCTCACTGCATCGCAACCTAGCTCAGGCTCTCGCCAGGCTTGAGCGCGTGGATTTCGAGGCCGGCGATGTCCTGGGTAAGTTCGCGGAGGGCTTCTGGTGTGCCGGTGAGCGCAGGGAATGTCCCGTAGTGCATGGGCACCACGTGGCGCACGCCGAGCAGGCGAATTGCCAGGGCCGCCTCGCGCGGGCCCATTGTGTAGAGGTCGCCGATGGGCAAGCAGGCCAGCTCCGGCGCGTAGAGTTCGCCGATGAGTTTCATGTCGCCGAAGACGGTCGTGTCTCCGGCGTGATAGACGGTCAGGCCGCCTGGCAAGCGGACAATGTACCCGCAGGGTTCGCCGCCGTAAACGATCTTGCCATCGTCCTCGATGCTGCTCGAGTGGATAGCGTGGACCATGGTGACTTCGATCTCGCCGGCTTTTTGCGTGCCACCCTTCGACATCGGCAGCGTTTTCGAGATGCCCTTGGACTCAAGCCACAAGCAGGTCTCGTAGATGGCGACGATATGCGGCTGGTGCGCGCGAGCGAGGGCCAAGGCGTCGCCCAGATGATCGCCATGGCCGTGGGTGATCAGCATGACGTCAAGCCGCGCGAGTTTCTTGAGCGACTCGGGGCACGCCGGATTGCCCGTGAGCCAGGGGTCAACCAGAATGACCTTGCCGCTTGGGGTAGTCACCCTGAAGGTGCTATGGCCGAGCCAGGTGATTTTGCTTCCGCAGGTGCGCAGCATGGAGGCCTCCTCGGCTCAGCGGCCCTCCGGGCCGCTTTCCGTTCCCGTGGCAGGAGATCCTTTCCGGTCGGATTCCAGTAGTGCCCGAATGGCTTTCTCGAATCTTTCGCGGGGATGCTCGCCGACCAGGTGCCCGACCTCGCCGCCGCCGCGCCCATAGAAAAAGGTCGCGGGGATGGCGCCGCTCCACTTTGGATTGACCGCGTTGATAAACACCTCTTCGCTGCCGGGACGCTTGCGGTAGTTGGGGAATACCGGTTTGTTTCGCGCGAGGAAGTGGCGCACCAGTGTGATCTCGCCGTCGTCGTCTAGGCTGATCCCGACCACGATCAGGCCTTGCGGGGCGTACTGGCGCGCGAGGTCGTTGATCATGGGGTATTCCTCGCGGCAAGGCTCGCACCAGGTGGCCCAGAAGTTCACTAGCAGCGGCTTGCCCCGGTAGCGCGCTAAGATATCCCGATACCCCTGTTGGTCGATCACCATTGGATCGCTGGCGGACTGCGCTGCCGGCGGTTTTGGCTTGGGCTTCTGCGGCGGCCGCCCGGTCAGGGACAACGAAGCTGCCGCGCAGATGAGGGCAAACGAAGCGATGCGCCAAGTTGCAAAATGTGAAGTCATCTTTTTTCCGGCTCTCTGGTTTCTCGCGCGATTTCGGGGCGCCGTTAGTGCCGTTCCAACTTTTGTGATCTAGTGTTTTTCCACAAACCAGCACGCGCTGCCGGATTCTCTTCCCAATTCGTCATTCGGGCTCAAATAGTTGGAACGGCACTAGGAGCGCGGGATTCGCTTGATGGTGCAACCGAAGGCCTTGGTCTCCGCGACTGCTACTGGCTTGCCGGCCGCCACGGCGTCAAGGGCGGCGCCAAGGTCCCTCGTTGTGATGAGCGCCGGGTCGCGACTATCGTCGATCCGGCCGTGATAGCGCAGCGTCCAGTCCGGTGCAAACAGGTAAGCTTCCGGTGTCACCGATGCGCCGAGGTAATCGGCCACGTGGTTGTCCAGATCCTTCAGGATCGTGAACCCAAGACCCTTTTCCGCGGCGTGCCGCGCGACCTCATCGGCCGGTTCGCTGCGGTTGGAGTTAGCGCCGATGACGGCGAAACCGCGCGCAGTGTACTCCCTCGCGAGCTCGGCCATGCGCTGGTTGTAGTCGTTGGAAACCGGGCAACGCGTCGCGACAAAGATCACCAGCGTGCCGCTGCGCCCGGTGAAGTCGTAGAGCGAAGCGGGCTCACCTGTGAGTTTTGTGAACTGCACGTTGGAAACTTTCCCGCCGATCGTCACTTGCGATGTCGGCACCGGCCCCTGCCGCGCCCAGACCCACACCCCCACTCCCACTGCCGCCACAGCCAAACCTAGAATGACTTTGCGCATAAAGAAGGCTCCCCTTGGCGTTCCCTTTGATCGTCTCGAACTCCAAACGAGCCCCCATTGTAGCCGCGCAAGCGGTTTCAATTCAATCGGCGTCTGATTGGTAAGAGCGACGGGTCTTGAGCGCTATGCGGGCGGCGTGCTCTTCGCGCTCTGCTCATGCCCTAACTAACGAGCGGCGGGGCGACGTTCTGTACGACAAGCTGGCTGGCTCGTTTTGGAACATCGTGATGGGGCGTTGGCAACTTTGGGGAATGCCTCCTTATGCTAGAATAGACTTGAGGGGTGCAGCTTGTACCGGGGTGGCTTTGATGGTATAAGCCCCGGTTCTGGCTGGCTTCGCCTCAGGATTCTTGGCATTATTGGGTTTGGGGATCTCGCCCAAGGAGAATTGGGATGACCTATGTGATTGCTGAGCCCTGCATCGGAACCAAGGACACGGCTTGCGTGGACGTTTGCCCGGTGGACTGTATCCATCCGCGTAAGGACGAGCCGTCCTTCGAGGCCGAGACACAACTTTATATTAATCCGGCCGAGTGCATCGATTGCGGCGCGTGCGTTCCGGTTTGCCCGGTGACTGCGATCTTCGCTCTGGAAGACCTGCCGGAGAAGTGGGCTAATTTCACGCAGCTCAACGCCGATTGGTATACGAAAAAGACCGCCTGAGAATTAGCAGGGCTCAAGAGATCTGGAGACAGAAAATCGTGGCGGGCCCGCACGGGCCCGCCATTTTTTGTTGGACGACCCCCGGCAATGGAGGAGGCTCGAGCCTACGCCGCGATCGTCCCGAGCCCGCCAAGGTAGGCGAGGGATCTCTCAAGGAGATTCGTCGCAGCGAGATGCCAGCGGTACCGTACAACTCCCGCAGGTTAACGCCTCGAAGCTCGCGTAGCGCCGGCCTCTGACCGGCGCTTTTGCGATTTGCCGGAGAGACGCCAGCGCTATGAAACTACGCCATCGGGGACATATCTAGCCGTGTCGTAAAAGGCCTTTAAAACAAGGGACTTGCGGCGCGGGGCGCGCCCGCGTTGACTAATTCGGGGAGTCTCACAGCCTTCTGCCGGTCTCAGGCATCGAACTAGAAGATATAATTTGTCTTCACCACCCGACTACTCGACCTGGGAGGAGGTTATCATTGAGGAAAGCGTTCGCCGTCACCGTTATCATCACAGTGTTATTATTGGCTGGAATCTTCGCCCGCGGGGCGAAGAATCCTCGCCCTTCTGCAGCCGCAGATACAGATACAAAGGTCATCGAACTTATCGCCAAGCAGTATGATTTTGCTCCCGAAGAGATTCACGTGAAGAAAGGAGCTAGGGTGCAGCTGAAGGTCCGCGCCGCTGACAGGAGCCACGGTCTCAAAATGAGTCTCTACCCCGATGGCGCCGATCAAAGCGGGCCGCCCGGCTTGAAGATTGATCCGCCACAGGTCAATTGGAAGATCGAAAAGGACGAGGAGCGCATCATTGAGTTTGTCGCCGAGCGCGCCGGGACCTATGGCTTC
>Ga0137399_10000388_pt1 | contig 17098 bp, 15 predicted proteins | sample czorhiz316metaG_FD_104810 | JGI IMG/M metagenome (GOLD analysis project Ga0137399, IMG submission 104810) | Vadose zone soil microbial communities from Angelo Coast Range Reserve, California, USA - czorhiz3.16 metaG | ecosystem: Environmental > Terrestrial > Soil > Vadose zone | place: USA...
CCGCCGGAGCCGCCGCCGAGCACCTCGCGCGACAGGAACGATTTTCCGTCGAGATCGGTGCCAAAAAATCCGGTGTAGCGGATGGTTTCCTGATCCGCCGGCATCCGTCCGTCCACCGCCTGTGCGACCACGCCTGCGAGCAATCCGAGGCAGCGCAACAACACAAACGACCGCGCGTTGGTCGCCGCCGGCCATTCCGGCGTGATCAACGTGCCTTTGGGTGGGAAAATCACCTCGAACACGTCGCAGACGCCTTCGTTGACGTGGATTTCGGCGGCACGTTCCGGCGTATCGGCGAGATTGCGCAGAATCGGCGCGATCCATTTGATCAGGAACGCGCCATCGGCATAGTCCGCCGGCCAGTTGATCGGCCCGGTCGATTGCGGATCGGTGCCGTTGAAATCGAGCGTGATCTTGCCGCCCTGCTTAGTCATCTTCAGCGCGATTTTGTGCAGCTTGGGGTCGGTAATGCCGTCGTGTTCGACATAATCTTCCCAGGCATATTCGCCGTCGGCGATCTTCGCGAGCAATTCATTGCGGTAGATGTCGCGGCATTTTTCCAGAATCGCCTGAAAGCAGGCTTCGACCTGTTCCTTGCCGAATCGTTCGAACAGCCCGGCCATCCGCCGGGCACCCATCAGGCAAGCCTGGATCTCGCTGTCGAGGTCGGCCGATAACATCTCGGGTACGCGGGTATTGCGGCGGACGATGGTGAAGACGGCGTCATTGCGAATGCCTTCGCTGTAGATTTTCACCGGCGGAATGGCGATGCCTTCTTCAAATACCGTCGCCGCCGTTCCGGGCATCGAACCGGGCACGCGGCCACCGACGTCGTCGTGATGACCGAATGCCTGGATGTAGGCGACGACTTCGCCTTCATGAAAAACCGGCACGGTGCTGCAGAGATCCGGTAGATGGCCGATGCTGCCTTCGGTGAGATAGGTGTCGTTCATCAAAAATACGTCGCCTGGCTTCATCGTGTCAGGCGGAAAGTCTCGCACTACTCCATTGGGCATCGCGGAATAGGATCGTCCGGTCAGCTTGCGACAATAGCGGTCGAACAGCCCGACCCGAAAATCATGCGCTTCGCGGATCATCGGCGAACGCGCAGTGCGTTCGATGGCGTATTCGATTTCAGCCTCGATCGAATTCAACGTGCCTTCGACGATCTGCAGCACGATCGGGTCGACCGACATGGTTTCGCGCAGCGGGGCAGTCGGCCAGGGATGATCCTTGTGATGGAGGTTCATCGGGTTACCTCTGGCGAGCGCTTCAAGGGCCGAACGACGAGAATACCGTGCGGATCGACCTCGACATATTGGTCAGGAAATACCACGGTCGTCGAGCCGAACTCCTCGACAACAGCGGGTCCGTCGACCCGACCGCCTGATGGCAGCGATGCACGGTCATACACCGGCGTATCCAGGAACACGTTGCCGAAATAGACCGCTCGATTGCCTTTCGGTGTCGGCTTGCCCTCGCGTGCCGCGAGCTTTGGCATCTGCGGCCGTTCGATCACCCCAAAACCCGAGACGCAGAGATTGACCAGTTCGATCTTCTGCTTGCCGGCGTAATCATAGCCAAAGGTTTTGAGATGCGCCGCATTGAAGGCGCCGATCAGCCCGGATAGAAATAGCTTGTCCACCGCACCGCCGGGCGCCGTCACCCGCACCTCCATCGATTGACCAGCGTAGCGAATATCGGCTTCGCGAACGAGGCGAATGCGCGAAGCCTCTATGCCGTCGCGCTGCAACGTCGCGGCGGCTTCGCGCTCCAGCGCGGCATAGCGTACGGCGACGTCGGCCAGATCGATGGCGTCTTCGTGCATCACCTTGGTGACGATATGATCGGTACGCCAGTCGACTGCGAGCAGGCCGAATGCGGAGAGATTGCCGGGATTCGGCGGCACGATGCAGGCTTTCATCGCCAGCAGATCCATCACCGCCGCCGATTGCGCCGGCCCGGCGCCGCCAAATGACAGCAATGCAAATTCGCGGGGATCGATGCCGCGCTGGATCGTCATCTGTCTGATCGCGTTGGCCTGGCTCCAGTTCGCGATCTCGATGATGCCGCTGGCGAGTTGCTCGACGCTCATGCTGCCCGGCAGCCGCGCGGCGAGCGCCGCGATACCGCCCCGTGCGCGCTCGACACCGAGTGCAATGCCGCCACCGATCAACGATGGCGGGATACGACCGAGCACGAGATTGGCATCGGTGATGGTCGGCTCGTTGCCACCGTTCGGATAACACATCGGTCCCGGCTCGGCGCCCGCGCTGCGCGGGCCTACCTTGAGATGGCCTTCGCGGCTGATCCAGGCGATCGAGCCGCCGCCGGTGCCGATGGTCTCGATATCGATCATTGGGATCCGCACCGGAAACGGACCGACCGATCCGCCATTGGTGACCTGTGGCTTGCCGCCCTCGATCAAGCAGAGGTCGGTTGAGGTGCCGCCGGCATCCAGCGTCACCAGATCGGGGAAGCCGGCGATTTCCGCGACCACCGCACTGCCGAGCACTCCGGCCGCGGGACCGGACAGCGCGGTGGTAATCGGTTTGCGCACCACCTGATCGGCGCTGGCGACACCGCCGCTCGATTGCATCACGAGAAATGGCTTGTCCTGCAGGCCAACGCCGAGCTCCTGATGCACACGCTTGAGATAGCGTTCCATGTGCGGCTTGACAAAGGCATCGACCAGCGTCGTCACCGCGCGCTCATATTCGCGATATTCCGGCAACACCACGCAGGACAATGACAACGTCGCGTCCGGATATTCCTCGGCAACGATTTCTGCGGCGCGGCGTTCGTGTGCGTCGTTGGCGTAGGAATGCAGCAGGCAGATGCCGATGGCGCGAATGCCCCGCACGCGAAAATATCGCGCCGCCTCGCGAACCGTCGCCTCATCGAGCGGACGCAATTCATGGCCTCGAAAATCCAGCCTTCCTGTGACTTCGCGAACGAATTGCAGCGGCACGATGCGGTCTGGCTTCACCCAGAAATAGGAGTTGCCATAACCTTCCGGCACCGACTGCCGGGCAATTTCGAGGATGTGTCTGAAGCCGCTGTTGACGATCAGGCCCAGCGAATTGATCCCGCCTTGCAACAGCGCGTTGGTCGCCACTGTTGTACCGTGCGCCAGACCCGCGACATCATCGGCGGTGGCGCCGGCAGCGGTGAGAATTTCGTTGACGCCGCGCACCAGGCCGATCGCCGGATTGGCCGGCGTGCTCGCAACCTTGGTCACGTGCGTCTTGCCGGACAACATATCGACCGAAACAATGTCGGTGAACGTTCCGCCGGTGTCGATGCCGATACGAAAGCGCGCGGCAGATTGAGATGACATGCTTCGTACCATCCACCCAGTGACGGAGAACGTGGGCGGGCCCGCTTTGCCAGCGCCGCCGCACCGGGGCAGCATGGGTCGGACGTGTGAGGCGAGTCAAAAGCCGATTATCGATAGCACTATCGGAAAATCCGATCATCTATGCCCTGAGCAGCTCGCGCAATTTCAGCAACGCCGCCTCCTTGCGTCGCGACAGTGGCTCATGCCGCCGAAACAGGCTGAACGAAACATTGCGCGCCGGCGCTATCGGCAGCGCTTTCAATAACCCCAGAGCAACCTCATTTTCCGCGCAGGCGCGCGGAACGATGGCGATTCCTCCCCCCGATTGCACAATCATCTTCATGGTTTCGATATTATCCACCACCGCAAGAATGTTGGGTCGAATCCCAAGGTCGGTGAACAGGGAAAGGACCACTTGGCCATATCCCACCGTCAATTCGCTCATGATAAAAGGTTCGGCGAGCAGGCGTCCGATATCGACAGGTTGCTTGGATCGCGCCACCGCATGCTTCGGATGTGTGATCAATGCCATCTCGGCGTCGATCAGGCGGTCAAATATCAACCCGGCCGGCAATCGATCCGGATTCGATTCAATCGCAATGCCTGCATCGATCCTCTCCTCGTGTAGTTCGTTGAAAATATTCTTGGTGGGCGCCGTCAGGATTTCAAGCCGCACGCCTGGAAGATCGGTTTTGAGATCGGCGAACATGCGTGGAATGAAGATCTGCGCCATGCCGGACCCCATCCCGATCATCAGCGTGTCGGAGAGCGCGCCGCGCAATCGCCGGGCGGTATCCGACAGGCTGAGCAAATCGCCCATCACCCGTTCGGACTCGTATAAAAAGGTGCGTCCGCGGTCCGTAGATTCGATACCGCGCGACGTTCGGCGAAACAGCTCAAAGCCAATTTCTTCCTCGAGCATCTTCACCTGTTCGCTGACGGCTGACTGGGAGATATTAAGTCGTTTCGCCGCCCCGGTGAAGCTGCGTTCCTTGGAAACCGAAAGCGCGTAACGCAGTTGGCGGAAATCCAAATCCAAAATCCTCTATGCGGGTGACGTCGCGGAGATATCGAAGTGACGGCACACCTCCAGTCTGGTCTCGGCGATCAGTCTGCCCTTTCTGATCACCCATCGTCGCGGGGATCTCGTGGCGAACGCTTCTCGCGGGTCGCGGGCGTCGAGCACCACCAGATCCGCCACGGCGCCCACGGCCACGTCGAAATCCGGAATGCGCATGGCTCTTGCGCCGTTGTTGGTCACCATGTCCATCACGGTGAGAATTTCACCCGGCTGACTCATCTGCGATGCATGACAGAGCAGAAATGCGATCTCCAGCGGGTCGTTCTGGCCGAAGGGATAAAACGTATCGTGAACACAGTCCTGGCCGCAGGCGACGTTGACGCCTGCGGCCAGCAGCTCCTTGACCTGCGTGACGCCGCGGCGCTTGGGATAATCGTCGAGACGGCCCTGCAGCATCAGATTGGTGGCCGGGTTCGCGATCATGTTGACGTTAGCTGCGTGAAGGCGGTCGATAACATGATCGGCGTAGTTACGCGGGTAACTCGCCAGCGCACAGGTGTGGCCTGCGGTGACCCGCCCCTGCCAGCCATTGGCGATGGTTAGTTCGGCAAGCACCTCGAGGGTCCGCGCGGCCGGATCATCGGTCTCGTCAACATGCATGTCGATGTCGGCATCGAATTCTCTGGCGATCTCGAACACGATTTCGATATGCCGGCGACTATCTTGCGCCGATGCTTCGTTGAACGGCATCCCGCCGACCACATCGACGCCGCGTTGCATGACCTGCCGCATCAACGCTTCGGTGCCCGGCGATTTGACGATGCCTTCCTGCGGAAAGGCAACGATCTGGATATCGATCAGGTCGCGAAAGCGTTCACGGGCGCGGATCAGGCCGTCGGCGGGACGCGTGCCGCCGATTGGATCGACATCGACATGGCTCCGCAACCTTGAAACGCCGTTTTCAATGGCACGCGCCAGCACGCGCGACGCGCGCTCGGCTATTTCCTCTATTGTGTAGTTGCGTTTGATTTCCCACAGGATCTCGATCGCTTCCGTCAGCGTCCCCGACACATTGACCGGCGCGCGCTCCGAGATCAGCGCCTTGTCCAGATGAATATGCGGCTCGACAAAGCCCGGCACGGCCATTCGGCCCTCCGCGTCGAGCGTGACGGCAGAAGTCAGGGAGGTCGGACTGCGGTCGATACTCACGAACCGACCACCTTCTATCCCGACGTCGCTTAGGTCCCCCGTGCCCCACAGAGCGACGTTTTTAACGAGTATATCCAGCGCCACGAGCACGCCCCCTCTCTAGTTGCATCGACCAATGTAATCTATCGACAATATCGAGCGATGTGCAGCGCTCTTCCGAGGCATCAATTCGGTTCACTCGGTTTGAAGCGTGCTGTACACTGCTGGTGCCGGGTTGCATCAAGTGTCCTACACTCCGAAAGGATTGTTATGTCCGTTGCGCCCATTTCGTCGATGATCCGCCTGCTGCTCGTTTTATTGGCAACCTTGCCGCTTCTGCTTACTACACCGCAAGCTCAGGCTCAGGACAAGGTCCTGCGGGTCGGGACGCTAAAACTCATTCACGGCATCACGCCTTACTTTTATGAGAAATTTGCGCCGCCCGGCTATAGCGTGGAGGTGATACCGTTCGAGAGCCCGACGGATGGCAAGAACGCGGTTCTGACCGGCACAGTCGACACCTGCATCCACGGCATTGCCGCGTTTCTGCTCGGCGCCGCCGCAGGGGAACCGGTAGTCATCGTCGCGGCCGCAACCAATCGTGGCATGGGAATAGTTGCCGATGCCAAGTCCGACATCAAGACGATCAAGGATCTGCGCGGCAAACGTGTCGCCATCTTCCCGGGTTCGACGCAAGAGGTCGTCATTCTCGAACGTCTGAAGGCCGAGGGCATGTCGATCGGCGACATTCAGCCGATCCGGCTTTCTTTCAGCGATATGGCAGGAGCGTTGGCGCGCGGCGATATCGATGCTTACGTCGGGGCGGAGCCGGGCCCGGGTATCAGCCTGGCGAACGGCACCGGCAGGCTGATCGAATACCCGTATTCCACGCCGATCGGTTCGCTCAACATGATTCTGTCCGCGAGCGAGAAAATGATCAACGAACACCCCGAGCGGCTCAAGATGATCGTCAAGATGCATGAGCAAGCGACCGACTACGCGATGGGACATCCCGACGAGATGATTCAGGTTGCCATGCAGAAGCTCGGTCAGCAACGCAAGTCGATCGAGATTGCCGTGCCGAACGTCGAATTGACCTGGAAGATCGACGACGAATTCATCAAACGCGCCAAAGCCTATAGCGAACTCATGGTCGAAAAGAAGCAGGTTCGCCAGGCGCCTGACATGGCACGCGCGATTACCGAAAAGTTCATGTAGCCGCGCCGCCAGCCGTGAACGACCACGTCACCACGCTATCGGAAGGTGCAGACCGCGGCGCGCCGGAAGCGGCCGCAGCACTTCGCCGGCGCAATCGACAGCGGCTGGAAATGCTGCGGGCCCTTGCGCTCGGTGTCGGTTTTCCCGTTCTACTGGTGTTGATATGGGATCGTTCCGTCGCGATTACCGGCACGCGGCTCATTCCAAGTCCGTATCAAGTGGCCGTGATGATGTACGACTTCTCGTTCGGAGGCGTCTACGACGACGCGTTCAGCGGCACGATCCTGATCCATATCTGGAAATCCGTGCAACGGGTCTATGGCGGATTTTTCCTCGCCGCATTGATCGGCATTCCGCTCGGAATGATGATCGGGCGCATCAAGATCCTGCGACAATTGCTGGATCCGACGATCTCGCTGCTGCGCCCGATTCCGGTAACCGCATGGTTGCCGCTGTCGATGATCTTTTTCGGATTGGGACCGAACGCCGCAATCTTCCTGGTGTTCCTCGGAGCATTTTATCCGATCCTCCTGAACACGATATTCGGAGTGCGGTCGGTCGATCCGCGACTGTTCGAAGCAGCCTCCATGCTCGGCTGCTCCGGAACCGCGATGTTTCGCGAAATCATACTTCCAGCCTCGCTGCCGGCCATTTTCAATGGACTGCGGATCGCGCACGGATTCGCCTGGATACTCATCGTAGTCGGCGAAATGACGGGCGTGCCTACCGGCCTCGGCTCGGTCGTCATGGACGGCCGCACACTTTCCCGCACCGATCTTGTGATCACCGGCATGATCGTCATCGGCGCATGCGGGTTTGTCACGGACAGGATTATCGTTGCGATAAGCAACCGCCTCTTGAAGTGGAGTCCGCAACACCTTGAGTGACGAGCCGCACCCAATCATCTTGACCATCCGTAGTGTCACCAAACGCTTTGCGGTCGGTGATGACAAAGTCGAGGCTCTGGCGCCGGTCGACCTGACGATCCCGCAAGGAGAATTCATATGCCTGATTGGAGCGTCGGGCTGCGGGAAATCCACGCTCCTGCGCATTATTGCCGGTTTTGAGGAGCCGACCACCGGACAAGCGTTGATCCACGGTAGAGCGATCACTGGACCGGGCAGCGACCGTGGCATGGTATTCCAGGATTATGCTCTGTTTCCGTGGATGACGGTGCGAGAGAACATCAGCTTTGGTCCGCGGCAGCGCAAATTGGCCCACGGCGAGATTCAGCGGATCACCAATGAATTTGTAAAGATGGTGGGACTGGAACGCTTCGCCGACCGTTATCCGAGCCAACTGTCGGGCGGAATGAAGCAACGCGTTGCGATCGCTCGCGTGCTTGCGAACGACGCCAATGTCCTGCTGATGGATGAGCCTTTCGGTGCGCTCGACGCGCTTACCCGCGAGCAACTCCAGCACGAACTCTTGCAAATTTGGTCGCGCACCGGCGTGACCGCCATCTTCGTCACCCATTCGGTTGAGGAAGCCGTGCTGCTGGCGGACCGTGTGCTGGTGATGAGCGCCGGACCGGGACGGATCGAAAGCGATTTCCGCATCGATCTGGCGCGGCCTCGGGACGTGTCTTCGCCGGAATTCAATGCATTACGACGCGGCATTGCGCGCCGGCTTACCAGCCATCTTGCACCTTCTCGGGCGCCTGCATAGTTCGGCGGCGAATTATTCCGGCCCACCCACAGAGACGGCTACGGATTCGACGTCAAATTCAAGTTACGTCTGCCGGCGGATCCCATATCATGACGCGTATCGGCGTTGGGTTGAAGCCGTTGCAAGGATTGTTGACCTGGGGACAATTCGAGATGACGAAAATCACGTCCATGTCAGCCGTCACGTCGACGTAATTTCCTGGAGCCGAGATGCCATCGACAACGGTAAACTTTCCAGAAGACTCGATCGGCACGTTCATGAAGAAGTTCAGGTTTGCGACGATATCGCGCTTGGTCAGTCCATGCCTCGACAGCTCCAGAATAAAATTCTCGCGGCACGCGTGCTGATACTTTGTCTCTTCCCCGAAACGGATTGCATTGCTTTCGCACGAACAGCAACCTGCTGAGGTATCGTGACGCCCGCAGGTATCAGCGGCGATGTGCGCCATCACCCGCCCCCTGTTCGAGATCAATCGCGTTCCAAGTTCGACATAGGCCGATCCCTGAACGCGCAGCGTATCCTGCGCACTGTAACGCTCCGTAGGATCATCCGCGCAATAGAGCAAGGCATCGACTGCCTGCTGACCCTCGCTATCGATGATCCGCAAGGTCTGCCCTTGCTTCAATACCCGGGACCAGGGCCGCTCTGCCGGTACATCATGGCAGTATACAGCGTTGGAGCTATCTGGATTCGATGATGGGTTTGCTGGACTGGTCACTGAAGCCTCTCCTCAGGCGTAGAGCCGATCCGTGAACTCGAAGGCGCGGACGATTTCCGGTGACGTCGTCCTGCAGGGATCGTCTTGCGCGGGCGGCGGGATGCGGTGGCGAATCACCGTGATCGGTCCAGGGGAAGCGGAACGGGCCGGATCGAGCGGATGAGAACAATTCGAGACCACGAGCACGAGATTCATCTCGGCGCGCAGGTCGACGAAGTCTCCCGCTCGCTTTCGACTTGAATTCCAGAGGAAGCGGCCCTTTGCGTCGAGCGAGACGGGGGCGAAGAACGTGACACAAGGCGGAATGTCGCGGAGGCTAAGCCCGATCTTGGCCGCGGCGCTAAGGAAGTTCTCCTGCGTATTTCGCGAAGTCGCTCCATACGCGGCGCGCGTTGAGGCAGGCGTAGAACCTCCGACCAAAAGATCATGGGCGCCACAGGTATCCTCGACCAGCGAGAGGAATACGCGTCCCATGTCCGACAAAATGACGCGGCCTTTCGAGATGGCGGCGCTCCACTGTACTTTGACGGTATCGGCGCAATTGATCCGCTCGGAGGTGTCTTCCTCGCGCCAACCGATCAGCGAGACGCTGGAGCGGCCGGAATCGTCAACGATCCGGAGCGCCTCGCCACGTCGCAACCTAACCGTTGCGTACCAGCCGGCAGGGACCTGTTCGCGGCTGACGACCGCCTCCGACGCGATCGGGGCGCCGTCAAGGGCGGTGGCTTCCGGCAGGCCTTTTGGCGTCAGGTCTTGTCCGGCCGCCCGAAGCTGCTCGTAACGGCGCCGATTGGCCTCGGCGATTTCTTGCTTCGTCTGCGCCGTCGTCACGCTGTCGCTCCGACTTTGAACGGCCCTTCGGTGATCGTAAAATGCGCCTCGACCGGCTTACCGGCCTTGCCGTTGATCGGCAGGATATCTTGCGGACAGGCGGAAAATGCGATCACCAGATCCATCTCGGCCCGCAGCCGAACATAGCCTCCGGGTATTGGTCGCGGCGGAGCTGCAAAACCGAGCGTGCCGTCCGCCGACCACGGGATGTTCATAAACAGGTTGAGCGGACTCGGAACTTCGGTCGGCACGAGGCCAAGTTCAGCCATTCCGGCAAAGAGATTATCCGTGCAATTATCGTGGTAGTCCTGCACACCGAGAAAGGCATAGCGGTAGCGGTCGCAGGCTGCGATCAGCGTATCGTGAATGCCGCCGGATGTATCTTCGGTAAATGTCAGGATCGGCCGCCGCTTGTTGGTCCGCAAGACATCGCCGGGCTTGGGAACCAGATGCAGGCTGTGCGCGCGTGTGTGCTCGTTCGACATGAACTCGCCGAGATCGGCGCGGTTGAAAGCCCAGGTGTCGACCACCTGTTCGCCATGAGTATTGATAACGGTGACAGTTTGCCCGGCTGAAACAAACGCGGCCTTGCCACGCCTTGCTGGAATTTCGATGGCGAACTTCGTCATGCTAACGCCTCACGGTCGCACGGCAATCATGTCGATCTCGACAATCCCGCCCCGGGCTAGACCCGTCACGCCCACCGTGGTTCGGGCCGGACGCTTGTCGGCGGCGAAATAGGTCGCGTAGATTTCGTTCATCTTGGCGTAGTCACCGTTGAAGTCGGTCAGGAAAATGCGCACGCAAACCACATTGGCAAGCGTCAAGCCGCAGCCTTTGAGGACGCGGATCAGATTATCCATCACCTTGTGGGTCTGAGCCTCGATGCCGGGCGGAATCGGCAGCGAATCGTCGTCCGGATCGGTCGCGAGTTGTCCGGTCACGAAAACGAATGCTCCGGCCTCGACGGCATGGCTATAAGGCGCGACCGGCTTCGGTGCATTGGGCAAAAGATGGAAGATTGGATCCATGGTGAGCGTCCCTTGCTAGGTTGTTTTCAGCCCCTGCCGTTAGCGCTGTCACCAGCGTAGCGCTGGAGAAACTGACGTGCGCGTTCAGTCTCGGGATTGGAGAAAAACCGGTCCGGTGCTCCGGTTTCGACGACCCGCCCGCGATCGAGAAATAGCACCCGCGTCGCCGCCTCGCGCGCGAATCCCATTTCGTGGGTGACGATCACCATCGTCATGCCCTCACGGGCGAGATCACGCATCACGACCAGCACTTCGCCGACAAGTTCCGGATCGAGCGCACTGGTGGGTTCGTCGAAAAGCAAGAGATCCGGACGCATCGCGAGCGCCCGCGCGATACCGACGCGCTGCTTCTGCCCACCCGACAGTCTCGCCGGAAAGGCGTGGCACTTCTCGCTGAGCCCAACCTTTGAGAGCAACGCCAGCGCTTCGTCGCGGACTTCGGCCTTTGGCCGCTTCTGGACCTGAACCGGCGCTTCCATCAGATTTTGCAGCACCGTAAGGTGGGGCCACAGCGCGAAATGCTGGAACACCATGCCGATGCGCGTTCTGATCTGCGACAAATCGCGATCGCTCATGACAATGCCGGCGCCATTGATGCCAACCCGCTCCCCGTTCAGGTAGATTTGCCCAGCGTCCGGCCGTTCAAGCCAGTTGATACAGCGCAATAATGTCGATTTGCCCGAGCCCGACGGTCCAAGCACGCAGATCGTCTCACCCTTGTCGACCTGGAAACTGACGTCGGAGAGGACTTCGACATCGCCAAAGCGCTTCGACACTCCGGCGACATCGAGAACCTTTTTGAATTTCGCCATCGCTCATCCCTATCGGCGCGCTTCGGCAACGCGGCCGATCGAACTCACCCCGGCTTCGATCACCAGACAGAGTCCCCAATACAGAAACACTGCCGTAATGAAAGCCGCGAACGGAACGTAATGCCGCGACTGGATCGAGCTGGCGGCGTGCGTCAGTTCCGGCAGCGCGATGATGGTCAGGAAGGCGCTGTCCTTGATGATCTGGATCATCTGATTGCCGATCACGGGCCCCGCCGATAACAGCAGCGGCGGAAGGATGATGCGGCGAAACAGCCGGATCTCCGAAAAGCCGAACGCGATACCGGCTTCGATCGGTTCGCGCGGTTGTACCACCCAGGCGCCGCGCAGAATCTCCGCCATATAGGCGGCATTGTAGATGGTCAGGGCGGCTAATCCCGAGGTCCAGTTGTCCAGCCTGACGCCGAACGACGGAAAGCCGTAATAGACGATATAGGCAAACAGCAGAAACGGGACACACCGCATGCCATCAACGAACAAGCGTGCCGCGCCGGAAACAGTCCGCTGTTTTGACATCAGGGCGGGGGTCAGGAGGAAACCCAACAAGAGCGCGGCGATGGCTGATAGCGTCGACAATATCGCCGTGTTGGCGAGCCCACTCAGAAGCAACGCGCGTTCGTTCCAGACAATGCCGAAATCGTGGATCATGCGGCTGCCTCGGCCGCGACCTGGCGCCGTTCGATCCAGCGCTGCAGCGACACCAGCGCAAAGACGATCGGCGCGTACAACGCTACCGCTACAAGAAATGGCGGCAGCGGCTCGTAGGTTTGGGCGCCAATCCTGACGGCGGCGCGTGTGATGTCGACAACCCCGACAACCGCAAGCACCGGCGTGACCTTGATGAGCAATGACATTTCGTTGACCAGACCAGGAAGGCTTGCGCGCGCGATCTGGGGCAAGACGATTCTGCGGAAGCGTTGCTCTGCACGCATGCCGACCGATTGGGCGGCCTCATATTGGTCCTTTGGGAAATTCATCAGCGCGGACCGCCAGACCTCGGAGTTGAACGCAGAAGTGTTCATGACAAGTGCTACGATCGCCGCCGATATTGGATTGATCGGCACACCGATGTTGGGCAGGGCGAAAAACAGCAGCAGCAACAGGGTGACCAGCGGCGTGGCGCGCAACATGCTGACATACAGAGTCACGATCCCCGCGACGATCGGAACATTCGCCCACCGGATCAATGCGAGGCCAAGTCCGATCGGCAGCCCGATCAGGATGCCAATAAGTGACAGCGTTACCGTCACGATGGCACCCTGAAAGATGGCTGCGATGTCGCTCGCGGTCATGACAGATCATTGCTGCCAGAGGGCGGTTAGAATTCCGGCTCGAAAGCAACCGGCAGATCCGGGAATGCCTCGCCAAACCATTTCTTCTGAAGCTCGGCAAACCTGCCGCTCGCCTTCTCCTTGGCGATAAACTCATTCAAAAAGGCCAGCAGTTCCTTATTGTCCTTTGCAACGGCCCAGGCCGGGAAGGATCTTCCCGAGACCGCCTGACCGACTTCGAACACAGGTTTTTCGGCCACCAGTGTCTTCAGATTGATGATGGTGTTGACCACGTAGTCCACCCGGCCCAAAGCCAGGTCCTGATAGGCTTCAGGATAAGACGTATATTCGACGATCTTGCCGAGCTTTCCACCTTCCTTCTCCAGCATGGTACCGAGTTCGGGAAGACGGGCGAGCAGCGCGCTGCCGGCTTGAACGCCGACGGTCTTGCCGTTCAGATCCTTGATCGAGGAAATCGATTTGTCGTCCTTACGTTTGACATAGTAGTGCGTTGCGTCCGCGATCGGGCTGGTAAACTCGAGCGACTGCTTGCGCTCTTTGGTGATGATCGCCGCGGTAATGGCGACATCATACTTGCCGGTACTGACGCCGGCCAGAATGCCGGTCCAGGGCAGGATTTCCTGCTTGATCTCGAAAGGCGCGTATTTGCGTAAGTCTTCGATCAGTTCGTTATCGAAGCCCGTCGGCTTGCCATCCTTGACGAATTCGAACGGCCGGAAATCGTCTTCCGTCGCGGCGATCAGACCGCGCTTCTTAATCTCGTCGAGACCGGCGGCCTGTGCATTCCCGATCAGCATCGGCATGGCGAATTGCGCTGCCAGCAAGCCGAGTATCAGGCGTCGGGACAGAAAATTGGAGCAAGTGAGCGAATACATTGTCATGATGGATCTTCCTCCGTTGGGGTGATGACAAGTCAGGGCCGGCAAAGCAGATGTCGGTGTCGGGTTTGCGTGGTCCTTTCAATCGAAGTTGAATCCGTGTGAACGCAGATAAGGCGGGAACGCCGCACCCTCGGCCTTGGCGGCCTGCCGAGCCTTGTCTTCCGACCAGCCGTAGAAGGTCGCCTCGCCAAACTCGGCGTTGGACCGCTGTTGCTCCTTGGGAATGGCGTGCAAGGCATCCCGCCGGCGGTCGTAATCGTCGATGGCGTGAGGAAGCGCGCTATCATCGTAGCGATCGCGGTGCGTCGTCACACGACGCGGCAGACGCAAACTGACGTAGCCCTCGGTCTGCGGATAGCCGAGGCAAAGCCCTGCAACCGGAAAGACCAGATCGGGTAATTCGAGGATCGCCGCAACCTTGTCGATCTCATTGCGAATGACGCTGATAGGACAGACACCAAGGCCGACGGACTCCGCACACAAGATCATGGTCTGCATCGCCAGCGCGGCATCGACGCTTGCGTTGAAGAAACCTTCCAGCGTGCCGTTGCGAACCGGCTTTCCGCGCAATTCACCGATACGTTGCAGTCGTCTAGCATCTCCAAGGAAAACAAAGAACACCGGCGAAAGCCCGATCCATGGCATGCTCGGGAATAGTTTGCCGATCGCAGCGCGCTGCGTTGAATCGTTGACCCGCAAGATCGATGCCTGCTGGAAATCCGACTTGGCCGAACTACTCAAGGCCGCAGCGACAAGCAGATCAAGCAGGCTGTCACTGGGAATAGCGTCGCTGTAACGGCGGACGGTTTTTCGCGAGACAACCCGGCGGATAAAATCGTTCTCGGCAGCGCCCCCGCCCGACGGACCGCCATCGCCAAAACGTCGCTCGATCGCGTCAGCATAAGCGGACATCAGTACGATCCCCGGTCGATTCTGCGGATCGAGCGCTTGATCGGCGCATCGACAGTCAGCGCCCGCTTTCGGAAATGTGAGACGTCCATCGCCAACTCCACGCAAGGTTCACAACCTTGGAATTGGCATAGACCCGAGCGGTGCCAATTCCTGGCTACTGAGGTCTCCCGGGATTTTATCCCACCGTGCCCTGTGCAGATTTCTCCCGCCCAGGCGGCAGCTCTTGGACCAGCCATCAAGGCAGATGCGGAACCCTAGCCACCAACTCAATGACAATGGTGGAGCAAATGACGTGCCACTCCGATCGCCAGCCGGCGAACGCGGCATTTTTCGTTTCGATTGCGCTTCAATGCTGTCGATCTGGCTAAGCGTCTAGGGATTGCGCGAGAAAATTGCCTCACCGAACCCAAGCCGTTGGAATGAAATGCGAAGTGTACTTCGCAATGACCGGGTATCCCGGCTTGCTCCGGCACCGGTTCTTTTGCAGCTGCCTTTTCGGAGGCACAATGCACAGATTGTAATCGTTCCGCTCCCACCCGGGATTTAGTGGCTCAATCCAAGGCGGCCGACCGATTTTTTTGATCGGAGCTTGCCGCCACGATCCGCTGCATCATCGCGATGAACCGCTTTTGGTCTATCTTGCTCAGATCGGCCACCGTCTCACGGTGAGCGGCGCGAGCCGATGCTTCCATCTGGCGCAGCAATGCTGCTCCTGCTTTCGTCAGCCGGCAAATCTGCGCGCGGCGATCCCGGTGGTGGATTGAACGTTCGATAAAGTTACGGGATTGCAATCGTTTAAGCGCGCCGGTCGTCGTTGTGCGATCGAGCGCGACATCATCCGCCAAAGTGGTCTGGTCGGCGGTTCCGCGCTCCGCCAAGGCGGAGAGAAGGCTGTACTGCAGCGGCGTAATCTCAAAAGCAGCGCAGCGCTTCTGGAACAGTGCGACGTGGATTTGGTGCAGCCGCCGGATCAGAAATCCCGGCCTTTGGCCGAGCGGCCAGGAGTTGGCGCTCTTTTGCGTCGGCTTCTTGGCCATATTCAACCACTCTGTCCTTGCCCAAGCTGCATGAATTTGATGCAATCTATGGCACGAATGTTGCTGTATGAAAATGAGATGAAATACGAAGCATGCTTCGGAATTAGCTGGCAGCTAACGACGCGCAAGCGGACCGGGAGAGGAGATCGACCATGTCTGCAAGCACAACATTTGACCTGCTTCTGCGCGGGGGTCGCGTCATCGATCCGGCATCACGCATCGATGGCATGAAGGATGTCGCCATCCGCAACGGCAAGGTCGCCGCCGTTCAATCCGATATTTTACCGACAAGTGCCAGGGAAATCATGGATGTCACGGGCAAAATCGTTTTGCCCGGACTGATCGATACCCATGCGCACGTCTATCAATATGTCACGGGCCGCTTTGGCGTGAACGCCGATATGGTGGGCGTCCAATCAGGGGTAACGACGCTGGTCGATCAGGGCGGACCGTCCTGCATGACGTTGCCGGGTTTTCGGCACTTCATCGCGGAGAAGGCCCTGTCGCGGACGTATGCTTTTCTGTCCGCTTATTTGGTAGGAGGATTGGAAGGACACTATTATCCCAATCTTTATCGACCCGACTGCGTCGATATCGACGCCACCGTGAAAGCGGCGACCGCCAATCGCGATCTCGTTCGCGGCATCAAGGCTCATGCCGAGATCGGTGGCTTTGCGCGCTGGGGAATCCGCGTCATCGAGATGGCGGCCGAGATCGGCCGTCGCGCGGACCTTCCGGTTTATGTGCATTTCGGACAATTGTGGGGGCTGCCGGAAAGCGGTACCAATGGTGAAGACGTCGATACGATACTGGCGCGGGTGATCCCGCTGCTTCGTTCCGGTGATGTTTTGGCCCATCCGTTCACGCGGCATCCCGGCGGCTTCGTCAATCGTGAGGGCGAAGTGCACCCCGTCATCCAGGCGGCACTTGATCGTGGGCTGCGTGTCGATGTCGGCCACGGCAGCCACTTCTCGTACCGTCTGGCACGCAAGGCCATCGCCTCCGGCATCATTCCGACCACGTTGGGAGCCGATATCCACGGCTACAATACGCATGTGCCGGCTCCGGCTGGGACGCCGGACGAGCATGTCGATGACGAGAACCATCCCTTCGCAAGTCAGGCGAAATTCA
>Ga0137399_10000390_pt1 | contig 17055 bp, 21 predicted proteins | sample czorhiz316metaG_FD_104810 | JGI IMG/M metagenome (GOLD analysis project Ga0137399, IMG submission 104810) | Vadose zone soil microbial communities from Angelo Coast Range Reserve, California, USA - czorhiz3.16 metaG | ecosystem: Environmental > Terrestrial > Soil > Vadose zone | place: USA...
GAGTAGCGGCAACCCGTCAGTAGCGCGCCGCGGACGAGTGCGCGCAGATCGTGCGGCGATGCGTTCAGCAGGCGCTCGGACTCGACTGTGGTCAGGAACCGCTCCACCGGCTTGTCGGCGAGCTTGAAGGGCTTCACATCCACCCAGACGCCGCGCGGTGCGATCAGCTCGTCATCGGCCGCCTTGTTAAGCAGCGCTTTCAGCACGGCCAGGGTGCGGTTTGCCGTCGCGCGGCGCGCGCGCTTCTCCTCCTCGGTCTTAGGCGCTGCTCGGAATGCCTGCTTCTTGCCGATCGCGGTGCGCTTGCGGGCTGGCGTTGCGGCAAGGCCACTGAGCCACGCCGAGATGCCGCTCTTCTTCAGGTCCGCGACGCGCTTGTCGCCGAACGCGGGCCGGATGTGTGCCTCGATGATCCGTTCCGCCGTGGCGACGCCCTTGCGGTGCGCCCTGAACCACTTCAGATAGTGATCGGCAGCCGTCCCGACGGTGATCTCATCGGCAATCCCGATGCCGCGCCTGCGGTCGCGCTCCCTGGCCATCTGCCGCGCCCGGTCGCAGGCTTGGGCGTAGCTGAGGACTGTCTCGCCGTTCGCGTCCACGTAGTCGTCGGCCTGGGCGATCTTTTCGATCTCCACCTTGCCGCCGCCTAGGTAGTACCTGACCAGCCACGTCGAGGAATTCGGGCCGCGGCGGTAGCCGATGGCGATGCGCTCGGTGCCGCCGAGCGAAGCCCAGTGCCGGTCCCCGGCCTTCAGCCTCAGCCGCTTTTCCCTTGTGTCTAGTCCCGTTCCTTTGCGTGCTCGCGCCATTCCTGGTTCCGTCCCTACTTGTGCAAAATTTGTACAAAAGGTCGGTAGATATTAGCGTGGGTTGCTGTAGACAAGTTTCCCTCTACCAGAGGGAAGATGTGTACCCATGGGTACCCCACGAAAGCCTACAATACAATACGTCCACAGTTGTAACGCATCGCTCAGCCTTTTAGGGCAGCGCGAACAGAGCCGCTCGATGATCTCGTGTCGGCGCATCGATATTGGGGCAGGTTCACGGATTCGATTAGGCTGGAATGGCGCGATCGGAAGCGATTCATCCTCATCTGCAGCACGCTCGATAGAGCGATCGCCGATCAACAAATCAGGTAGCCGACGATCTTAGTCGACACGGCGGCGTCGGTGCCGCAACACGGCGCAACGGCCGGTTCTGGAAACTCCGGCTATCTCCTTTGGTTCGAACCCGGGTGATGGAGTCGCGAAGCAGGCCACCCGAAAGCGGTCGCTGCGCCCGAGGGATCAAGCTTGTCGTTACTTGTTACTTGGCCGCCTTTGAAAGTTTCGGCTTGCGCGCGGCGGGTGTCGCGGAAACGCGAGGGAACGAATCAAATCGCACTTCCTGACCGCGCTCCTCAAAATACTTGTAGCCGGTGGTTTGCAACGGGTATTTGCGATCTCGCGACTGCGTTCGATACAGCACGCGCACGACCGGCGCCATCTTGAAACCCGGAGTGGCGATGCCGGAATGTCCAACACCAGCGCTGACTTCGAGGATCTCCGTCTCTTTCCGGTGCAGGCTGGGCGGCACCTTCCAGCGGTCCGATTGAACCATCTTCTGCAGGACACGGGCGGAGTCGATGAATTGAGGATCCACCTTCGGCCAGTGCATACGAAGACGTCCAATGCTGCCGTCAGGCAACAGACCCACGATCAGTTCGGAGCCGAAGACCGGCACGCCCTCGACCATGCGCTCGTAGAAAGCGGTGCGGGCAACGTGCGTGCCCGCCTTGCTCGGGTCAAACGTCGGCGGCAGTAGCCGTGGCTCGGCCGATGCACTAAATTCGTCCTGAAAGCGCAGGAAGCGCTTGCCCTCGGGGTTCAAGCCGGCCTTGAGCATCGCCGCCTCCAGATGCGGCAGCAAGCTGTCCTGCTGGATCGCGGCCGCATCGAGCGGCTGCTTACCGATTCCATATCCGGAATCTTCAAAGGCCACGCTTTCCGTATCGGACCTGTCCATGTAATGCCATTGCTCCGTCGCGGCAAAGCGGAATGGGCCGGCCGCAGAGACTTTCGCCTCCTTGCCCGAGGTTTGCGGAAAACGCTCCCGGATGCGCTTGGACAAGTCGCCCTGCTCCTCGCCGCTGATATCGCGCTGCTTCAAGGTTGCAGCAGGTTCGGCCGCCGTGTCCTGCGCCTGCGCGACCGGCGCGAGGCACAAGGCCGCCGCACAGCAAACCAGCCGGATCGCTTGCCTGATTTCGCTTGGGAGAGTCATTGCCTCTTCCTTTCGAATTAACTGCACACCCAGCGCCAGGCGATCCACGTTGGCGGCAAAGCGTCCGGAATGCGGTTGGTCGGTGTTTCGAAGTCGCGCCGTAACTCGGCTTCCGCCTCGGTTCTGCCGGTCGCGGTAATGACCGCACAAACGCCCGACTGAACATCGATAAGGCCAGCCGACATCCACGCCGTCCGGTAGCTGCTGCCAAAAAAAGGCCCGAGGTACAGGCCGACCGTGGGCAGCTTTTGCGCCGAATCCAGGTTGTCGTGGTTAACGTCTCCCGAATGGCCCATGGCCAGGTGCAGCCCCTGAAATACGGGCCACCATTGCGTCGTCAGCGAGACGAGATCCATCGGGCAGCTTGCGTTGATCATCAAGGTATTGAGGTTGCCGTTGGAACCGAAGACCCCCGAGCCGGGAAACTCCCCCAGCCGCAGCGAGGCATTGATGTTGACGAAGTTGGGGCCCCTGCCGATCCCGTTTTTCGCGGTGACGATGAAATCGGGCGAACTGGCGGTGGGAGGATTTTGACAACTACCGTGGCCCGAAAACACATTCAAATCCGCCGAGGACCAGTCGATCTCGTTGACGTCGTTTCCACCGAAACTGTCTTCCGTGTAATCGCTCGGCCAAACCAGCGTGTCGTGCCAGTAAAAGCGCAGGCGGTGACCGCCGAAAAGGTTGAACCAAAAGGAGAAACCATCCGTGGCGTCGCATGTCAGCGACACGTCATCGGCGGTCGTAAACCCAGTGGCGCCGCTGTATTTTTCAACACAGCCCATGCTGTAGTTGGTTGCCAAGGCGCAATTCGAGCCGGCCATCAGGATCAGAATTGCAACCGCAAAGACGGTTTTCATCGTTGGCACCTTTCGCCTGAGCAGCCGCACGTCGTTCGGTCTTAGCCTTCGTCAGGGCGCCTGAACCCCTGCACTTAATCGGTAAGACGTGATCCGCACGCGGAGTCCGACATTTCTTTCGCACGCCGACGCAAAATAGGTCGTGATTCAGACGGAAACCGGCGCGGCGAATCGAAGCGCTCATCGCGGCGCGCGACGATGAAGGGTAGCCTGAGTGAGGAAGACCTGATCGGCAACGTACTGACGGTCCTGCTGGCCGGTGGGGGCACCGCCGCCAACGCGCTCGGATGGTTGTTGTATGTGCTCCACACGCACGGAGGGCCTGGGACCGGCTGGCTGCCGACGTCGACGCCGCCCTCGCTGACGACAAGATGCCACCCAGCTTCGAGGTGGCGCGAGGTCTCGAATTCATCGAGCAATGCGCCAACGAGGCCTTGCGACGGCGCCCGGTTGCACCGCTGTCCTTGCTTGAGAACAATCTTCAACCGCTGTGGTCCGCAAATATTCGAGCGCGGCGACCGGGACATAGCAGGAAGGCCTGTGGCATGATGGTTTCATGATCTTCCTGGCGCGATCTCTTCTGAGACTGCTTGCCGACCTGGTGTTTGGCGACAATTATCTTGGCCGGTCGTGTTGCCTCACAGAAGAATGCTACCGGTCTGCTTCACGTCGGGTGTTACCGTGAAGGTGCAGGGTTGTCCACGGCGCCGCCGCCGGCCCCTCTAAGGCCGGAGGCGAGCGGCGCGGTGGGCAACCCGGATTTTTGGAACGAACCCGGTGCATTCGACAGCGTCATCCAACTGCGGCAAGCGATGTGGAACTTGTGCTTTCGTGTACGCCGAAGACAAGACGGCGAGCCATGTTCATCCGCCACTGCTTGAGCCGCCGCTGCAGCGTCCTTAGCTGACCGGAGTGGAACGCACGCGGATTCTCGAGCTGGAGACGCTCGAAGAGCTCGATTCCTGTGAGGTCGGGGTCAGTTTGCAAGCATTCGCACACTCTCGGCCAGACCGACTCGAACGGATCAGGCCGGGTCCTCCAGTGCCGCGGAGGTTTGACGGGCGCTCGATGCGTTGGCCGCACCTCGCCCGCTCGCCACGCCGTGGAGAGGCTGGACAAGAATCGCGAGAGATCGTCCTTCTGTCCGACCGGTACGTGGGACGGTTCGCCCTCTTCGAGACGCACCAGATGGTGCTGCATTCGCCTGATCTCTTCGAGCAGCTGAAGCGGGTCGAGCTGTGCCGTGATCTCGCGAAGTCGGGCCTTGACTTCGGCGGACACGCTCTCGAAAGCGAGCAGACGGGCACATGGCGTCTCCGGTGCGTGGTAGCGCTTGACGACCCGCGTCCCTGTTCGAATCTTCTCCTTGAGTTTGAAGGAAGGTTGGAAGAAATTCACGAACAGGCGAGCTGCCCGATACAGGCGCCCCAGCGCTTCGACAGCCTCAGGTCCTTCGAGCCGGTGGTCGCCGACGAGGCGCCGCACGACAGCCCCGTTCTTCTGCTCCACCCACGCCTGATCATTCTTGTGGTAGGGCCGAGAACGGGTGAACTCGATTCCTCGCCCGAGGCAGTAGCGCAGGAGCTCTTCATTGAAGAACTCCGTGCCGTTATCGACGTCGAGTCCGGACAGCCGGAATGGAAGGCTGGCGCGCAACCCGTCGACGGCTTCGATGACGAGGCTTCCCTCACGCACAAGGAGGGGAAGACACTCGGTCCAGCCGCTGGCAATATCGGTCAGGGTGAGTGTGTGAACGAAGCTCCCGGCTGCGACGTCGCCGCAATGCGCCACCAGGTCCATTTCCATGAATCCTGGAGTAGGCTCATTCCAGTCGGCGAAGGTTCGCACCGGAACGTTCTTGCGAAGCGGCGTCGGGGTGTTGCGCCTTCGGCGCCTGCCTCCGACGGAACGAATATCCCGCAGCATGCGGTCGATCGTGGACGCGCTCATTGCCATCAGCTTCGGTCTGATGGACTCGGCGAGCTTCAGGTGGCCGTTGCGCTCGAGCGATGGCACGAGCACGGGCAAGAGCGCCCGGAGTCGCTTTCCGCACACGCGGTCCGATGCCTCCCAAAGTACGATGAGCGCCTGGCGAACGGCCTCATCGTAGAGGCGAGGCCGACAGCGGCCACGAGCGTCGTCGTCCGGGCACGACGCTCCGTTCAGGATCCGGATTGCCGACTTGCGGTGGTAACCACTAACTGAAACAAACTCCCGCAGGATGCGCGTCTTCGCATCGCGGGATGCGCCTTGATACCGATCTCGCACCGCCTGCACCAGCTCTCGCCGCGCGGCCGTGGTGAGCGTTCGTGACATCGTGGCCTCCGAGTCCCATATGCGGTAACAGACACCGTGAGGCAACGATTGTGCTTTGGTAACAAATCAGGTAACGCAATGCGAGCGGTCAGGATAGTTGACGCCGAACAGACCTGGGTCGGTTCGCGGCCCTTCTCTTCAAGCTGCGCCAGGCCACAGCCGGCGAGAACCTGATCCTACGCCGGCAGATCGCGCTTTTCGAAGAACGGGGTGTGAAACCGCGCCGCGTCGATGCTGTAACGCGCCTTAGCCTGGCCATATGGAGCAGGCTGTGTGACTGGAGATCCTGCCGACCGTCATGCGCCCGCAAACCGTGATTCGCTGGCATCGGATCGGTTGGCGGATGTTCTGGCGGTTCAAGTCCAGACCAGGCCGTCCAACGATTGCGGCCGATCTGCGGCGTCTGATTCGGCGCATGGCTTCCGAGAACCCGACGTGGGGTCAGGAACGGATCGCCAACGAGCTCTTGCTGAAGCTCGGAATTCGTGTTTCGCCTCGCACCGTTCGCAAGTGGAGGTTCGCGGCCAGGTCAGCAGCGCGATGCCGAATCACAGAGTACGGGTGCGTCGCGGAACGCCCCTGAGTATGTAGCAACGCCGAGGCGCAGAGCGTACTTCTCGCCATTTGGTCGACACCGTCACGAACGTGCTCTCGGGATATTTGTGGTTGGCATCCTTGCAACCCTCATTCACCGTCACTGTGTCCATAGGAGGCCCTTGCCGGGCGCCTGCATATTTCACATACATGTCGCCTGGACCGAAGATAAGAAAAACCTTCCCACCAAAAAGCTTTTCCTTGACCACACCGATATCCACTTTAGAGATGCTCGGCACGCCTTTATCGCCGCACTTGGTGCATTCAATTTCGACGTACGGCACATTCTTTAGTGGATTCGCGACCACGACCTCGAGGACGGCGCCCTTTGACACCGATCGATTGCAGTGATCCTGCTTGCTGGAACTTGTGTCGCTCCATCCGACCCATGTTGCCTTCGCGCGGGGCTGCTTCTCTTCAGGCGGCTCAGGCGGATACAACGTGACGGATTATCCAGTATCTCGGAGGGAATCGGGCGAACCCCTCGAGATTGGCTGGCGTGTGCGCCGCGATAAGTGGCGGCAGGGGCTTGCCTTCGAGGCAGCGGAGCGGATGGTGACCTTCGCGTTCGAAACGCTCGAGGCGAACCTGCTGTGCGCGGTCTGTCACCCGGAGAACATCGCCTCAGTCGCCGTCATGAAGAAGCTGGGCATGCGTTTTCGCAGCGTCGAAGAATGGTACAGCGCCAATGATCTGACTTTCGAGATAACTCGCAATGAGTGGCGTATGCGTGCTGGATCATCGGCAAGGGTTGCCCAGTGACTGACCGCTCCCAGCGAGCCGTCCGATTTCCGTCGGAATTCGAGTCCGAAAAACTGAGGCCGCTTTCGGCGTGGTTGCCTTCTCCGCAAAGCGATGGGGAGCGGTCGTCGACGCCGCAACGGCGCGGCGTGTGCCGCATGGCGGTCGGGAGCGGCATGGATCGCGATGGGCCGCGGTGCGCCGGGCGCGGCAAAGGGAAGATACCTGTTTAGTCAACGCGAGCGCTGCCTTCTTTGCACCACATTTTGGTTGAGAAACTGTGCGTACCCCACTTCATCGAGCTCACCGGCCGCCAAGTTGATGACGGCTTGGGCGGACTGCGCTTCGGACGCCTTGAAGGTGTATCCGTTGATCTCGAGAAAAAGGACGCCGACAACAAAGCCGACGCGTTTGTTGCCATCAACGAAGGGATGATTCTTGACGATTCCCGCAGTGTAGGCGGCAGCCATCGCAATCAAGTCGGGCTTGTCAGCGTAGACGAATTGCTGCTTGGGCCGTGCCAGGGCGGAGGCCAGGAGCCCCGCGTCGCGAAGGCCACTGGCGCCGCCATGGAGGCTCAGCAATTTCGCATGTAGCGTCCTGGCGTCACGTTCATCGACCCAGGTTGGTTCCTTCACTTCGCCAACACGTGCAACGTGTTCCGATAACGATGAAGAATATCGTCGGCCTTGGTCATCTTCCTCTCGAACGCTGGATCGTACGGCGTCAGTTGGTAAGTCCCATCTGGACCTTCGACCAGGAAGAGTTGTTCACCGTCTCGCGTGTTCAGGCGGTTAATGACTTCCTTCGGAAGAACGACACCGAGCGAGTTTCCAAACTTGCGAACCTTGACTTCAATCATGGGGACTCCCGAATGTTATTACTATTGTAATAACATTGGAGAAGGCAGTCAACCGCCGCTTTGGGCACTTCGGACGTTTCGCTGACGGTCGACTATCAGGCGGTGTTACGCCGGGCGGGCTTCAAAGCCTTGCGCCACGATCTGGTATTCGCCTGTCCGAGCGGTCTGCCCTTGCAGGTGAACACGCGCTCGGAATGCTCCACGCCGTGTTGCGGACGGGATCGGCTTCCGACCATCGTAGCCCCAAGACGTTGGCCTGACGTAATCCTGGTTGCAAGCGCAAATCGCGCCAGTCTCCGCTGCCCTGGCCTTGCCAATCGCCTGAATCTCGTCCCGCGTGATCGTATGAAACTGCCGGTTGCGGACGTGCGCATCGAGCCATTGGAACTTGACCTGATCTTCGCGCGCGGTTGCTTTGTCGGCCTTCTCCGCGCCCCGAAACTAAGCAACGGCACCCGCAGTCGCAGAAGAGACCACAGCAAACCAAGCGATTTCAGTATCCCAAGCCAAGCCAGAAATCGCAGTTGTGCTCGTTCGACACCAGCCCCCTGGGAAGGACCAAGTTGCCATTGGGCTGAAAGCGCATCACGGATTGCGCAGTCGGATCGTAGCGCGGCCAAGGCAGAACTCCGTCACTCGGGTGGCCGCTCGCGATGAAGCTTCCCCAGTATCGAAGCATCGAGTAGGCCATCACCTGCTCATCCGGCCGGATGGCGCCCGGCAACGAGATGTTGGAGTAGAGAAACCTTCCCTCGCTGCCGTGCTGCGACCCCGGTACGAACCCCGCGGGAATCGCGCCCCCTCCGCTGGCGTTCGGGTCGTCGAACTCGTATGCGTACGTCGGAGTGACCTCGGACAGCGGGTCGGCCTGCTCGAACAGCATGGAACAAACCCCGATCCCGCTCGGAATGCCGAGGTCACTCAGGGCAGCGCCGCTGTCACTCAGGGCAGCGCCAGCGGCGTATGCCGGGGCCGAATAGCTGGTTACGGGATACATTGCTTCCACGATGGATGCCAAGGTGCCGAATGTGGCGGTCATGAAATTATGGTAACCATCAACCGTGCCGGGAAAACCGGTGGTCGGAAGTGGGAAGCTTCTTAGTTCATCGTGGCTTACCCCGAGGAGCACCGGGACCTTGGCTATGTGCCGGGATCGGATGGCGTCGAAGAAAAAAGCTGGCATGAGCGCGCCGCCGACATTCGGGTGCGGCGTGAGACCGCCTGCGAAGAGCGCGCTGGCAGAAACAGCGCGCAGGCAGGCAGCAAATGTTTCCGGATCGGTGCAGCCCAGCTTCACAGCGAAAGGGATTCCGCTGAGCAGCTCTTGCTGGTGGGTAACCATGAAAGCTCGCGCTGCAGGCTGCGTCGATCCTCGGTCAGCGGTCGACGAAGGTGCACACTCGCCGCTCTGGATGATGGCTCGGTGGAAGAGTTTCTCCTTGAGCGGAGCGGTAAGGGCTATGCAAACGAGTTGGCCGCCAGATGATGCGCCCCCGATGGTCACCGCATCTGGATCGCCGCCAAAGGCAGCGATGTTCTCCTTGACCCATCGCAACGACTGAACTACGTCCAGGAAACCGTAGTTGCCCGACGACATACCGTCCGCGGTTTCCTCGTCGTCCGCGCTTTCCTTGTCGTAAGCGGTTTCCTTGTCGAGCGCGGGCAGTGCCAACCACCCGAACGCTCCGAGACGGTAGTGAGGGTAGACGACGATCATCGGGGTCGTGGTCACCATCGGTATGGGACTCTGGGAATTGCTATCGCCTAGCCTGAGTCCGCCACCGTGGAAGTAGACGAGCACGGGCAATTTCTGGTTAGGCAATGTGCCGGCAGGCCGCCACAGATTGAGATACAAGCAGTCCTCGCTCGGTGCCGGCGCTGTTGCTGTCGCTGCTCCTGCCTGGTAACAAGGCGGCGGGAGAGACGTAGCATCGCGCACCCCACCCGGGTAGGGCTGAGGCGGCTGCGACGGTTGAAAGCGCAGGATGCCAAGCGGCGGAGTTGCATAGGGCACGGCAAAAAACGCTTCAGCTGTTTCCGCAACCAATCCCCGGAGTGTTCCCTGCGCCGTAATGACTGTTGGGGCTGCGTAAGCGCTCGGCGCGCCCAGCATCAGTGCCGTCGAAGATATGGCGACCATTGCCAGAGTCTTACTTCGATACCAAACCAGATTTGTCGGGCCCATCGATTTCCCCCTGTTGATGTTGTAGCAACGATTGCTCCGGCCGAACTGCATCACGCCAATTCACTCCCGCGGAAGCGCATAAACGTGGTGTTCATTTACGCCGTGACGGCGACGGCTTTTTCTCTCTGCTCTCGGCCGGCGACACCGGTCGTCAGACGTTCGCGTGCCGGCTTCAGCGTCTTGGCCCACCATGACATGTCGTCGAGCAGCCTGTTGGCCGCCTGCGCCAGGTGCGGGAAGTCTTCGAAGGTCTTGCCCTGCTGCATGATGCCGAGGGATTCCACCATGCCGATGTGAACGGCACGGCTCACCGGTGCCATCTGCAGCTCGATTGCAACCAGCCGCAGCTGCTCGACGGCCCGTGCTGCTCCCACCCCGCCATAGCCCGCGAAGCCGATCGGCTCGCGGATGAACTCCGTGTAGGCGTAGTCGAGCACGTTCTTCAACACCGCGCTCGGGCGTGGTTGTACTCGGGCGTCACGATGATCAAGCCGTCGAGTGTCGCGAGCTTGCCGGCCCAGCGTCGTGCCGCCTCGTTATTGACCGGCCCGTAGGCCGGCGACCGCGGCTCGTTGAAGAACGGCAGCGGGAAATCGCGCAGGTCGATCACCTCGAAGGCAAGGTCGGTGCGCTGCTTGGCGATCTCATTTATCCAGTGCGCGGGCTTTTCGCCGAAGCGGCCTTCTCGGGTTGAGCCGATCACGATGCCGATGCGGGGTTGTTGCTGTTGGGTCATGGGGTATTCCTACAACCGGGGAGGAAAGAGTCAAGGAGGCTGCTTGCTCTGCTCTCGCTTTGATCCAAATGAACAATTTTGTTCGTTGAAATAGAATAGGCTCTGGTGCCGATCTCACAAGGAGGCACTTCCATGGTCGATACGAACACTGCTGTTCGCGCCCCGGAGGCGTCGAACCCCCACGAGGCTTGCAAGGCGGCCGTCGACACGCTCGCTCGCATCAGCGACAAGTGGACCGTGACAGCCCTGGGCGCCTTGTCGGAAGGACCGATCCGCTACAGCGAGATCCGTCACCGCATCGAAGGGATTTCGCAGCGGATGCTCACGCTGACCCTGAAAGGCCTGGAGCAGGACGGGTTGGTCACCCGCACGATGTATCCAACGATTCCACCCCGCGTGGACTACGAGTTGACCGAGCTCGGGCGCAGTTTGTTCGTGCCGTTGCACGCGCTCTACGAGTGGTCACGGGAAAACCGGCCGGCGATGCTGGCCGCACGGGAGACGTTTCGGAGAAGGGGACAGCACGGCTCACCGCGAACGCGCCTTACCGTCACGAAGTAGGCTTAGTGCTCGCGAACGATGTGAGCCCGGTCTTCGACGGTCTATAAGCTTGGGCAGCGGGCTACGGCCCGGCTCGGACACCAGAAAGCCATCTGGGCAAGTCTGCTATCGCCGTAGCGGCCTTTGCGACGGCGGCCTCCACCGACCCACGCCGGCCCGGCTGGTAAGGTGCGGGTATCGCTAGCCGCGGCTTCAGGACCGAAGGTTTTCACTCAGCCTCTGCTTTGCTTCCCAGCAATGCGAGTCTACTTTGGTCTAATTGACCGTCCTCGATTTTGAGCTCAACCTTAATCGAGGAGCGGTATTCGGCTCAAGGCCGCGCCACGAAGCGGAGCATTGCGAAAAAAATAACCAGCGCTCTAACGTAGAGGCCGAAGGAGAAACCCATGAGTAGGGCACACAATCGGTACGGTCGGTGGGCGGGATCTGCTGTGATCGCTTTTTCATGCGTTGCACTTTCGGGGACCGTCGTCGTCCTGGCGGCGGAGGGCTCGGACGACGGGAAGATTACGTTCACGGTACCGAGGGCAACCTGCGGCCCGGAGGATCATCCGGAGACGGGGTTACAGGGTCAGGTACCAGCGCCGCTGCGCGCAGCCGGATTCGAAGGTTTCAATTGCAATTTGAAACTAATCGGCCAGAGCAAAAACGACGGCGGCAACTGGCAAACCGCCGAGTACAAGGACAAGAGACAGATCGAAGGGGTCGATAGCGACGAAACAGAGAACCGGCTGCTTCACACGTGCGGGTATTACGGATCCGCAGCGCCCAACGCTAGCGCTAAAACGCGGAATCCGGCGACCTACGGAGCACGAGTGGTTGACCTGACCAATCCAAAGAGTCCGGAGCTGATGGGTTATCTGCAAAGCATTTCGATGCTTGATCCATGGGAATCTCTAAGGGTAAACGAGCCGCGCAAGCTGTTGGTTGCGGATCAAGCCGCTAACGGTGGAAGCGGCCCAGCCGTGGACGTTTACGACCTCTCCCGCGATTGTCGTTTCCCGCAACTGCTTGCCAGCGTGCCCGTCGGAACCGGCACGGACGGCGGCACCTTAGCGCCAAAGGCACCGTTTGGGCACGAAGGAGCATTCTCTCCAGACGGCTTGACGTATTACGTCGGTGATACAACCAACAAAAGTTACCACGCGATTGATCTCACGGACCCAACGAAGCCCAAGCATATCGCTACCTTCGATATGAAGACGCTCTCTCACCCACCTGACCTTGTTGGAAACACCAGCCTCGCATCGCACGGGCTGTCCGTGAGTGACGACGGGAATCGGTTGTACGTCACGAGCCCTGCGCTCGGAACCCCGTTGGCGGACTTGGGCAATCCAAACGTATCGGGAACGAACGGATTCGTCATTCTCGACACAAGCGAGGTACAAGCGCGGGTGCCAGATCCTCAGATCAAGGTGATCAGCGAATACTTGTTCAAAGACGGTTCCGCCGCGCAGCACACCATCCCTGTGAGCATACGAGGCAAGCCGTATTTGATACACGTGGACGAAGGCGGCAGCAATGGTGTGCAGGGATTCGGCGGCGGTTCGTGGTCGGCACCTTGCCTAGCCGGCTATACGCCTTTCCCAATGGCTCGCATCGTCGACATCAACGATGAGAGGCATCCAAAGCTTGCCTCAAAGCTCATCGTGGAAGTAAACGATCCGGCGAAGTGCGCAAATGTGCTGCCTGATCTTGTAGGACTCTTCGCCTTTTCGTATGGAACGCACTATTGCAGCGTCGACAATCGTCACAACGCAACGACGCTGGCATGCGATGAGTTCAATTCTGGTATCCGCGTTTACGACATTCGCAACCCGCGGCACCCGAAGGAGATCGCCTACTATAACCCTGCGGGTGTGGGTACGCCGAGTCTTGGCTCAAATCACCAAATCATCACCAAGTACCCAACAGGTCAGCCTGATTGGTGTACAGCCCAACTGCATCTTGATGCCGAGGGCGGCACGATTTGGAGCACCTGCCAAGACAACGGTCTTTTGATGTTGAAGTTCGAGCGCGGCGTTTGGCCGTTCGAGGACAGTTCGACCCCGCCGGGCGAACAAAACTAGGGCCTGTTAACACTATCTGAGCGCATCAGCGATCAGGGCGAAATGAATAAAAGCGGTGAACGTCACGTCGAACTTCTCGAAGCGAGAGAAGATGCGACGAAAGCTGTCCAGACGGCGAAACAGCCGTTCGATTTCATTTCGCCGTTTGTAGATCGCTTTGCTGTAGTGCCAAGCTGTAAGACGGTTGGACTTGGGAGGCACGACCGGAACAAATCCCAGATCGAGCGCCAGTTGGCCAGCCGAAAGGGAAAAGGTTATTGCCGTGCGAGCATTCGCGGCAACCATATGAATTTTGGTGGTCCATCCTCCTCGGGATCGGCCGATGGATTGGGGCGCGTTTTTTTTAGCGCCCCAGTCCCATCGGGATGCACCTTGACGATGGTGTTGTCGAGCGCGACCGACTCGATCTTGATGCGCACGATCTGAGCATGCTGCAACCTCTCGAACACCCGATCCAGCACGCGGCCTGCGCGTGTCGCCGCGGTCAGGTGTCGATCACACTTTCAACGAGCTGGACGTCAATATCCCGCACTACGCCGGTGCCATTGTGACGACAAAAGACATCGTCGAGGCGATCGCTTCTCTCTAAACCAGCTGTGCACCTTCAGCATGTCTGGGAGCGGATCTCCGCGTCACCTCGAACTTGCAGGGCGCTTGAGGGTCGCTGGGGCGGGAGCTCGTACCACCTACCACATCTGCTCGCACGCCCTGAGCTAGATTTCGCTCAGTACGAGGTTGTTTCGGTCAGGTGGAAGGGTGTGGTCGAGTCGACGTCCTGAGAAAGCCGCAACAGGCCGTCGACGTCTACCGCTGTCCTGCCAGTGTGCGCTGCAATTTCCTCGCACGCCAGGATAGTGGCCGCTCGGATGGCGCGCTCGACGGCCGACTCGCTGGCCAATAATTGCCAAGCGTCCACGGCATCGGCGACTTCCTGGGCGTACCGCAGAACTCCGAGGGTCCGGAGAATCCTTGGCGCCTGGTCGTCGGCAAATGCGGTCAGATTGGCGGCGTCGTGGCTGATGCCGGCCCGACGGGCGCATCCACTGAACATCGCCAGCGCGAACTGCGCCTTAATCAAATACCGATCCGCAAAGGCGGTCGGAAAGCGTCGAGCCAAGGCGCTTGCGTCGGCCACCGTCACCTTCTCCAACAGCCTTCCTTGCCGTATGACTGTTGCACAGAACGTATCGACGGAGCGTCCGCCGAGAATCTCGTCGAGAATCTTCTGGCGTCCGGCCGGATCCGATATGTTGCCGAACACACCGTTGATTCCGCGCTCGGCCAGCGCCGCCCGCAATCGGTCCGGTGCGAGGTCGTCGAGTCCCCACGCGGTCGAAAACGCTGCCCAAAGGGCCGAACGACCGACCTTGCCCTGATGGTGGTACCGTACGATGGCACCTTCCTCCTGTTGCCAGCATCGGTAGTCGATCGCGGTCAGGATCAACAGGTACGAGAGGCAGTCAACAGCGCTCGATGCAACTTTTCCCTCGAGCTGGGTGGCCGTCGCCCCAGCGTCGTTCGCTGGCGAGAAGATGTCCCTGATCAGGTCGCGGTCGATCGCTACAAGGCGCGCGTCATAGTCGGCTTCGGCGATCGCGATCAGCTCAGCCCGGGTCGCGGGGATAGGCGCCTGCACGGACGCCGCCGGAGCCACGGGTTCCACCACGCTTTGGACCGTGCTCGGAGTCCTCGCCTCGATCGTCGGCATCGCGCGGACGCTCCTTCGCGGAATCTTCGAAAGAACCGATTCCAGCAATATCGCTACTCCACGGTGATCTCATCCGCAGGAAAGGCGGCCTTTCCACGGCCATTCTTAAGGACCAGCGGCGAATCGGACAGCTGCGCCACCCGATGACGAGCTACGATTGCGTCGTATGTCGCGCTGCCCGAAGCAGAGAGCGGGGGACGTTGGTTTACCGCCGTCCGATCGGATGGCTGTCGCTGAAACCTTTCAGTGTCGAGGTTAACTACTCTCGCGCCGTGCCGTGTCAAGCACTGGGGCTACGGCCGGGGCGATCTCTACTGACGACGTGAGGTTCGGCTGATGCCTTCGGGTCGAAGCCTGGCCTTGGCGAAGGCCCCTCGCGGCCCATGGGACAAATAGAAAAGCCCCCGATACCGGACGTACCAGAAACCCACTTCTTCATTTCCGGACTCGAGCGCGCCCAAAAGCGAGGCTCTCCATACCGTCTGACCATTGCGTGCAGCGCACCAGTTCAGTGCCGGGCCGACTGCGTAAAAGAAGCGTGACCCACGCAGCGATGTTTCCGGGAATGCGAAAATGCGGGAGACCGACCCTTGACAGTGGCGCCCGACTAAAGAAGCCGACTATCGGCGACCGGGTGCGCGCACACATTCGTAGCGCCAAGCTGGCTTGCATCGGTAATCCCAGACCCTACAACTTCGCATCTATGACTCAGAACCCTGTGCCACGCGCTCATAATGCCGGGCGCTGGCTTCTTGGGAGGCAATGATGGCTGACGCGCAAGAGACTACGGACGCGCTTGCGGTTTTGATCGACGCCGATAACGCCAGCCCCTCGATTGTCGAGGGCCTACTGGCTGAGGTTGCAAAGCTGGGCGTAGCGAACGTCAAGCGCATCTATGGCGATTGGACCACGCCGAACCTCGGCACGTGGAAGGACGTGCTGCTTCAGCACTCCATCCAGCCGATACAGCAGTTTCGGTACACGACAGGGAAAAACGCGACGGATAGCGCGATGATCATCGACGCCATGGACCTTCTGTATACAGGTCCCTTCGCGGGATTCTGCCTAGTGTCCAGCGACAGCGACTTCACGCGGCTCGCTTCGCGGATTCGCGAGGCAGGCAAACGCGTGTACGGATTCGGCGAGAAGAAGACGCCGTCTCCGTTCGTCGCCGCGTGTGATCGCTTCATTTACACGGAGGTGCTTTCCGTCAGGGAAGGTGCTGGTCCGCAGCTTCGCGCGGTTTCCGTGAAAGAACTTCGCGGCGACACCAAACTCGTAAGCCTGTTTCGCTCCGCGATCGAGGCGGCATCCGATGAATCAGGATGGGCGCACCTCGGCCGCGTCGGCAGTAACATCGTCAAGCAAGCCCCTGATTTCGATCCGAGGAACTACGGGTACTCGAAGCTCAATGAGCTAGCCAACGCGATCGGCTTATTCGAAATCGATCGACGTGACAAAACGGTCTTGATAAGAGACTCGCGGAAGAGTTGATCTGCCGAATCGCGCTGGCGTGTTGGTCACGTGCTCATGCCGGCAAGAGCCAAATTCTCGCAGTTGCGTTGACCGGCGTCTGAAGTCCGCTTCGAGGCCAGGATGCGGACTTGCGACGAAGTGATCGAATGTTTTCTCGTGTCGGGGCAGTCCGACTACGTTCTGCGGATCGCATGCGAAAGCCACGATCCGCCGCGCACACGCGGTGCATCCGGTCGCCGCGCTGCAGACCGAGTACTCCCTGTGGACCCGTGATGTGGAGGCCGAACTGCTGCCGCTGCTACGCAAGCTGGGCATCGGCTTCGTTCCCTACTCGCCGCTGGGCCACGGCTTCCTCACCGGCGAGATCCGCTCGCCCGAACAACTCGCCGACAACGATTGGCGCAAGACCAACCCGCGCTTCACCGGCGAGAATTTCCGGCGCAACCTGCGCATCGTCGACGATCTTCCGATGCCTCCTGAAGGAATAAACGGCGCAGGAATTCTGATCGTTATTCCATGACATCGGCCCCCAGCAGGTGCCATGTCGTTGGCGGCCAACACGCGTTCTTCGATGTCGCGGTCAAAATCTGCCTCAACGCCGTAAGTCGATTGCGGCGCGCCGCCTCTACTTTCCCGTGCTCTCCGGGGACAAATGGCGCTGAAGATCCATCGCGTCGTGCAGAAC
>Ga0137399_10000394_pt1 | contig 17035 bp, 10 predicted proteins | sample czorhiz316metaG_FD_104810 | JGI IMG/M metagenome (GOLD analysis project Ga0137399, IMG submission 104810) | Vadose zone soil microbial communities from Angelo Coast Range Reserve, California, USA - czorhiz3.16 metaG | ecosystem: Environmental > Terrestrial > Soil > Vadose zone | place: USA...
CATATGGCGCCGATGTCAATGCGAAGTTCGCTGGCCGTCATTCCGAAACCCCGCTCCACTGGGCTGCGAGCAGCGATGACGTTGCTGTGATCGACGTTCTCCTCAATCATGGTGCCAACATCGAAGCGCCCGGCGGAGTTATCGACGGTGGCGCGCCCCTCTCTGACGCAGTAGCTTTTGGGCAATGGAACGCAGCGCATCGGCTAGTCGAGCGCGGAGCGCGAACCACGCTCTGGCAGGCCGCTGCTTTAGGATTGATGGACAGGGTCCAGGAATGTTTCGGAGTTGTGCCACCACCCACGGCGGCTGAAATCACCAATGCGTTCTGGTGCGCATGCCATGGTGGTCAGCGGGGAACAGCTGAGTACCTACTCGAACGCGGTGCGGACTTGAACCGGGTTGGACACGACGCCCATTCGCCGCTCGACGCCGCGAACCGAAGCGGCGCGACGGAAGTGGTGCAGTGGCTGCGCAGCAAGGGGGCCAAGTCGGCGAGAATATCAACGTAACCAGCGAATCAGAAATCGAAACGCGATTCTGTTTCGTGACCCCGCCTTTCGGACATCCCATTCCCACCTATCGCAGGGACGTTCCGCGTCGCATCACGGGGTACTCGGAAATAACTGATGTTGAAAACAGGCGTCCATTGACGCCCCGACGCCGTAGTTGATGACACTGTAATTTCATCGCCAGCCAAGGGTCGATTGGCACCAATGCCTGGTCCACACGGGGTATGCTGGATCTGGTTAGGATTTGTTTTGGTTGGTTGGATTGGAGGGCGCGTGTCGAAATTCGCCAGACGTCTTTCGAGTGGGTTGGTGCGGGTCGTGGCTTTCCTACTACCGGTCGTGACCTTTCTGGCAGCGGGTCAGGCACCATCTGCACCTGGTTTCGGCGCTCGCGAGCGGATTGCGCGCGCGGCGGACGGAGTCCGAATGGGAGGTCTGCAGGCGACAATTCCGCCTCATGTGTCTGAAATGCTAGGCATTTCTGGCGATGGAAAAGAATGTCTGGTCTCGCAGCGGTTCGAGCGGAACGGGAAGGTGGTGCGGGGGTTTAACGTTTCAGTTACGGACAAGAACAACATTGTGCTTTTCGTGACGAATGAGGCCGCGAACGAACAAACCTACTATCTGACATCGGACCTGGGCGGGCTTCGGAGAGTTGTGGCGGTCAGGGGTGGCACCGGGCACGTTCTGCGGGTCACGGGCAAACAGAAGGCCGCGTTCGAGAGGGAACTGCGGTTCTGGCTGGACCAGATAGTTCCGGGCAGGAGGTCGAAGTGAGGAACGACCTTACTGTCGTTCCGAAGTGGCCTTCGACGCCAGATGCCGACGCCTTGTCGCCGAGGCAATGCACGAACTGTTCAATCGTCCAGTCGTCCGGGCTAATGCATCCGGCCCGGTTACAAGTGGATCAAGGGGAAAGTTGATGCTATCAGGCGCTTACATAAAGTGAGAATTCGGCCGACCAGAGTCAGTGAGGGAGAACGCGAATTTACGAGAACAATGCGGTTAGCAGAGCACTGAATGGGACGCTCGCGTAGGATGGCACTGGCGGGAGCGCACAAACAAAACGCGAGTACTCTTCAGGACGGCTGATACTCTTAAAGGCAGTGGGCGGCGTCGGGATAGTTCGGTTTCTGTCGAGTGTCCAGGTCGAAGCCCCAAGCATCTGCGTACCGCAAGAGTTTGGCTAGATAGATAGGATACGCAAGGATGATGGACAGCATTTTGGAACCGTCAGCGGCTCGGAGGCGGCATCGTGTCGTACCGCTGCTGAAAGAGCGCGAGCAATTCCTCTCGCATATTTTCAATCGATCCGAAAATTCTCCTTTGACGGCAATCTTCGAGGACATTTCATGCGTGATGTGCGGTTGCCGTCGAGCGCTGTTTTCGTGGCCCAGCAAGTGTGCAATTATCAGGTCTGATGCTCGGCAGGCATTGGCCCTTGAGGCAAATGAAGCGCGAAGATCGTAGATTCGTCGGTCTGAGGTGCCAGCCTCGCGAGCAGCTTTTCGCCACGCCGTACAGAGAAGCGCTCGAAAAAAACGGAGCTCGTTTAAACATCACGCGGTGCCCGTTTACCGGCCAAGTCGTTCATTGGCGAGTCTGCGAAATAAAGACAATTGCCGTCTGCTGAGAATGTCACTAGAGTAGGTGCGCTCCTTGGGGAAAGAATCTGGACATCGCTGGCAGTTGCTATCTGCCGGACCCAAATACTCTCCAGGTCTCCGTCTTGGTGGAGGTACGCGACATACTTGCCGTCACGAGAGATAGCTGGCGCGCTCGATTTGCCGTCGTGGGTTAATCGAGTGATGCTTATTGATCCAGCAGACAATATCGGCTTCCTCAGCCGGGAAAGATCAATCCACCCAATGGCAGCGAGGAGCAGGGCGCCGAGGAAAGAGCAAGCCCACTCGGACGACATTTCGCCGCACGCCGCTCACGTGGGAAGAGCTGGTTTTAGTAAAGAGAGCTGTCAATGTGGTGGTCGTTGCCCCAGCGCCCCGCCTCGCCCCAAGGAGAAAGCCGGAAGACAAACCCGTCCCCGGCAAAGATTCGAAAATTCTCTTGGCGCAGGCCCTTCTTGCAAACCAGGAACGGGCCTATGACAAGGCGCGTAAACTTTTCGAAACATCCCTTGCCGCGCAGCCGCGGGTTGAAACGTTCTCTAGACGGCCAAGTTAAGCCGGCCGTCCTCTCCTGTCAAACTGAACCAGCACAGGTACAGAAAAGACTATTCCGTGGGTGCGTAATAGCCCTTCTTGGCATACAGCCGGACTTTTGCTTGAGACGCCGATCCTGTGAGGTGAACCTTAAGCTTGCGCCATTTGCCGTCTCGACTGCGATTGCTCGGATAATAGCCAAGAACGTACTGGTTGCGCAATTCGTGGCTGATCTGGGTCACAGCGCGTGAAAGTTCCACAGAGTCATGTACAGAGAACACTCGGCCTCCCGTAACCGATGTGACTTCGTCGAGCTGGAGCGCCCCCATCCTTTCTTCGAGTCTCTTTGCGTATCTGTCGAAAATGCCGATCGCGTAAACTTCCACATCCGCCTCTTCCAGGAGAGACTTTAATTGGGACTCCGTGTACCGGCTCTGGTTATCCCCTCCATCGGAAATCACGACCATCGCCTTTTTTTGGTAATGCGAATTCTTTAGTTCCTTTATGCCAAGATACATACCATCCCATAACGCTGTGAAGCCGTCTGGCTGAAGCGCGTCCACTGTCCCTTGGATTGTGGTCGCGGGGTCCTCAAAGGAGAGAGCCACCCGGGGCTTATCACGAACGACGATCAGACCAAAATCATCTTGCGGGTTAGATGTGTTGACGAGTTCAGTGAAAGCCCTCCGCGCTTCTTGGATTTTCGCGGCCATACTCCCGCTGACATCGAGAACTACTACCAGGGATAGCGGCTCGTCGACACCGGACAGGTACCTGAGAATCTGAGGAGTTTTGTCGTCTAGCACGGCAAAGTCTGTCGGTTTCAGTCCTGTAACTCCTCGACCTGCCTGATCCAGAACCGTGACGTTAACCAGCACCAAGTCGACGTTAGCTCGAAGGATGGGCTGCGTGGAAGCGGGCAAAGCGGACATTGCGCGCGGCAGAACGTGTATTTCATTCATATCCACCTGTGCAGCCAAATAGCTGGACGCGGCCAGTGTCACAACCACAGCAAACCGAGAGCGTGGAAACGTGCCGGGCCGAACACCGGCGAATAATCTGAGAGTCCTTCGCAACCGCCGAACGGCGGGTAACGACTTTGCCCAAGCAATAACCATCCTGACAGCTCCGCAACCAGTGTACTTAATAAGAAATGAAAACCGCCCAACCACTCTCATTGGATGACGATGCCCACAAGACTCGCATAAAGAATGCATAAAACCTTCGTAAGGAACAATGAACAGCACAGCTTTACAAACATTTTAATGATCTTCTATGAAGAAGTGGGGAGCGTTCGTGTGCAGACCCGAGAATGTGGCAACTCCATTTCGAATCACCTCGGCTATTTCGGCGCCGACTCCGTGGTCACGGTTTAAGGCCAGCAAGCGTCGTTCTGGAATCGCCAGCGCGTTGTTTGGGCCGTCCCCACCGCCGGACTGCGTTCGGTGTGGCACATGTGCCTGTCGTTGCCCACACCGAAGGGCAGTATCAAATCTGGGTGATACTCGGAAGTGATCCTGATGATTGGAAATCCGGGGTAGCCCCTAGCTGAAATCATGCTCGTGTGAAGGAAATCGGCTTGCACAGGCCGAAGCCAAACGTGATTGCCAACCTTCCAGTCCCTCCCAGCCTCGAACGCCATCGCAAACGCGCTGTCGGAGGTGCTGAGTGAGAGCCGGTAGGCAAAAAGAGGGACAATTGGGGGCTTGGGTGAATCCAGCTGCGTCAAATGGGGCTACAGCGATGAGAACAGCTACCTTCTTCAACCGAAGAATCGAAGGTGCCCTTCATTCGCGCCATTTCCGGGGAATCTGCGCCCCGGTTCACCGGTTGGTGGAGCTAATTCAGCTTTGCGGTCAGCCGAAATGCGGGAACGAGCAACGAATATAACTCCGAGGAAATTTCATGGCCCGAGGGTTCTGCGCTGGGATGAGACCGGTCTACACCCCCTTGGGCGCAAATTAGCATGCTCATTGGAGACCCGTCTGCAAGTCCCGACAAAACTAGAGCACAATGAACGTGTTCAGCTGAAACGACCCTCAGCCGCATCCACGGAGCCCAGACCGTGTTCCATGCAATAGATGAATTCTAGAAGAGGTTCCAGAGAAACTGGTTGTATACGTCGTGGTGGTACTGCACCTCCTGCGCCTTCACGAACGTTCCCAGCAGGCGCGGACAGCGATCGGCGGAGGCTTGCTTCAGATCGGCATATCGACCTTTGACGTCTGTGCCGAGGAGCTCAGTGGTCCAGGTTGCTTCGCGGAAGTTGCCGATGGCATCGTAGATGTTGTCCGGCAGGTAGCGTTCTGCCTGGCGTAGGTTCTTGATCTTCGCGGTCTCGCCGTGGATGCCTGTCTTGAATATCGAGTACATGACTAGGTATGGATTCGCGTCAGGAGCCACCGAGCGCACTTCCACGCGCATGCTTTTCTCGTTCCCTATCGGAATCCGAATCATCGATCCGCGATCGACCGGCGACGCCTTGATCTGGTTCGGCGCTTCAAAGTGCGGGTCGAGACGGCGATAGGCGTTCACGCTAGCGTTCAACAGCAGGCAAATGTCACTGCCATGCGTGAGAATGCGGTCCAGGAACTGCCAGCCCGCCTCGCTGAGCTTCTCTTCTCCGTTAGGATCCCAGAAGAGATTCTTCCCATTGCTGATGGAAACGTTGGTGTGCATGCCGCTGCCGTTGACGCCCACTACGGGCTTTGGCAGAAACGATGCGGTGAGCCCCATGTTGGTGGCTACCTGCCGACAAATCAGTTTGTAGAGCTGGATCTGGTCAGCTGCGGCCACAACTTCGCCGTAACCATAGTTGATCTCGAATTGCGAGGGCGCAACCTCGGGATGGTCTTTTTCATTCTGGAATCCCATCGAGCGCTGCACTTCCGCTGTTGTATCAATGAAAGTGCGCAGCGGGTCGCCGGGCAGGGAATGGTAATAGCCGCCGCTGTTGACGTATTCGAACTTGCCGCTTTCGTGATAGTGGCGCTCGGCGTCCGGTCCCTTAAACAGGAAGCCCTCGATCTCGTTGGCCGCGTTGAGCGTGTAGCCTTCCTTCTCGTACAGCTTCGTGGCATAGCCGTTGAGGACGCCGCGAATATCGGCAGAGTACGGCCCGCCGTTCTTGTCGATGACTTCGCCGAACACAAGCACTTTGCCGCCACCGAACACGTCAGCCGGTCCCCAGTAAAACGCCGCCCAGTCGATCCCCAGGCGCAGGTCGCTCTCGCGCTGCGCGGTGAATCCACGAATCGACGACCCGTCGAAGGTGAGATTGTCCCAGCTCTTGATCAGGAACTTCTTGTCGTAGTCGAGCATGTGCAACCGGCCTTCGAGGTCGCTGAAGAGCACGGTGACGGCCTTGATGCGTTTCTCATCGGTCAGGTATTTGAGACGTTCTTCCTGAATTTTATGAACGGCAACCCGGTTCTTGCGCTGCTCCTTGGCTTTCAGGTTCAGCTCTTCCAACTCGTCATACGTCAGAGCCAGGAAATTCCGCAGTTCGTTCGACATGAGTCTCCTTGAATGTGGGCAGTGGTTCCAATGGGGAGCTTGGCCAGCTGTTGATATCAAACTAGGTTACCGTGGACAACTTGGGGCGGCCAATAAAAAGACCTTATCAGCCGCATCAAGAAGATTTATGCAAGCCCCCGTCCCACCGAGGCCCCGCCGAGATCAGTTTTCAGGGAAAGCCGTGATTTGCCCGGGATTGTGGAAATCTTTTCCGCCGGCAGCGTCTGCGCGTCAGGCTGCAGGCCTCGGCCGGGGCAATACTTACCGCCAGACGGCTGTCATGAGGGAGTCCGCCTCCAGCGTGAGCGATGCCGCCAGGTTGTTCAGTCGCAACTCGACCGTCCGACGATCTCCCCGGTTGCTCAACACCAGGAGCTTCTGACCGTCCGGATTCTGACAAGCGACGTGACTGATTTGTGGCAAGTCGCCTTGCGAATCAAATCGACGGGCACCGCGGCGAACCATCCGGGAGAAATGAGCCAGGGCCCAGTATTGGCCACTGCGCGTGATCTGTTGGGTTTGAGAATGAATCGTCACCAGGCCACCGCACGGAAAAGGTCCTATGTTCGGCCGGCCCCGCTCATCCAGCGCGAGATTCCAGCCCGTGATCGACTGGCACCAGTTGCGCAGCGCGTCGGTGAAGGTGCGTCCCCATTGCGCCCAATCGGTGGCATATGTGGCACTGGTATAGTCGGGGCCGCCTTCGGTCCAATGCATCTCGGCATCGGGATGGGCGGCATGCACCTTCGAGACCATGTCCGCGCTGCCGACGTAGCCGTGCCAGGCGACCGCGTTCGTGTAGGCGCGCAGGTCCGGGTCGTCCAGACAGCAGATCACGCGGCCCCACAAGTTGTAGTTGTGATCGAGCAGCCAGATCTTGGTGGACATCCCTTTCGATTTCAGGGCTGGCCCGAGGTGCTGCTTCACAAATTCAATCTCGTATTCTTGTCCCCAGAGGCAGGCTGGCATCCGGCCGTCCTGGTCGGTGTCGACTTCGTTCTGCGAAGTGACCGCCTGAATCCCGATGCCCTCGGCCGAGTAGGCCTCGAGAAACTTCACGAAATATTGCGCATAGCTTGAGAAATACTTCTTCCGCATCGAGCCGCCCAGCATGGATCCACCAGCCTTCATCCATCCCGGAGGGCTCCAGGGAGACGAAAAAAGAAACAGGTCAGGATTGGTTTGGCGCGCCTGCCGCAGAGCCGGCAACAGATATTTTCGGTCGTGCTCGATCGAAAACCGCTGCAGTTCGGGATCGGGCTCGCCTTCATCGAAACCGTAGAGCTCGGTGGAGTAGTCGCTCGCGCCGATGCAGGTTCGACAGACGTTGAGTCCCAGCTCCGAGGGGTGAAACAGTTCGTGAAACAGTTTCGCGCGCCCGTCCGGCGGGAGCTGATTGAACAGGAAGCAGGACGCGTCGGTGAAGGCGGCGCCGAAGCCAAGAATTTCCTGGAATCGTTTTGCTGGATCAAGCCTGATGTTTGCGGTGGAGGCGGCGCCGGCAGAGAGCAGCCATGACACCCCGCCCGTTTTTTCGAAGCGCTGTCGCCCGTGGGTCACCCATAGCGAGAGATCGCCCGGATGGGAGACCTCCGATTGGAGAGCGCTCATGGCGGGCAATGCTTCGCCGGCTCGAGTCGCGGCCAGACCGGCAGCGGATAATTTAAGGAAATCTCTTCGGGTGCGTTCGGTGGGCATCTTGCGTTTCACTGCGCTTTGGAATGTAGGTTCGCGAACAAGAATCTCATGCGTGTCAACCCGTCGGGCGCGCGTCTGGTCCGACGCCCGCCAACCTGGTCACGGCGAAGTGCCATCTGACGCCGGGTTTTTCCGCGCTGCGGGCGAGGTGCTGGCGAGAGACCAAACGCCTGCGTCGCAGCGCATGACGGGACTTCCCTGGGGGAGGGTCCTTTCCCACCGAGGCCGATTTCGGCTACTCTAAGTCACCGATGGCGAGTATCTTGCCCTCAGGAACACTCAGCGTGCCGATGCCCACTCCCCCCCTGAATTCGAAGCAAAAAGCAGAATGTCCACCCAGCACTCGCAAACCCTTCCCGGGTGCTTGCATGCTTGCGGGACACATCCTGCTTGCGGGTGCACTGTCTGGGAGCAGTTGGGGGCAACCGACGGGGCAGTTGCCGACGCTCACGCACGCCGATCAGATTCGCCGTCTCAGTCCGGAGCAAGCCGGGCAGGGCTATCCGGTCCGGGTGCGCGGTGTGGTCACGATGGATGCGCCGGCCCCCGACTTCGTGGTGCAAGATCAGACCGCGGGGATCTATGTGGAGGGCGACGCTGCGGCCAGGTTTCCGCATGTTCTCGGACAGCTGGTCGAAATCGACGGCCTGACTGGTCCAGGAAAATTCGCACCCGTGATTCGTGAGCAGAAGCTGAGGGTTGTGGGTCAGGGTGTCCTGCCGAAAGCGACTCTGTTCCCGTTTCGAGAGCTCGCCGATGGACAACAAGACAGCCAATGGGTCCAGGTGCGAGGCATTGTTCGCTCGACGTCGATCGATCCCGCATCGTGGCGCGAGATGACGCTCGCGCTGCGGGTTGCCTCGGGCGGGGGAGAATTCAACGTCCGGGTTCCCATCTCGCATGAGCAGGATTTTTCTTCCTGGGTCGACAGCGACATTTTGGTCGAAGGCGTGTGCGGCAGCCTGTACAACATCAACCGCCAACTCACCGGCATCTTGTTCTACGTCCCGCGTGTGAGTTTCATCAAGGTGGAAGCGGCTGCCCCGGAGGTTCCGCTGTCTGCGTTGTTGCGGTTTTCGCCCGGCCAAGGCGAGCGGCACCGCGTACGCGTGCGGGGCGTCGTGGGCTACCAGCAACCCGGGCACGCGCTTTTCGTCCAGAGCGAGGGCAAGGCCTTGCGCGTGTTGACCGAGCAGGACCTGCCCCTTGAGATCGGGGATCGGGTGGATGTGGTCGGGTTCCCTGCCATGGGTGAATCGGCGCCGATCCTGCAGGACGCGGTGATCCACCGTCTCGGCCTCGGCCAACCGCCCGAGCCGGTCGAGTTCGATATCGACGTGCCCTGGGAACAGTATGACGGCGCGGTGGTGACCACCAGGGCGAAGTTGCTCAACCGCCAGGCCAGCACCGATGGTACGCGCTTTCTGCTGCAGCGCGGGGATCTGATTTTCGACGCGACTCTGCAGCCCGGCTCCGCGGAAGATCATCTGGCCTCCATCCCGCTCAACAGCGAGGTTCGCATCACCGGAATTTGCCTGGTGCGCAGCGGCGGCTTGTGGCGGATTCCGCAATCGTTTCGCATGTTGCTGCGTTCAACTCAGGACGTGAGGGTGCTCAAGACTCCGTCCTGGTGGAATCTCCGGCACACGCTCTGGGTCCTGGGAGTCACAGCAGCCATTCTTTTCATCGTGATGGCCTGGGTCGTGGTGCTTGGGCGGCGCCTGCGCGAGCAGATGGCAGTCATTCGCCAGAAACTGAGAACCGGAGCCGTGCTCGAAGAGCGCAACCGCATTGCCCGGGAACTGCACGACACGCTGGAGCAGGAACTCGCCGGCATTACCATGCAGCTCGATTTGGCCGTGGATTGTTTCCAGCAGGCCCCGCGGGTGACGCAACAAGCGCTCGAAACGGCGCGCAACATGAGCCGCCACAGCATGATCGAGGCTCGCCGCTCGGTGTGGGATCTGCGCTGCCAGTTGCTGGAGGACGGCGACCTGGTCTCGGCGTTGACACAGATTGTCCAGCCGCTCGCACCCCCCGATCGCGTGAACATGGAGGTTGCGATCAAGGGCAGCCCCGTGCGTCTTCCAGGGCCGATCGAGATGAATTTGCTGCGCATCGGTCAGGAAGCGGTTGCAAACGCGGTCAAGCACGGCAAGGCCACCCAGGTCGCGATCGAGTTACGCTATGCGCCGACCTCGGCTTGCCTGCAGGTGAGCGATAACGGCCAAGGCTTCGCGGCCAGCGAGGGCTCTCGGGCGGGACACTTCGGGCTGCTCGACATGCGGGAGCGCGCGCAGTCGATGGGGAGTGAACTCAAAGTGCAGAGTGAACCCGGGCGTGGCACTCGCATTTCTGTCGAAGTTCTGGTAAACCCCCGGACCGTGATCGATGAAGATCTCAAAGCCAATACATATTCTGGTCGTTGACGATCACTTCATGGTGCGGATGGGCTTGACCGCGTCCCTCAACGTGGAGCCCGACATGGAGGTGGTCGCCGAGGTGGGCAACGGCCAAGCCGCGCTGGAGGCCTACCGCAAGCACCGGCCTAACCTCGTGATCATGGACGTCCGCTTGCCGGGAATGAGTGGCAGCGATGCGACGGCCGCGATCCTGCGCGAATTTCCCGACGCCTGCATCCTGATGCTTTCCACGCACTCGGGCGAGGAAGAAATCTACCGCGCCATGCAAGCCGGCGCCCGCGGGTATGTGTTGAAAAGCGTGATGCGCGAAGACCTGTTGCGCGCCATTCGCGAAGTGCATGAGGGCAAGCGCCACCTCGATCCCATCGTGGCCTCGCATCTGGCAGAGCGGATGTCACACCGTTCCCTGACCGGTCGTGAGGTGGAAGTGCTGCGCATGGTTGCAAAGGGCTGCGGCAACAAGGAAATTGCCACTGTGCTCAACATCGCCGAAGTCACGGTAAAGCTGCACGTCAGCCACGTGCTCGAAAAGCTGAACGTGCGAGATCGAACCGAGGCCGCCACTGCGGCCGTCCAGCGGGGCATCATTTCTCTCGATTGAACCGATGCGAACCGCGGATGAAGCGCGCCCCAGGCGGGGACCGGTCGCGAGCCCAACAGCTTGCAGTGCAGCCACATCGGAGCAAAGCGCCGGATATTGAGTCCCGACCGCTTGCTGGAGAGTGGCGGTTTGCCCAGCTAAAGCTATACGAAAGTATTATCAATCGACCAAGCCACTGCATAACAGACTTCCCGACCCGTTCCGCATATCATCTTGCGTCCTTTGAACCACGCACTCTCGTCGCCTGATGGCGAGTGTTCCTATCCGATCGCGTGAGGAGAATCAACATGTCCCGCTCACTTGTCCGCAGAACTTCTCGGGTGGCTGGCTGCGGCATTTTTGTCGCTCTGATGGTGTGCCTGCTGTCAGCGGCGGTCGCCGCTCAGGTTACATCCGGTTCCATTTCCGGAAGCGTGAAAGACTCCAGTGGCGCCATGGTGAGTGATGCCAGCGTCACCGTGACCAGCAGCAGCATCGGGGTCACGAGAAATGTCTCCAGCAACGGATCGGGCGTATTCGTAGTGCCCAATCTGCCTCCGTCGACGTACCAGATTACGGTCGAGGTGAAGGGTTTCAAAAAGCTGGAGAAGACCAATGTGATCCTGAATGCGGGCGATCGCCTGGACGCGGGCGAAATGGTCCTCGCCGTGGGTGGCACGACCGACGTGGTGAGCGTGAGTGCCGACGCGGGCGAACTCCAGCTGCAGTCGAACTCCGGCGAGCGGTCAGATTTGATCACGGGCAAGCAGCTCAACGACGTCGCCCTCAACGGCCGGATGGTACTCGACTACATGAAGCTGATACCCGGCGTCGTCAGCACCTTCAATGGCTCCTCATCGGGCACCGGCGGCCTCGATCAATTCAACGTCAACGGCACACGCGCCAACCAGCATGAGTTCACCATCGACGGCGCCTCCAACGTTGACACCGGCAACAACGGCGGCACGCATGTCACCATCAACACGGACGCCATCGAGGAAGTGAAAATTCTGACTTCCAACTACCAGGCGGAATTCGGCAAAGCCGGTGGTGGGCAGATTTCCGTGGTCACCAAGAGCGGGAGCAACCAGTTCCACGGCAACGGCCGCTGGTTCCATCGCAACGAGAGTCTGAACGCCAACAACTGGTTTGCCAACAATAACACTCCTGCCACTCCGATCGCCCTGTATCGCTACAACTACTTCGGCTACCAGATCGGCGGACCGGTCTTGATTCCTGGAACGAACCTCAACAAGAACCGGGACAAGCTTTTCTTCTTCTGGGGGCAGGAATATTACCGGCAGTTGGTCCCGTCGGGTGGGATCGATCAATTTCGAACACCCACGGCGCTGGAGAGAGCGGGCGATTTCTCGGGCGACATTCTTACCGGGACCACGGCGCTGGACCCTTCGACGCACAACCCCGTACCATTCCTGAACTGCACTGCCACGCCTGCCCAGGGCTGTGTGTACAACCCGACGACCGGACAAGCCTTCCCCAACAACAAGATCGATCCCGCCTCGCTCAGCGCGGACCAGCAGGCGATCTTCAATAACGTCTCTAAGATCCTGTCTCTCTATGCTCTCCCGAATGTCGCGGGGGCGGCACCCACGGCGGCCAATTACGCCACGCAACTCTCCTACAGCAATCCTCGCCGCGAGGACATTCTGCGCCTCGACTACCAGGTCAACGACAAGAACCGGTTCTACGGTCGGTGGATCAACAACACCCAGAGTACGACGTCGCCCATGCAGACCTGGAACCTGAACTGTATGGGACAACTCCAGCTCACGGGCGGCTGCAGCAACCAGCAGCCATCGTGGAACCTCTCGCTGAGCCTGGTGAGCACCCTCACCCCCACGCTCTTGAACGAGGTGTCGGTTGGGCCCAGCGTGGTGCGCTCCAGCTGGGAGGGGAACCACGGGAACCTCTCACTGGGAAAGAACGGGATCTCTCTGCCGATGCTCTATCCGGTCACGAGCAGCACCAACATCCCCGACATGAGCTTCAGCGACACCAACGGCTCGTTTACAGGATTCCCATGGTCCTACTTCGGCGCGAATCCGTGGCATCAGGCCAATACCACCATCAACTTCAACGACAATCTCACTTGGGTCAAGAGCAACCACGCCCTCAAGTTCGGGGTCTTCTACCAGCGCAGCCGCAAGGACCAGATTGCCTGGGGTAACTCGAACGGGCAGTTCTCCTTCAACAACTGTGCGACCTCCGATGGTTCGACCTGTGCGCATGGTATGTCGTATGCCAGCGCACTGCTGGGCTACTTCACTTCTTTCGATCAGACCAGCACGCGTCCGATCGGCTACTTCCGTTACAACCAGCTGGAGTTCTACGCCCAGGATACCTGGAAGGTGAACACTCGCTTGACGCTCGATTACGGAATGCGTTTTGCGTGGATCCCGCCGCAGTACGATGCGAAGAATCAGATTGCACTGTTCGTGCCCGCTCTGTACGACCGAACCAAGGCCGTCCAGATTGCGCCCGATGGCTCAATCGTTCCCAACAGCGGCAATCCGCTCGAAGGAATGGGCTTCAGCAACCAGAAGACTTTGCCAAAAGGGGGCTGGAAGGGCCGCGGCCTGATGCCTGAGCCGCGACTGGGCTTCGCCTGGGATTTGACCCCCGATCACAAAACTGTGCTACGCGGTGGCTTTGGCACGGCCCATGACCGAGAGCAGGGCAACCTGGTCTTCAATACGGTCTTCGGTGACCCGGCCAACGTAGTCACGCCCAGCCTGTCGAACGGCAACATGCTGGATATCGCCAACCTGCCTCAAGGCTCGCCCGGGGTTCTCAACAGCATCTACGGAGCCGACCAATCCGGAAAGGTACCGGTCGTGTACAGCTTCAGCCTCGGTCTACAGCATGAACTCGGTCGGAGCACAACCCTGGATCTCGCCTACGTCGGCACGCAGTCCCGCCATCTGGTGACCGCTCGCGACCTCAATGCGATTCCGTTTGGCACGACTTTCACCGCGGCCGCGCAAAACCCTGCAAACTTCGCGGGCGGCATCGTGCCCGCTGTGGAGCCCAACCTGCCCTCGGAGTACGCCGCGGCCGGCTACAACTTTAGTGGCCAGTACGCCTATCCGACCAACTATCTCGTGCCCTACCAGGGATACGGCAACATCGAGTACTACAAGTTCGACGGTACCGCCAACTACAACTCCCTGCAGCTGTCGGTGCAGCGTCGCTTCAGCAAAGGGCTGACCTTCGGCGCTGCCTACACCTGGTCGAAATCGCTGACAACCGCTAACGCGGACGAAGACTGGCAGTACACGCAATTGACCCGTCTGCTCGATTATCGGACGGCTAGCTGGGATCGTACGCACGTGATCGCGGTGAATTATGTTTACGACTTGCCAGGCGTCACCAAACACTTGGGCGGCCCCAGGTGGCTCTCGTACTTCACAGACAACTTCCAGCTGTCCGGCGTAACGCAATTCATGACCGGTGCCCCGTTGCAGGACTATCCCCAGAATGGCAGCTTGGCGATCTGGGTTCCAGCAAACCAGTTGACCGGTTCCAACCAATGGGGCAAGCTCCCGCCCGCCTGGGTCGGCCTGGATGCAGGCGGGAACCTCCGACTTCCCAAAATCGGGGTTCCCTTTACAGGGTCGCGGGGCAGCATTCGCGGAGGAGGAATGCAGAACTGGGACATGTCCCTGTTCAAGAACATTCCGGTCGGCGAGAGGTGCTCCTTCCAGCTGCGGCTGGAGGCCTTTAACATCTTTAACCACCCCAACTTCCAGGACAAAGCCATCTCAGCGAATCTGACACTGCCCACCTACGACGCGGGTTCGGGCACCTATACGCCCATGTCGATTAGTAAGAACAGCGGCTTTGGTCGATACAGTTCGCAATACTCCGGGGTCGGCGGCCCGCGCGTTGTTCAGCTCGGCGCCAAGTTCTATTTCTGATACCTGCGCAACCCGCCCTATGCCCGCGATTTCGGTCGCGGGCTTTTTTGACGGTCCGAATCGGGACCACACTGCCTTGCATAGGCAGGAGGCCTCTATAGCGCCCTCTCCTCGAAAAACTCAGAGGTTGTCCTCGGAACTTTCCTGGGCTTGTCTCCGTATCTTGGATCGGGATTGCTTTCCAGGAAAGCGCGACGCGATTGGAGCGCCGTAGAAGGAGCGAATGTATGGGAGATATCACGGGTCTGGCGGCGGTGGTAATGCTATTCAGCATTCCGATCATTGGAATGGGACTTTACGCCTATTATCGAGTCAACAAACTGCGGACCGACGAACGACTGGCGGCGATTGCGCGGGGCGTCAACGTGCCGATGGAGCCCGAGCTGTCGCAAACGGCGCGCTCACGCCGCGCGGGAATCCTTCTGGTAGCCGCGGCAATTGGCTACAGCACTACCTTCGCCTTGATCGCGCGGGTCGAGCCCGATGCTCTGGTGGCTGCTTCTTTTGGCGCTATCCCGTTCACGCTCGGACTCGGCTTCTTCCTCGATTCAGCCTTGGTCCGGCGCGACTTGCGCGCTTCGTAAGCAGGTCAATCAGGGCGCGTTCCGAACCGGGCTTGGGAATTTCCGAGCGGGCTGCTCTCGCTAAAAGCGATGCCGCCTGCTCCCGACGTCGGTTTGCCGAGTTCCAGCCCTCGAGCAGGCTGCGTTGTTCTGACGGGATCGTCGGTTTGAGTCCTGCAAGCAATCTTTACAAACTTTTACGCGCAGTCGGAAACAACCAATCCCGCCCGGACCAGGTTCTCACCCTTGGGAACAAACCGCCTAGTGAGGCGACTATCCATCCCGCCCCATAGTCGTCCCGAGAGTGAACAATGGGTCTTACCAGGATTTCACACGCAGTTCGCGAACTTCGAGCACTTGTTCTGGGGCTCGGGACTGCTCTCTGCCCGGTTGTCACGTGCGCGCAGTCCACACCAACCGGCAATAGCGGTCCCCCCGTTTCTTCGTCCGCTCCACAGACGCAGCCGGCGACCACCCTTTCGGTGCAGGTTAAGGTGGTCAATGTTCTGGCGACCGTGCGGGACAAGCACGGCAGGATCGTCAAGAGCCTTACGAAAGATGATTTCGCGCTTTCCGAAGACGGACACCCGCAGGTCATCCACTATTTCACCCGCGAAGCCGACCTGCCGCTCACTCTCGGGCTACTGGTTGACACCAGTATGAGCCAGCGCCGGGTGCTCGACCAGGAACGGAGCGCGAGTCATGGTTTCCTTGACCAGATGGTGCGCGCCGACCACGACAAGGCGTTCATCATTCACTTTGATCGCGAAGTCGAACTTCTGCAGGACCTCACCTCCTCGCACGAGAAGTTGGAGGCCGCTCTGGCATCTCTGACGACTCCACAATTGACTCGAACCAGCGGCGGCGATCCTTCCGACCAGGGTGGCGACCAAGGCCGCGGCGGCCAGGGCAGACATCGCATGGGCGGCGGAACGCTGCTCTACGACGCCATTTACCTCGCCTCCGATGAACTGATGAAGAAGCAGCCCGGTCGCAAGGCGGTGATCGTGCTCTCCGACGGCGTCGATCGGGGCAGCAAGGAGAGCCTGGAAACCGCCATCGAAACCGCTCAGAAGGCCGATACCGCGGTGTATTCGATCCTCTATAAAGATGAGGAGAGCTACGGCGAGCGTCGGGGCGGGTTCGGGATGGGCGGCCCCCTGGGGGGCGGTGGTATGGGTCGGCACGGGGGCGGAGGTCACAGACCTCCGGAGGGACCCCGGCCCGACGGCAAGAAGATTCTCGAGCGCATCTCGAAACAGACCGGTGGCCGGTTTTTCGAAGTCTCGAAGAAGCAGACCGTCGATCAGATTTACGCGCAGATCGAAGAAGAGTTGAGAAACCAGTACAATCTCGGATACACGCCCGAACGGGGAGGTGCGCCGGAAGGTGGCTACCACAAGATCCAACTTGCAGCGAAGCCGAAGGATCTCGTCGTGCAGACCAGGGAGGGCTACTACGCCGGGCCGTAGAGGCCAGACGCGATCTCGCGCGCCCCGTAAGCAAGCTGCTTGCGAGCGGTGCCTGGAAAGAGGCTGCTGTACACTGGAATGACTATTTCCCCTCTTTGGAGAGGAGTTTTGCAATGTCCACAGCCCTCACGCAAGTACGTGACAAGATTCATGCCGTTGAAGTTGCGCTACGGGACC
>Ga0137399_10000398_pt1 | contig 16986 bp, 15 predicted proteins | sample czorhiz316metaG_FD_104810 | JGI IMG/M metagenome (GOLD analysis project Ga0137399, IMG submission 104810) | Vadose zone soil microbial communities from Angelo Coast Range Reserve, California, USA - czorhiz3.16 metaG | ecosystem: Environmental > Terrestrial > Soil > Vadose zone | place: USA...
GGCCTAGCGAGGTTTGCCAGCGGCTTCCGGACGCCTGGTCGCCCTCGCTGCCGTGGTCTTGGGTTCTGGCTTCACCACCACCTGCCGCGCGAACCGCAAATCCACTGAGTCCACCCCGCCAGCACTTGCCCGCCACTGGCCGATATTCTCGACATAAAGCCGAAACCTGTTGACGAAATCGCCGTCTCCAAAATGCACCAGCACAGCGCCCGCGTCAGCGGCACCCGCAACTCCCGTCTCCGAAATGCCTGCCAGCGTGGCGCGGAGGTCCTTGCCGTCGGAAAGGTCCACCTCGCTTACGCGCTCGGCCGCTCCCGGGCGAACCAGCTCAATCTCCCTCAAGAATTGAACGTAGAGCTTCATGCGACGCTCACGTTCCTCGCGCGGCGTCTGCTTCGTGATCCCGGCCACCACCGGAAAGTGAAATTGGCCCTCCGCCGGTCGTTCCAGAATCACGCCGTGGGCGTCCACCAACCCCAGTTCGGCGCCTTGGCGCAGGAAGGCAACCGGCGTTCGTTCCACCAGCTCAACCCGGATGCGGTTCGGCAAGACGCGCTGGACGCTGGTCTGCTCGACCCAAGGAATTTCCTCGAGCGCCGCGCGCCGTTCGGCCAGAGGAACCCGCAGCACAGTGCGCCCGCGGTCGGGATAGAACTTCTCCAGCACCGCGCGGCGGTTGACGTAGTGGTTGCCGGTCAGCTCGATCTGCTCGGGACGAGCCAGCATGACCCGCGGCGAGTGCAGGAAGAAATGAAACGCCTCATAGAACAGCCAGCCACCGGCCACCGCAGCCGCCCCGCCGGCGAGCACGCGCTTGCAGAGCTGCCAGCTTCGCCTACCGAATCGCCGCTGGCGAATGTCCAGGGGTTTCTGGCGACGCAGATACTTGGGCTGTTCTTCGGCGAGGGCATCGGGTTGGTAGGCTCCCGGCTCGGTGGCCATTACCCTTTCCAGACGATGACTTCCTCTTCGAGTTCGAAGCCGAACGCGCGATGCACCCGCTCGCGCACGTCGGTAATCAGCCCCAGCATATCCGCGGCGCGAGCCTGGCCGTCATTGACGAAGAAATTGGCGTGGCGCTCGCTAACCCGGGCGTCACCTACCCGGTGGCTTTTCAGGCCCAGCTCGTCGATCATCCGGCCGGCCGAAGCGCCGGGAGGATTCTTGAAAATGCAGCCGGCGCTTTTCTGATTGAGCGGCTGGCTGGCGCGGCGTTTCTCGTTGCAGATGCGGATGCCTTGAAGAATCTCGCGGAACGGCTTGGAGGGAAGCTCCAATTTCACCGACAGCATAATATCATCGGGCGCGAAAGAAGTGTGGCGGTATTCAAAATTAATCTCGCTGCCCCGGAGCGTTTGGATTCCACCATCCCCCGCCCGGTAAACTTGAACTTCGCGCACAAAGGAACCGATCTGCGTGCCGTAGGCTCCCGCGTTCATCCGCAGAGCCCCGCCCACGGTGCCTGGCACGCCGATCAGACCCTCCATCCCCCCCAGGTCGTTCTTCGCGCAGAACGTAACCGAGCGGCCCAAGTCTGCTGCGCAATCGATGTAGGCGAAGTTGCCCTCCAGCCGGACGTCGGGTTGCGCCCGGACCAGTTGCAGCATCACCCAGGGCAACTCGCCATCCAGGATAAGCAAGTTGGTACCGCCGCCCAGGAACCGATGCGGGATTCCTCCGCCTTTGAGCAGGCGTATCAACTCCGGCAGGCGCTCCTGCCGACGGATGCGGAGCAGGTCCGTTGTCCCGCCAATGCCCAGCGAGGTCTGCTCGGTCATCGACGCTCCAGCGCGGAGCTCAATCCCCAGGTCGGGCAGCGCGGCCAGAATCTGTGGATCGTCAATGCGCATGGTCCATGGAGACCCTGGCTCCAATCAGGATGGCAAGTTGACCCAGCGCCCGTCCTACATTGCCTGCGCCAATGGTGAGGATGGCGTCGCCGGGGCGCGCCGCGTTCAGCAAGCTCTCGATGCCTTCCTGCATGGAGCTGCGGAAAATCACGTTCCTGTGCCCGGCGGCGCGGATGGCGTCGGCCAGCGCTTCGCCGTTAACACCCGGGATGGGCGACTCGCTCGCTGCATAGACATCGGTCAGCACGAGAAAATCGGCGTGATTGAACGCACGGCAAAAGTCGTCCCAGAGATGCTGGGTGCGCGAGTAGCGATGCGGCTGGAAGAGGACCAGCAGGTGCTCGAAGCCGCAACCCCGGGCGGCGTCCAGCGTGGCACGGATTTCCGCGGGGTGATGGCCATAGTCGTCGATCAAAGTGATGCCGTTCACGGCGGCCTTCACCTCAAATCGGCGTCCCACTCCGGCAAACTTTTCCAAGCCCTCGCGGATTAAATCTGCCGGTATATTCAGGTAGAGCCCGACGGCCGCGGCCGCTGCGGCGTTGCGAACGTTGTGGATGCCCGGCGGCGCTGGCAGGTGAAACTTTCCGAGGTCTTCGCCGCGATAGATGAGGCGGAACTCGCTCTCCAAGCCCAACAGCTTGACCTCGCTGATGACCAGGTCAGCCTGGCTCGAAGTGCCGTAGGAGACCACCGGGCGCTTTATCTTCGAGAGGATGGCCTGGACATTGGGCTCATCCAAACACAGGATGACGGCCCCATAGAACGGCACGCGGTTGGCGAACTGGGTGAAGACCTCCTGGATCTCTTCGAGCGAATGATAGTGATCCAAGTGCTCGCGGTCGATTGTGGTGACCACCGCCACCACCGGCGCCAGCAGGAGAAACGTCCGGTCGCTTTCGTCGGCTTCGACCACCATGTACTCGCCGCGTCCCAGCCGCGCGTTTGTGCCGGCCTGGTTGACGCGCCCGCCGATAACGAACGTGGGATCCAGACCCGCAGCGCCCAGCACCGAAGCCACCATCGAAGTGGTAGTGGTCTTGCCGTGCGCGCCGGCAACCGCAATCCCGTATTTCAGCCGCATCAGCTCAGCCAGCATCTCCGCGCGCGGGATCACCGGGATTTTCTGCCGCTCAGCCTCGCTGATCTCAGGGTTGTCGGGACGCACCGCCGAAGAAATCACCACGACGTGCGCGCCGCGCACCTGTTCGGCGCGATGGCCTTCGTAGATCGTGGCGCCCAGGTTGCGCAGCCGCTCGGTGATGACCGAAGACTTCAGGTCGGAGCCGGAGACGCTGTAGCCCAGCGTGAGCAGCACCTCGGCAATGCCGCTCATGCCCATCCCGCCGATGCCGACCAGATGAACGCGCTGGAAATTATGGAATGGGACTATCATCGCCGCGCTACCCGTTCGATCAAATCCACGATTTCTGCCGCGGCGCGAGGTCGCGCGAACCGCCGGGCGCGTTCGGCAAGCTCCGTCATGCGGCCGGGGTCATCGAGGAGCAAGAAAATCTCTCCCGCCAGCCGCTCGGGGCTCAATTCGCTCTCCTCGATCACCCGCGCTGCGCCGGCGCGCTCGAGCAGCTGTGCGTTGCGCAACTGGTGACTATCGGTGGCCCGTCCGAAGGGAATGAAGATGGCGGGACGTCCTGCGGCAGCGACCTCCGCTACCGTGATCGCTCCTGAGCGGCAGACGATCAGGTCAGCCTGGGCAAAACGCTCTGGCATGTTACTGAGGAAGGGCAACACCTCCGCCTTGATTTCACGGCGCGCATAGGCCACGCGCACAGCATTATAGTCGCGTTCACCGGTCTGATGGACGATGGAGAGTTGCTCTTTGCGCACTACAAGCAAGTCCAGCGCGTCCACCACGGTCCGGTTAATTGCCAGCGCCCCTTGGCTGCCGCCGGTAATGAGAATATGAAATGGAGCTGAATAGTGTCGGCGAGCCGCGCAGTTGAAAAATTCTGGTCGCACCGGGCAGCCGGTCACCTCCGCCTTCCGGCCCCAGCGCTCAGCGGGCGCTTCGTAGGCCGTAACCACGCGGGTGACCATGTCGGCCAGCACGCGGTTGGTGAATCCCGGTTCCGCATTGGGCTCAAAAATGACCGTTGGGAGAGAAGCAAAAATCGCCGCTAGCATCATTGGTCCCGCGGCGTAACCACCGGTGCCAAACCCGGCTGCAAAGCGATGCCTCCGAAGAATAGCGGCTGAATCCAACAGCGCGGGGAAAAGCATCGCCGCGTTGCGCAGCAGGCGCATCCCGCCGATGCCCTTCAGCCCGGCGGCGCGCACTGTCTCGAGCGGCAGGCCCGCCTCAGGTACCAGCCGCGCTTCCATCCCGCGTTCGGTTCCTACGAAAACCACTTCCCTCTCCGGGCCCCGCTTCAGCCACTCTCGCGCGACAGCTAGTGCTGGAAAGACGTGGCCGCCAGTGCCGCCGCCCGCAATCAGCAGTTTCATCCCTCGGCTCGCTTTGCTCCCTCGGGACAGGCGCTAGTCCGCTTGCTGGCTGATATTCAGGAGCACGCCCGTGGCCACAAGCATCACTAGCAGGCTCGATCCGCCATAGCTGACAAACGGCAGCGGGATACCTTTGGTCGGCATCATGCCCAACACTACGCCCAGGTTGATTAAAGCCTGGCTAACCACCATTACCGTGATGCCCAGCGCCGTGAGGCGTCCAAATTCATCCGGGGCGGTCATGGCCGCGCGGATCCCCCGCCAGCCGTAAATGGCAAACAGCCCCAGCACCACAATGCTCCCAACGAAGCCCAACTCTTCGCACAGCACGGCATAGATGAAGTCGGTGTGCGCCTCAGGCAGGTAGAACAGTTTTTGCCGGCTTTCCATCAAACCGACGCCCCCAAGACCTCCTGAGCCCACCGCGATCAACGATTGCAGCAACTGGAAGCCGCGCCCTTGCGGATCCGCCTCCGGGTTCAGGAACCCGAGAATGCGCTCGTAGCGATAGGAAACGCGGACGATGAGCAGATAGATCACCGGTAGTGCTGTTAAGCCGGCGTAGAGAATGTAGCGATTGTCCAGGCCGGCCACGAAGAGGATGGCCAGAGTGATCAAGAAAATTTCGACGGCCGTGCCCAGGTCGGGCTGGAGGACGATCAGCCCCACCAACAACAGCACCGGGCCAAGCGCGGGGCCCAGGCTGCTTCCCAGGGCGTTAATGCCCATTGCCGGCCGCGTGCCGAGCGGCTGCCGGCGCATGTCTAGAAACCACGCCAGATAGAGAATCACCACCAGTTTGACAAACTCTGAGGGCTGCAAGCTCACCGCGCCCACGCGGATCCAGCGGTGCGTGGCGTGCGACCGATCCAAAAAAAACACACCGACCAACAACACCAACACTACGAACAGGCTGCTGAGAATCACGGTCGGCTGGCGCAACTTGCGGTAGTCCACATTCATCATCCAAAACATCCCAACCAGCCCCAGCGCCAGCCACACCAACTGCTTCAGGATGAAGGTGTAGGCGTTGCCGTGCTGTTCGCGCGCGATCACCGCTGAGGCGCTGAAGACCATCACTGCTCCGATCATGCACAGCGCCAGGGTGGCCAGGAACAACCAGCGGTCTGTCTGGAGGCTGCGTGGCACGTTCAATTCACCTGGGTGGCTTTCCCGCTTTCCCGAAGCTTCGGGAATGTTCCAGATCCCGCACCAGTTGCTTGAAGAAGCGGCCGCGGTGCTCGTAGTTCTCAAACTGGTCGAAGCTGGCGCAGGCCGGTGCCAGCAGCACCACGTCGCCTGGCCGGGCGCGCTCACACGCCAGGCGCACCGCCCGGTCCAGCGTGCCTGCCATTTCGACCGGTGCTGCACCGGCGATCTGTTCGGCGATCTTTTCTGCGGCGGTCCCAATCAACAAAGCCAAGCGGGCGCGTTCCCGCAGGGCCTGGCGCAGCAGCGTGAAGTCACTGCCCTTGTCTTTACCGCCCAAGATGACCAGCAGGTTCCCCGGAAACGCATCCAGAGCTTTCAGCGTGGCATCAACGTTGGTGGCCTTGGAATCGTTGTAGAAGCTGACGTCTCCAATTGCCGCCACGAATTCCAACCGGTGCTCTACGCCGGCAAAACTGCGCACGCCTGCGGAAATCGCGCCGGGTGCAGCGCCCGCGAGCGAGGCAGCCGCCGCGGCCGCCAAGACGTTCTCGAGGTTATGCGCGCCGCGCAACCCGATCTCCTCGCGACGCAGCAGGACAGTCTCTGCGCCGTCGCGGCGGAACACGATCTGGTTGCCGCGCAGAAAGGCTCCATTGGCGACGCGCTTGGACGGGCTGAACCAGAAGACTTGCGGCCGGGACGGGGCATGCCGCACCGCGGCGGGGTCATCCGCGTTCACAATCGCAGCATCCTTCTCGGTTTGATTCTCGAACAGCCGCGCCTTGGCCAGGCTATAAGCCTCAAAAGAGGGATGGCGATCCAGGTGGTCCGGCGTCAAATTTAAGAGCAGGCCAATGTTCGGACGGAAGGATTCGATGGTTTCCAGTTGAAAACTGCTGACCTCGGCGACCGTCACGGTTGCGTCGCTGGTGGTCTCCACCCGCGAGATCAATGGCGTGCCGATGTTGCCGGCCACCAGCAGTGGAATTCCCGCTGTCTCCAGGATGTGCCCGATCAGCGACGTTGTGGTGGTCTTGCCATTCGACCCGGTGATGGCCACCAGGCGCCCCTGGAGAAATCGCCAAGCCAGTTCGATCTCGCTCCAGATGGGGATACCCTGCGCGCGAGCGGCGGCAAGTTGCCGCATCGTCTGGGACACCCCGGGACTGGGCACAATCAGATCCTGGGCGAGAAAGGTGGCATCGAGGTGGCCGCCCACTTCCAAGACGCACCCTGCCGCGCGGAGTTTCCTGGCAGCCTCGGCGACCTGCGCCTCGGGCCGCTCCTCGGTAGCGGTGACGCGCGCGCCGCGCGCGGCGCAGAAGAGCGCCGTGGCTATGCCGGTGCGCGCCAGACCCACCACCAGCACCCGCTTGCCCTCGAGTTCGATGCCCGGTCGCATCTCTCCTATCTCAGCTTGAGCGTGGTCAAAGCAAACAGCGCAAAGACCAGCGCCGCGATCCAGAACCGCACGATGATTTTCGATTCGCTCCAGCCGATCAGCTCAAAGTGATGATGTATGGGCGCCATGCGAAAGATGCGCTTGCCGGTCAGCCGGAACGATGCCACCTGCAAGATCACCGAGAGCGCCTCGATCGCAAACACGCCGCCCACAAAGAAGAGCAGAATCTCCTGCTTGATAATGACGGCAATGACGCCGATCGTGCCGCCCAAAGCGAGCGACCCGACGTCGCCCATAAAAACTTCAGCGGGATGGGCGTTGTACCAGAGAAACCCCATCGACGCGCCAACCAGCGCGCCGCAAAGGATGGTGAGTTCGCCGACGCGCGGGATGTACTGAATATCGAGGTAGGTGGCGAAGCGAGAGTGGCTGCTGACGTAAGTGACCATCGTCAGCGCGCCCGCTGCCACCACTACGCAGCCGATCGCCAGGCCATCCAAACCGTCGGTCAGATTCACCGCGTTGGAGCTGCCCACGATCACCACAGTTATGAAGAGCAGGAAGGGCAGAAAAGCCAGTGGCCACAAGTAGTGGTGGTGAAGCAGCGAGTGGATCACCAGGTCGAGATGGAGTTTCTTGAGAAATGGCACGATCAACTGGGTCGAATACACGCCATAGACGGTCATCAACAGCAGAGTCACTCCTGTCCCGAAGCTAACCAGGATTTGCAAGAATAGCTTGCTACGCGCGGTAAGCCCCAGGTTGTGCTTGCGCCTCAGCTTGCTGTAATCGTCCGCGAAGCCGATGGCGGCAAATCCCAACATGGCCACCAGCGCCAGCAGGACATAGGCGCTGGTAAGGTCGGCCCAAAGGAGCGTAGGTACCGCGGTGGCAATCACGATCAGCACCCCGCCCATCGTCGGCGTCCCGGCCTTGATCTGGTGCCGCTCGGGGCCCTCTTCGCGGATGAATTGGCCGATCTGCAATTCGCGCAAGGTGCGGATCACCCATGGACCCAGTAGCAGGCCAAGAAACAGCGCGGTCAAGCTGGCGTAGGCCGTCCGCACCGTGATGTAGCGAAAGACATTCAACGGCTTGAAATAGGGCTGCAGCACCTGATAGAGCAGGTAGTAGAGCATCTCAGCCGCACTCCTTTGGGGCTGGCCCTGTCGCACCGGCATCGGCTGCCGCCTCGGCCAGTGTGGCGGCTGGGGCGTAGCCGGACTTGAGCGCTTCCACAATGCGCTCCATATGGACGCCGCGCGAGCCTTTGACAAGCAGCAGGTCGCCCGGGGTCACGAAGTCAGCGAGGAATTGCGCGGCTTCTTCCGATGAAGCGAAGAACCGCGTGCGCGTCTCGGGGTAACCCGCCTCGACAGCCCCGCGGAGGAGGCTCGCGGCCTCGCCCTGAACGCCGAAAATCCAGTCGATCCGCCCATCGGCGGCCGCGACGCGGCCGGCTTCGCGATGCAACTCGGGCGAGGCCGAGCCCAGCTCAAGCATTTCTCCGGCACCCAGCATGCGGCGGCGATAGCCGGGCGTAGCGGCAAGCCAATGGATCATCGAAGCGAGCGCCGTGGGGCTGGAGTTGTAGCAGTCGTTGAGAACGGTGAAACCGGCATCAAACCGCAGCACTTCGCCGCGCATCGCCGGCGGCGCCAGCCGGGGAAAGACGTGTGCCGCCTCGGCGGCGCCGACGCCCCAGATACTCGCCGCTGCGAGCGCGGCCAGCGCATTAGTCACGTTGTGACGACTCACCAAAGGCAGCGCGAGCCGCGCGCGACCCGTGGGCCAGACGAAATCAAATGCCGTGCCTTCCGCGCCGCGATCCTCAATGGCCTCCGCTCGGAACTGCGCTGCCGAGCCGTAGCCAAACCAAATCACCTCGCCCCGCGCAACTCCCGCGAAGCGCGCGACGCGCTCGTCATCGGCATTGAGCACCGCCACCGGGCGGGGCCCCACCAGGTGTTCGATCAACTCACGCTCCGCCAGCGCGATCTCGTCCACCGAAGAGAAAAACTCCAGGTGCTCGATGGCCACGCGGGTCACCACACCGACTTCGGGCTCTGCGATCTCTGCCAGTCGGGCCAGCTCGCCGCGGTGCGACATCCCCATCTCGACCACGGCAGACTCGTGCGCATCCTCCAGCCGCAGCAGCGTGAGCGGCACACCGTATTCGTTGTTCAGATTGCCTTCGGACTTCAGAACGCGGAATCGCGCGGCCAGCAGCGCCGCCAATATCTCCTTGGTAGTGGTTTTGCCGACCGAGCCGGCGACTCCGGCCAGGCGGCGACCCCAGCGGCGCCGTACCGCCTGCGCCAGCCGCTGTAGTGTCGCTAGGGTGTCTTCGGCCGGAAGAAGTTTTCCCCGGATTCCCTCTGGGTATTCCGCCAACCGGCGGGGTTCCACCACCGCGGCCAGTGCCCCTCGGGCCAGAGCTGACTCCACAAAAGCGTGTCCATCGTGCCGCAGTCCGTGTATGGCGACATACAGCTCCCCGGCACCAATCGTGCGAGAATCAATCGAGACACCGGCCAGCCGAGTCAGGGGGTCGAGCGCCACGGGAGGTGCGACACTCAGAACCCGAGCTACTTCGTCAACCGTCCACCGCATAACGTCCTTAACGGGTTCACCCTGAATGGGTTCACCGTGAATGGGCTGGACCTCACCGGTCTAGGGGATCCCTTGCACAACGTCCTAGTTCAATTCCGGAATGAGAAATGTTTCCGCATTCCGGGTTCCGCCGCCAACCACGCTGGGGCGTTAGGCTTTGTGCCCCTGGGAGCCGAATCCGCGCTGGCGCAGGACGCGGCGCGCCACTTCGCGGTCATCGAAATCAATGGTGCGGTCCCGCAACACTTGGTAAGTCTCGTGGCCCTTGCCGGCCAGCAACACGATGTCGCCGGGCCGCGCCTGGTCGAGAGCGCGCTCGATCGCAACCGCGCGGTCGGGCTCAACCAAGTACTTCGCATTGGCCTTCTGCAAGCCCACCACCGCATCGTTGATAGTCCGCAGCGGGTCTTCACTGCGCGGGTTGTCGCTGGTGAGCACGACAACATCGCTCGCGCGCCCGGCCGCCTCGCCCATCAGCGGGCGCTTGGCGCGGTCGCGGTCGCCGCCACAGCCAAACAAGGTGATGATGCGCCCGGAGGCGTTGAGCTCCCGCGCGGTGGCCAGCAGGTTACGCAGCGCGTCGTCGGTGTGCGCATAATCGACCACGAGTAGGTAGGGCTGGCCCAGGTCGATGCGCTCGAACCGCCCAGGCACGCTCTCGAGTTGCCGGATACCCGCTTCGATGGCCTCGCGCTCGATCCCCAGCCCGATCGCCGCGCCGATCGCCGCCAGGATGTTGTACACATTGATGCGCCCTACCAGACGCGAGCGCACTTCGATTTTTCCTGCGGGCGTCTGCGCGACGAACTCCAGCCCGGAAAACGAAAGCGCGAACCTCCTGGCAGTTACGTCCGCGCCGTTTTTCAGGCCGTAGGTTAACGTCCGCGCCGCCAGCGCGGCCAGGCGCGGGCCGTAGGGATCGTCGGTATTGACCACGCCGACCGCCGGGGCCCCGCAGCCGGTGCCCTCAAACAGGCGGCGCTTGGCGGCAAAGTAGTCTTCAAAGGTCTTGTGAAAGTCCAGGTGATCGCGGGTCAAATTGGTGAAGACAGCGACGGCAAATGGGCAGCCCCAAACGCGATCCATCGCCAGGGCATGCGAACTCACCTCCAGCACCGCATGCGTGCCGCCCGCATCCCGCACCTCGGCGAGAAAACCTTGCAGATCGAGTGATTCTGGAGTTGTAGTCGTGGCCATGCGGCTCGATCGCGGAGTGCGATAGGTGATCGTGCCAAAAAGGCCAGGCTCGTGCCCAGCCGCGCGAACAATCGAATCGATTAGATAAGTCGTCGTTGTCTTCCCATTGGTGCCGGTGACGCCGACCAGCTTCAGCGCTTGGGCCGGGCGCCGGTAGAAAATCGCCGCGACCATGGCTAGGGCCTTGCGCGCATCAGCAACCTGGATCCATTCCACATTGTCCGGCACATGCTTCGGGGCCACAATGCCGTGCGCGAGTTCATTGGCATACATCACACCCCACTGCGGGTTCCACGGCCGCGGCAACTCGCTGGCGATGGCCCGCGCCCCGCGGTCGACGGCGTCGAAGACGAACCGGTTGCCATCCGTCTTCTCCCCACGAATCGCGAAGAAGAAAGAGCCGGATCCCGCCTGGCGGCTATCGTAGGCCAGAGAAGTGATTTCGACCTCGGCGTTCCTGATGGACTGGGTGGGATTGACCCCGACCAGTAGGTCCCGGAGCTTCATTCCCGAACTTTCCAATATGAGATGCGGCGGGCCGCCTCTTAAAGCCGGCTCCGCTTTTATCTTACCAGGCAAATGTATTTCCTCCGCCAGATACAACTCTGGTCGAAGCCGAGTGTGCAAAGTGCACCGTCAGGCGACTACCACGGCGGACCGTGGTTCCGGCCTCCGGACTCTGTTCCACTGCAACCCCCGTGCCAACCAGAACAGGGGTGAAGCCCAACCGCAGGCACTCCTCGGTGACATCGCGAACGCTCTTACCTCGGAAACCCGGTACAGTAAGGTCCTCCTCCGCAGCCAGCCCGGTCGAAGCGGTGAGCGTCGGGTGCAAAGCAGGCTCGGGGGTCGAGGCATCTTCCCTCGCACTTGTCATCACCTGAACCGGGTCGAAATCGCTGAGATCGGCCTCAAGCTGCTCCGGCCCTCTTTGATCTCCAGTGCGCTGCATTTTCGGCGAAATCCGGACGTCTCGCGGCACATCGAGATAAGTAAGTACTTGCTCGGCCAAGCGCTTGAAGACGGGCGCGGCAACCTGCCCGCCTTCATGAGGCCCCACTGGTGAATCCAGCACCACTAATACGGTAACAGCCGGAGTGTTGAGCGGCGCAAATCCCACAAACGACGCGATGTGTTGCGTTCGCGAGTAGCGACCGCTAGTCGGGTCAATCTTCTGCGCTGTGCCTGTCTTCCCAGCCACGGTTACACCCTCCAAGCGCGCCAGCCTGCCCGTGCCCTCGAGCACCACTGCTTCGAGCATGCGGCGCAGTGTGGCCGCAGTCGTGGGTCGCACTACCCTCTGCGGCGCGGGCTGTTCCAGCGCAACCACTCGCTCGCCCCGGCGCAGCTCCCGCACTACGTGCGGGTGGTACAGGAGCCCGCCATTGGCAATCGCCGACATGGCCGTCACTAGTTGCACCGGGGTGACGCCCACCTCTTGCCCCATTGACACCGCGCCGATCGAAATCGCAGACCAGTTCTCCACGCGCCGCAGCAGCCCATGATTCTCGCCGGGCAAGTCCACGCCGGTCGGCCTGCCGAAGCCAAAGGCGCGGATATACTCGTACAACTTGGGAGCGCCCAGGCGCAGGCCGAGCTTGATCGCTCCGACATCGCTCGAGTGGGCTAGCACTTCAGTCAAACTGAGCAGGCCGAAGGGCTTGTGGTCGCGGATGCGATGCCCGGCGATGTAGATCGCACCCATCTGGCAGTCGATCACTTCCTCAGGGCGGGCGATTCCCTCTTCAAGTGCTGCCGCCAGCGCGACTAGTTTGAATGTCGAGCCGGGTTCGTAGAGCGCGCCGATAGCGCGGTTGATACGCGCTTCCGCGGGGCTCTCGGCCACTGCGTTTGGATTGAACGGCGGCCAGTTCGCCACCGCCAGCAGCGCGCCCGAATTGGGGTCCTGCACCACAATGCTTCCCGCCTGCGCACGGGTTTGGCTCACTGCTGTCGCCAGTTCTCGCTCGGCGATATATTGGATCTCTTCGTCCAGCGTTAGCACCACACTCGAGCCGGCATCCGGGGCTTTTTCGGTGCGGTCGAACCAGCGCCGGCGGGCGTCGGCAAGAACCTGCATCCTCCCCGCCTTGCCGCGCACTTGCTCGTCCACAGCATATTCGATGCCGGCCAGTCCCTTTTCGTCGATATCCACGTAGCCCAGCACATGCGCCGCGAGCTGCCGCTTGGGGTAGAAGCGCTGATTTTCCTTCTGAAAATAAATCCCGCGCAGGTTGAGCGCGGCAATCCGCGCCGCCTTCTCCGGGGAAAGCTTTCGTGCAATCCACACGAACGCGCGCGAAGTGGAGAGCCGCGTCTCGATCTCTTCCGGGGGAAGGCCGAGCACACCGGAGAGCAGCCGCGCCGCCATTTCTGGGTTGGCGATCTCTGTGGGCACCGCAAAGCAGGACTCGACCTGAACGCTCATGGCCAGCTCCCGCATGTTGCGGTCGTAAATCGCGCCGCGCTTGGGGCTGATTTCGACGATGCGCTGTTGCTGGCGTTGAGCGCGGGCCAGATAGTCGCTGTAGCAGATAAGCTGGAGGTAGCCGAGGCGGGCCAGCGTTGCCCCCATCCACAGCATCGCTAGAACGGCCACCATCAACAATCGGACGCGGGGACTACGCAGGGGCATTGCTTCTACCGGGTTTTCGCCGGGAACTCCAGACTACAAAGTGTACGTTTTCAACCGAGCGCCCCGCCGGCACCGACTGAGGCGCAGCCTCAACGCGTTGTTCAGCGTTGGATGTACGATTGCGCCGAGGTGAATTTCACCTGGCCGCCAGCGCCGTCACCCGCGCCTGCGCCAGCACGGTTTCGCTCGGCCCTTCCAGCCGGCCCACCCGGCCGGGCGGCGGAACCGTCAGCCCCAGTTGGCGGCGAGCGATGACGTCGATGCGCATGGGCGCCCGCAAGCCGGCCACTTCCAGCCGGAGCCGCTGATTGAGTTCCACGGCCTGCGTTCGCTCGGCCTTTAGTTCTTCCAGTTGGTAACTCAACTGGAGGCAGTGGAAATGCTGCCAGGCGTAGACCAAGGCCATCGCTGCCAGCGCCCCGCCCAGCGCCACCAAGCGGCAGCACTCGCGCAAACGATGGGGCCCGCCCGTACGCACCAGCCGAGAATTGTCAATTCGCTTGAGGGTATAGAATTCGGTCATAGGATCGTCTTCCCCGCCGGCGGGTCCTGCGGCGTGATCTTCTCCGCGACGCGCATCTTTGCGCTCCGCGCGCGCGGGTTGGCACGGACCTCTTCGGCTGGGGGTACGACGACTTTTTTGGTCAGGATCCTCAACACGCCTTCGCGCTCGAGGCGCCGGAATTCCTGCTTCACCAGGCGATCTTCGAGCGAATGGTAGCTCAACACCACCCAACGTCCTCCAAACGCAAGTGTGGCAGGTGCCCGAGAAAGAAACTGCCCGAGTTCCTCCAACTCTCGATTCACCGCAATCCGCAGCGCCAGAAACGTTTTTGTCGCGGGATGCAGTTTCTGCCTTCCCCTATTTCTTCGGGCCCCTGCCACAACCGTTGCCAGGTGTTCGGTGTCCCGGATGGGGCGCCCCCGAACAATTCCCCTGGCGATTCTGCGTGAATCCCGCTCTTCGCCTTTGCCATAGAGCAGGTCAGCCAGCTCTTTCTCTGGCCAGTAGTTCACAATCTCTGCCGCGGTTGACGCTTCGTCCGCGTCCATGCGCATGTCGAGCGGCCCTGCACTACGGAACGAGAAGCCGCGCTCGGGACTGTCCAATTGCAGGCTCGAAACGCCCAAGTCGGCTAGCAGGCCGTTCGCCGGTGGAAACCTCAACCCGTGGGCGACCTCATCGATTCGTGAAAAGTTTGCGTGCACCAGAATCACCTGCCGTTGGTACGCCCTCAAACGCTCCCGCGCGATCTCGAGTGCTCGCTGATCACAGTCAATCCCCAGCAGGCGCCCCGTAGTCAGCCGCCGGGCGATTTCCAGGGCGTGGCCTCCGAGGCCGACCGTCGTATCGATGTACGCCCCTTCTGGCCGAATCCGCAGCCACTCGACAACGCGATCCGCCAGAACAGGCGTATGCAACGCATTCAAACTAAATGCCTAGATCGTCCAGGATCTTCTCGTCTTCCGGAGTAATCGGGCTCTTGTTCAGGTTTTTCAGGAATCGCGCATGATTCCAAACTTCCAGGTACGTCAGGTTTCCCAGCACGTCCACTTCACCCTTCATCTGCGCGGCTTCCCGGAGGACTGGCGGAATCAGCACCCTGCCCTGCCCATCCATCTCCACGACTTGGCCGAAATAGTTGGCGCGGGTGAGAAATTTCTGCTTGGTTCGGTTGTGCGAGGAGAGCCGTGCCAGCTTCTCCTCGATTTCGCTCCACACTTGCATCGGGTAGATCCGCACGTAGTCTCCGTTCTCGCTGGTGACGTAGAAGCGCTCCCCGTGCTCTTTGAGCGTCTCCAAAAAGGCCGCCGGGATCTTTAGCCTGCCTTTCTCGTCCACCTTCGCCGGGTAGTTTCCCCGCAGCATTTAGAAACCCACCAAGAAAGAGCGATGCCGAACTCATTTTCACCACAGCGCTACACTCTTTGCCACTTTCTCCCACTTTGTGCCACGATTGTAGGCGCGTCGCTCTTCTTGTCAAGCGAAATCCGCACTGATTTCAAAATTCTGTGGAAAAATTTACGTGGACCAAATTGGAACAGAAGAGAACACACTACAAATAGTACCCACGGGGTCTCAAGCAACAAGCTCTAGTCGAGCTGTTGCTCGCCCCTCAACGACTGGTTCTAAAAGTTACGGGCGGGAGCTGATGGCTTTCTAATTCGGCTCCGGATTATCCTGCGGTGGCTCGGGGTTCGCGCCGACGCGGAGGTTGCTCAGCTCGCGTAGCATGCTGCGGTCCTCAGAATTCAGCCCGCTGAGGAAGGTCTCGTCTTTTAACTTCGCAGCACGCTCAAACTCGCTCATGCCGTGGAGTGCATGCAAGCGTCGCAGGATGGCTTGCCGACGATCCTGCGAGAGTCGCTGCCATTGAGGCAGAAGTTGAGCGCGTATATGTTGCTGCTGCTCGGGGGTAAGGTGTCGCCAACGTTCCTCGCGGTCGCGGACAGCCTGCCGCTGTTCCGGGGTCAGGCTGTTCCAATGCTGTAGGCGTCTGCGAATCTGCGTCTGGCGCTCCGGCGGTAAGTTCTTGAACCGCTCGTTGTTATTCAGGAAGCGTTCCTGCGCCTCCGGCGACATATCGCGCAGCCGCTCCATCCAGTTTGGAGGCACGCCCTGCATTTTGCCCAGTTCGTGCTCTCGCCTTTTCTCCGCCTCGGGGCGCGGAACCGAATCGCGGCCCTCGCGGTTGGCGCCTGGATGGTGGTCTCCGTGACCCTTTCCGCGCCCGGTACCTGGCTGCGCCACGGCAGGCAGGACTATGAACAAGGCCATGAGGAGGGCCAGAGAGCGCGCGAATTGGAGTCGCAACCCTCGCATTACATATCCTTGCTCTCGGCCGATGGCTGCGTTGGAAGCTCCGAAAGCGCCTCAAAATTGGCCAGCACATCGTAATCTTCCAACACCGGCAAGTCCTTGATCATTCGGAATTCCGCGTCCGCGTTGGGCGTGACAGAATCCTGCCGCGGGGCCTGCGGAAGCGAAGAGATCCACACCGACGCCACCAGGAGCATAGAAGCTGCGAACGCGAGGCGCGGCGAAGGTGCGAGCCAAGCCCAAAAGCTGCGCCGCGGTGGCTCGGCAGCGAGACGCGCGCGCAAACGGGCGTCGAAGGCCGGCGAGGGCTCCTTCATCGGCACCTCATCCAGCACGCCGCACAGAAGACGAAACTCCTCCGCACGGGTCCGGCAGGCCGCGCAGGCAGCCAGATGCGCTTCCACCTCGCGCCGCTCCGTGCGGTTGGCCTTCCCGTCCAGGTAGGCAATCAGTCGGTTTTCCATCTGTCCGCAGTTCATGGCTGTCTTCCTTCCGTTGCTCGACGTCGTTGCTCTACGTCGCCTCACCTGCTCGCGGGCTGTGCCGAGCGGGGCTCGGCGGTAACTGCGTCCGGCGTCACCAGCGGTGCCAGCTCGATCCGCAGGGTTTCATACGCGCGAAACAGCAGCGACTTTAGCGCGCTTTCCGAACAGTCCAGAATCCGCGCGATTTCGGCGTACTCCAGTTCATGGTACTTGTGCAGCAGCACCGCCGCGCGCTGCTTTTCCGGCAGCGCCTCAATGGCGCGGCGGATGATTGCGGCGCGGGCGCGGGCCACCAGTTGCTGTTCGACACCGGGCCGCCCGTCGGGCAATTGTATGGCCGCGTGCTCCGAATCTCCGGACTCGCC
>Ga0137399_10000399_pt1 | contig 16971 bp, 18 predicted proteins | sample czorhiz316metaG_FD_104810 | JGI IMG/M metagenome (GOLD analysis project Ga0137399, IMG submission 104810) | Vadose zone soil microbial communities from Angelo Coast Range Reserve, California, USA - czorhiz3.16 metaG | ecosystem: Environmental > Terrestrial > Soil > Vadose zone | place: USA...
CGTCATCACGTCGCCCGCATCGAGGAGCAAGACTGCTCCCTTGGCGCTGCGGATGCTATCGACCATCCACCAGAGTTCATAAAAGCCCCCCACCATCGGCTTCGGGTCCGAACGCATCCAGTATGCCTCGTGCGGGAGAAAAGAGGCATGGATGTCGTTCGTGTTCAAGATTGTCAGCGTTTTCGGCTGGCCGTATCCGCAGGCCCCTGTGAAGGCGCACACGCAAAGAGTTATCAGATTTCGAAGTGAGCTTGGTAGCCGGAACATAGTTCGTAAATTCATAGGAGCACGGGTTGTTGGTACCATGTGAGTGGACCGGCGGACGGCCGGGTGTAAATGGTCGACGATCGATGAAGCGCTCTCCCCTCCCACAGGGCGCAGGAGGGGACAGCAGTAGATCCGCTATCTATTCTTCTTCTTGTGCCTCATCTTCCGCAGCCGCTTTTTTCGCTTGTGAGTCGCCATTTTGCGGCGGAGTCTTTTCTTACCGCTGGGCATAGCTTCCTCCTGTTAAGATGATGAATTGATTGAAGAATGTTGATTGAGGAATTGCATTGCTTTCCGTCCTGTTTCCGACGTGGAATCCACCATGACACACTTCTTAAAGGAATCGAGGGCCTCATCGATCTCGCCGGTATGGAAGCGGACGATACCAAGGTTGAAAAGCGCGAGTTGGTGACGCGGTACATATGTCAGGGCCTTCTCCATTGCCTCCTTGGCGGCGGCAAGATATTCGCCCCGCCGTGACGTATCCTCGAACGACATTTCAAAATAGGAAGTCCCAAGGTCGACCCGCGCGTCCGCATTGGAGGGGTCGATCTCGATATATCGTTCATACATCGCGATCGCCTTGGGGAAGAGTCGAACATCATGGTACAAATTGGCGAGCTGAAGAACAGATCGAGCATCACGGGGGTTCGCGTCCACGGCCTTCTGGAGCGACTGAATTTCCTTGACCATGCCCGGGGAATGGGGAGATATGCTCTCCGGAGAATCGTTCCGCGATGACTTGAGGAGGGCGAGCGTACCGATGAGAAGGACCGCAAGGCCGAGGGTGAGTTTCCAGCTTTGGAAAATCTTGAGAGGAGGCAGCCGGGGCGAGGAGGGGGATTTTGACTTTACTTCAGCAGCCGCCGGCCCGAGACGTGCACCGCAGGACTCGCAGAATGCGGAGCCCGATTCATTCGCCTGGCCGCACAGCGGGCAAATCAGGTTCGTCTTCGTGGATGCCCGCTCACTACGGGGAAAGGATGCGGCCGTTTCCGGCCGATCGATGCTCGCCCCGCACGAGCTACAGTACCTGTCGGATGAGGCAATCTCATGACCGCAGTTCCTGCAGATGAGCTTCGGGATCATCCTTCGTACATACTCCCGCTCAGTTCGAAGGCTGCAGCTTCTTCAGGTTCTCGTTGACCATGGTCCTCAATTCCTTCGAGACCTTGAAAAAGGGAACGAAATGCTCGTCGACCTTGACCTGCGCTCCCGTGCGGGGATTGCGGGCCATCCTCCCCTTCCGCTTCTTGGTCTTGAAGCTGCCGAATCCGCGTATCTCGATATTCTTCCCTTCTTTCAGGGCCTCGATGACGGTCTGAATGAAGCCGTCGACCACCGCCTCGGTTTCAACCTTTGTCAGGCCGGTCCCTGATGCGATGTGGTCGACAATATCTGCCTTCGTCAAAGCGTATCTCCTTGTAGTGTTGAACATCACCCGCCCTCCCACCGCGGCGGGCGGTTAACTAGTTGCCGTATGGCATTCGGTATTGCATAATGGGCCGGTTCAAGAGGCCGCTATTCAGTCCGAGGAAATCCGGAATCTTGGTTTCCCCGAAGACACGCTCAAACAGGGAGAGCCCGCGCGTGCGTTCCTTGACGATCGACGGCTCGCCTCTGATCCCCGCAAGCTTCGCGGTGATCGAAACGGCATCCTCGTAGGTCCCGATCGTATCCACCAGGTGCATCTGAACTGCTTGCTCGCCGGTAAACACCCGGCCGTCGGCGATGCGAACGACCTGGCGGTGTTTCAGTCCCCTCTCCCTCTCCACGACGGTCACAAATTGGCGTTGAACGTCATTCATGAGGCTCTGAAAATAGGCCTGATCTTCCTTCGTCATTTTTCTGAAGGGGGACCCGGAGTCCTTGTATTTTCCGGTTTTGATTGTGCGGGGCTCAATGCCGATTTTTGTCAGGAGAGGATCGAACCGCAGGAACTGCGAGATGACCCCGATGCTGCCGGTCAACGTGCCGGGATTCGCGACGATCGTGTTCGCGCCGCATGAAACATAGAAGCCCCCGCTCGCAGCCAGGGCACCCATCGAAACGACGACGGGCTTCCCGTGCTCCCGGGTCTTCTTCACCTCCTCGTAAATCTCCTGGCTCGCGACTACGCCGCCCCCTGGAGAGTCGACCCGAAACAGGATCCCTCTTATAGATCGGTCCTCGCGGTACTTCTTAAACTGCTTTACGACCTCATCCGAAGCGACGATCTCCCCCTTAAGCTCAACGACCGCGATTCTGTCGCCGGATCCGCTCACCGTTTCATTATCCACGCCGAGCGAATTGACAAACAACATGAATACGAGCGTCATCCCAAGGCCGAGGAATAGCAGGAGCCCGAGGATGCCGAGAAACCATGCAGTCGAACTCTTCATTTTCATTCCGGACTCCTCAATCCCTTAAGCGAAACACTCATAACTCCTTGATTTTTCAACATATTATACGAAAGCCGGATACAAAAGTCAAACACCCTCCGCACACATAAAAAAACGGATAACTCACGAGAGCAGCTCGCAAGTTATCCGTTCTCCGCACGTTGGATAGCAAAACCCATTTTCAGGGCTCTACCACCGCATGAGATGCGTCCTCAGTTCACCTTTACTTCGACCTCTTTAGGCTTGGCCGCCTCAACCTTCGGCAGCGAGATCATCAGGACACCATTGTCGTAGGCCGCCTGGATCTTGTCGCTCTGGACCGAGGTCGGTAGGGCGAAGGACCGCTGGAACGCGCCGTAGAGGCGCTCGGTGCGATGGTAGTTATTTTCCTTCTGTTCCTGCTCCCTCTTCTTCTCACCCCGAATCGTGAGGACATCGTTTTGGACCGTGATTTTCACATCGCTTTTTGTTACACCCGGGAGTTCCACCTGCACCCGGTACTCATTTTCACGCTCCACGATGTCTACCGGGGGCAGCCACGGAGCACTCTCTCCATCCGCAAGAGTTCCACCCCGGAATTGATTGAGTATGCGGTCGATTTGATCCTGCATACTCACAAATTCGGACGTGAGATCGGATACGGGATGCCAGGGAGTGACATCTCGCAGCGGGTTCCATCGAATAAGTTTCATATACGATCACTCCTTTCTTTAAGTCTTAGTGGGACCACTGATCATTTCGTCTCATAGATTTATCAAATCCTGTGCCAATTACGTGATCGAGCTGGATCTTCAAAACCGAAGGCTTATCAATTGACGGGAATAAAATAGCATGGGAATTCCGACAATTTGGCAGATCAGCGCTGCAATCTTGTTAGACTGTGCGTCAAATTGCCCGACGAATTGCAGAAGGAGAGATCTTCGAAGTAGCGAGAGGAGTGAGGTTAGGAGAGGAGGCTCCGCTCAGGAGTGATGGCTTTCAAGAAACCGCTCCGCGTCAAGCGCCGCTATGCAGCCCGTTCCCGCGGCAGTCACCGCCTGCCGGTAGGTCGGATCGGCGACATCGCCTGCTGCGAAAGCACCCGGAACGCTCGTCGAGGTGGAGGGGTGTTTCACCACAATATAGCCGCTCGGGGTCATGTCCAGTTGGCCGGCAAAGATTTTAGTATTCGGCTCGTGACCGATGCCGATGAAAAGGCCGTCGGTCCGGAACGGCCTGACTTCCTTGGTTTTCAGATTCCTGATCTTGATCCCGGTGACCTTTCTTTTTCCGTTTTCCTGGACTCCAATCACTTCCTCGACCGTTGACTCCCATAGGAACGATATCTTCGGATTTTTCATCGCCCTGTCCTGCATGATCTTCGACGCGCGCAGCGTATCCCGGCGGTGAACCAGGGTGACCCTCGATGCAAACTTCGTCAGAAAGGAAGCCTCCTCAATCGCGGTGTCGCCGCCGCCGACCACGACGACCTCAAGGCCCCGGAAGAAAAAGGCATCGCACGTCGCACACGCCGAAACTCCATATCCCGTATACTCCTTCTCGGAGGGCAATCCGAGCCACTTCGCAGAGGCGCCGGTCGCGATGATCACTGCATCGGCCCGGTATTCCTCCCCGTTCGAATGGATCCGGAACGGGCGCACGGAGAAGTCGACTTTTGTCACATCCTGGAACAAGGTTTTCGCGTTGAAATGCTGCGCCTGCTTCCGGAACGCGTCCATCATTTCCGGGCCGAGGATTCCCTCGGGGAATCCGGGATAATTCTCCACATCGGTCGTGATCGTCAGCTGTCCCCCCGGTTGGATCCCCTCGAAGACAAGAGGATGCAAATTCGCGCGGCCCGCATAGAGCGCGGCGGTAAGTCCTGCCGGCCCCGAGCCGATTATAATAATCCTGTGATGGTTTTCCATGCTCGCTTCGTTGTCCTTAATCGTTCGCCGGCTTTGATGTCATCGCCACCGTTGCATTCCGCGTGATGCCCTCGCGCTTCGCGCGTTTCATGGCACTTTTCCGGTACCGGGCCGTAAACTCCTCCTTCGAAAGCGACGCCAGGTCTGTCAGCCGAGGCGCGATGTTCTGCCCGCGCGGCGCAAATTCCCGCAGATCCGTCGGCTTCGAAAATTTCGTATTCCACGGGCAAACATCCTGACAGATATCGCAGCCGTAAACCCACCGGTCGAATTGTTCGCCAAGCTCCGGGGCAATCGGTCCCCGATGCTCGATTGTTAAATAAGAAATGCACCGGTTCGAATCCAGCACGTAGGGCTCGACGATTGCCTGCGTCGGACAGGCTTCGATACACAAGGTACATGTTCCGCACCGGTCCACGGCCGGCTCATCGTAGTCTAACTCGATGTCGAGAATCATCTCGCCCAGAAATACCCACGAGCCGTACTCCTCCGTGATCACGTTCGTGTGTTTGCCTTCCCACCCTATGCCGGCCCGCTGCGCCCACAGCTTTTCCATCACGGGGCCCGTGTCGACATAGATCTTCCCGGCTGCGTGCGGATCTCTCCCCTGGACGAAGGCAAGGAGCTGCTTGAGACGCGACTCGAGCACGCCATGGTAGTCATCACCCCAGGCGTAGCGCGAGACCTTCCCGGTCTCCGGATCATCCGAGTGCGGGTTCGGAGTATGGTAATTCATCGCGACAGCGACAACCGAGCGGGCTCCGGGAACAACACAGCCCGGGTCGACACGCTTCTCGAAATTCTGCGCCATCCAGCGCATCGTTCCGTGGTAACCGTTCTCAAGCCAATCAGAGAGCCGGGCCGAATCTGCTTCCAGCCGTTCCGCCCGGGCAATTCCCACCCTGCTGAATCCGAGCTCCAGAGCCCGATCCTTTATTTCCTTCGTCAATGCGCTCACGCGGTCTCGCCCGGCAGTTCGATGAAAAGGCTTTCTCCCTCGATTCGCACCGGATAGGTCGCTACGGATCCTTCTCCCGTCGTTGCCTTGCCCGTTCGGAGATCATAGGTCCATCCGTGCATGGGACAGGTGACACGAAGTCCCTCCAGTTGACCCTTGTGGAGCATCGAAAAATGCTGGTGCGCGCAGACATTATTAATCGCGAAGAAGCTCCCCTCTCGTTTGAATACGGCGATGTCCAAGCCGGCGCAGTGAACGACGACCCCGCAGTCCTCGCGGACTTGACGCAGGGGCCCGATATTCACGAAACTTGGCATTTATAAATCAACGGTGGAATCGAACCCGATCCCTCTCTCGGTCTGCTTGACCCGGCCCGCGACGATCCTCGGATCATGCTCGAAAAAGAGGATCCAATTTTCATCCAGCGCCCGGCCTAGAATACGTCTCTTTTCCTCAAGCGTGTCAAGCGGCCGCAGGTCGTACGCCATGATGTATGGCAGCGGAATATGAGAGGTTGTCGGAAAGAGGTCACAACAGTAAAGCAGGGTCCTCTTGCCGTCTGAAATTTTGGGCAATTGAAGGGCTGTCGTGTGCCCATTCAACACCAACAACGAAATATCAGGAAAAAGTTCAATTTCCCCCTCGACAAGCTCGAGCACTCCCAAGTCGTGAAGCGGGATAAAATCATCCTGCATGAAGCTCCCTCGATCTTTCTCGCTGGGGTGAAGGGCTCGCTCCCAGTGGGCCTTCTGAACATGATATCGCGCCTTGGGAAAGGTAAGCTTGAGTTTGCCGTCTTCAAAAAACGTCGACCCCCCGGCGTGGTCAAAGTGCAGGTGAGTGAGGATCACGTCGGTGATATCGGAAGCGGCACAACCGTGGAGCGCGAGAGACCGCTTCAAATCGAAGGCGGTATTGTCGAGCCGGTAGATGTCCGCCTGCTTCTGCGTGAATTTCGACCCGTTGCCGTTATCAACGAGAATTGTCTTCCCCCGGCCGGCGATCAGGAGCGAACGCGCGGCGAGCTCGATTCGGTTTCGCTCATCGGGCGGATTGAGCTTAGACCAGAGCGGTTTGGGCACGATGCCGAACATTGCGCCCCCATCCAGACCGAAACGACCCGTCTCGATTGGATGCAGCTCATATTCTCCTATTTTCATGCCGTAGGACCGGTCCCGGGCAATGCGATCGGAATCGGCGGAGTCCTCACTTCCGGAAGTGCGACGTCTCGGGAGTCAATTCTGGGAATTCCTTCCCGGGGTGCAGCGCCTTAGCACGCTGGAAGAGTTGCTCCTCGGTTTCAACCCGCTGTGGATCCGGGACACAGCAGTCGACGGGACACACGGCCGCGCACTGCTCGCGCTCAAAATGGCCGACGCATTCAGTACACTTCTCGGGAACGATGTAATAGAAATCGTTGGACAGAGGGTCATGCATCTCACCGTTCAGCTCCCACGGGACACCGGGGGCATAGATAGCAATATTCGGACATTCCGGCTCGCATGCGCCGCAATTAATACATTCCTCGGTAATCATCGTCGCCACTGAACAACCCCTCCAGTTATCTCGAAACCGATCCCGTCCGCTCGGAAACGTGCGGGACGTGCGGATGAAGTCTTGGTATCCCCGACTCGTCGAACGCAGGCACGTCCCCCCGCAAGCCTTCCTCGGCCAGCGCAAGCCACCGCACAACTTCCATCGTGAACCGATCGAGTTCGAGCCCACAGTACGATGGACGATAGCCATCGAGCTTGCCCAGCCCCCGCGTAAACTGGCTTGCGGCGCCTTTGTAATTACTGTTGATGAAGTGATAGAAGCCGACAGACACCTGGATCAACCCCTGCAGAAAAAGACGATCATGCCCCCGCGTATCATGCCACAGGTCTTCCAGGAGGTCGTGGCACTCGAAGTAACGCCCTCCGTTGAATTCCTCGATCCCCCGGGTGAACCTGTCATCGCTCATAGCGGTGATAATACGCAAAAGGGGAAGAATTTCCAAGCATCCGAAATCATGATATATTAAAATACCTGGCTTCAGGGTGATGCACGATCAACGCCGACGTCGATTGCTCCGGCACCAGTTGATATTCCTCTGTGATGCTGACGCCGATCCGCTCAGGTCTGAGCAGCTCGAACAACTTCACTTGATCCTCCAGGCTGGGGCACGCCGGGTAACCGAAACTGTAGCGGGAGCCGCGATAATGCTGGCTGAACAGCTTTTTGACCTCCGGGTTGTCTTCCTTGTCGATGCCGAGCTCTTCCCGGATCTTTTTGTGCCAGAACTCAGCCAGGGCTTCGGCAGATTCGACGCTGAGGCCATGGAAATAGAGATAGTCTTTGTAGTCGCCGGACGTGAACAGCTTCTGGCTGTATTCCGATGCAACAGTTCCCATCGTCACGAGGTGGAACGCCACCACGTCGAACCGTTCAGAATCGAGCGGGGCAAAAAAGTCCGATATGCAGAAGAAGCGTCCCTTGCTCTGCCGTGGAAAGGAAAAGCGCATCCATTCGTCGAGGTTGGCACCCGCGGTGATCGCGCGGCCGGACGGAAGAAGTTTTGGATCCCACACCGACGAAGAATCGGCGAGACCTCCCGGGCGATAGACGATCAGGTCGTTGCCGTCTGAGCGGCAGGGGAAATAACCGTACACAACGTTCGGCTTGAGCAATCGATCCGCGATCACTTTTTTCTTCAGCGCCTCGAAATCAGGGTAGACTCGATCCTGAAGCAGGGTTTTGTATTCGGCTTCGGTAGACTTCCCGCGGCGAACCTGCCACTGCCCCCTGATCAATGCGGCCTCGTTGATATAGCCAAAGATCGTTTCCAGAGGAATCTCTTCGGCGATTTTTGCTCCCCAAAAAGGCGGGTTCGGGATCTCAGCAGGGGCGACAGCTCTTGGGGCCTGGGCGAATTCATGGGTTGTCATCGCAATCTTCGCCTCGAGGCCGGAAAGCGTCTCTGACTGAGCCGGTTCAAGTTCAGCAACAAGGACGGGTGGGGCCAACCCCTCGCCGTTCGTGGGAACGCTTGTTTTAGCCCCGCTGACGATTTGTTGCATAAAATGAAGCCCATCGAAGGCATCATTCGCATAAAAGACCGATCCCTTGTAGATCCGGCGCAAGTCGCCCTCGACATATCGGCGCGTCAATGCCGCCCCACCGAGGATCACGGGCGGCAACACTCCACGCTCATTCATCACTTCGAGATTTTCCTTCATGATGAGCGTCGATTTGACGAGCAGTCCCGACATTCCGATTGCGTCCGCGTGATGTTCCTCCGCCGCGGTGAGCATCCTCTCGAGGGGGCACTGGATGCCGAGGTTGTGGACCTTGTAGCCGTTGTTGGTGAGAATGATGTCGACAAGGTTCTTCCCGATATCATGGACATCGCCTTTCACGGTCGCGATCACCATCGTTCCTTTTGCCACTGAAGCTGCCTTGTCCATGAATTGCTCGAGGTAGGAGACCGACGATTTCATGACCTGGGCGGACTGGAGAACGAATGGAAGCTGCATTTGACCGCTGCCGAAGAGGTCGCCCACGACCTTCATTCCGTCGAGCAGAATCGTGTTGATGATATCCAGAGCCGCATATTTTTTCAAGCCTTCATCGAGATCCTCGGTCAATCCCACCAGGTCGCCCTCCACGATGCGGTTCTTGAGCCGCTCTTCGACTGCCTGGGCTCTCGGAGCTTTCTCGGCCACCTTGCCTTTCTTGCCCGCATAGAAGGCCAGCATGTCCTTCAGGGGGTCGGACGCCGATGTCCGCTCGTCGAAGATCAGCCGTCTGGAAATCTCCCTCTCCTCCTCGGAAATTTTATAAAGGGGCAGAATCTTGGACGCATGGACGATTGCCATGTCGAGTCCGTACTCGATCGCATAATGAAGGAAGACGCTGTTCAGAACATGCCGCGAATGCGGACTCAACCCGAACGATATATTGCTGACACCGAGGCTGGTGTGAACAGCCGGAAACTCCTTCTTGACGGCCCGCAGGGCCTCCAGCGTCTCGATGCCCGATTTGCGGAACTCTTCATCACCGGAGCCGAGCGTGAACGTGAGGGTGTCAAAAATAAGGTCATGTTCGGGAATTCCGAAACGCTGCGTTGCGAGGCGATGAATCCGGCGGGCAACCTCGAGTTTCCGCTCCGCGGTCTTTGCCATGCCCTTCTCATCGATGGTGAGTGCGACCACCGCTGCGCCGTATTTCTTGCAGAGAGGCAGGACCTTCTCCATCCGCTCCTCGCCGTCTTCCATGTTGATCGAATTGACGATCGCTTTTCCCGCGATGCGCTGCAGCGCTTCTTCAATAACCGGCGCCTCCGTCGAGTCGATCATTAACGGCGCGGTCATCTGCGTGTTGAACCTCGTGATCAATTCGCGCATATCCCGCGCTTCATCGCGGCCGACGTATGCCGCACAGACGTCCAAAATGTGCGCGCCTTCCCTTATCTGCGCCTTCCCCATGCCGACCATGCCATCCCAGTCCTCCCGTGCCAGGAGTTCCCGAAACTGTTTGCTCCCGTTGGCGTTGGTCCGCTCGCCGATGAGTACCGGAGGCGGATCAATATGAAGGGGTGTGCTCTGGTAGAGGCTCGAACAGCTCGGGGCCATCTTTGGGCTTCGTTCCTTGGGTGAGAGCGAGCCGACCTCATCCACGAGTTTCTTGAGATGCGAGGGTGTCGTCCCGCAGCACCCTCCCACAACATTGACGCCGAGGTCTTTGACGAAGTGCGACAGATAGTAGACGAATTCATCCGGCGTCAGTTTGTAATGGGCGTGGCCGCCGACATTCTCAGGTATACCGGCGTTCGGCATGATGAAGACCGGCTTCGGGCTGTTCGCGCAGAGGTAGCGGACATTTTCCGACATTTCTTTGGGACCGGTCGCGCAATTCATCCCGATCAGGTCGATCTCATAAGGCTCGAGCGATGTGAGCGCCGCAGCAATCTCCGTACCCAAGAGCATCGTCCCCATCGTCTCTATCGTGATGGAAGCGATTACCGGGACCCGCGTCCGTGCCTCCGCAAAATATTTTGTAATGCCCGCGAGCGCCGCCTTTACCTGAAGCACGTCCTGGCACGTTTCCACGCAGAGGATGTCCGCGCCCCCTTCGACGAGTCCTTTCGCCTGGATATAGTACGCCCCCTCCATATCCAAGAAAGAGATGTGCCCGAGCGACGGGAGCTTCGTCGTCGGGCCCATGGAACCCGCGACAAAGCGGGGCCGGGCGGGAGTGGAAAAGTCCCGCGCGATTTTTTTCGCCAGCCTTGCAGCTTCAAGATTGAGGCGATGAGCCTGATCGGCCAGCCCGTACTCGGCGAGCACGATCGGCGTCGATCCGAAGCTGTCCGTTTCCACGACGTCGCAGCCGGCTTCGAGAAAACCCGCGTGAATTTTTTCGACGGCAGCGGGCTTCGTGATCACGAGGTACTCGTTGCACCCCTGGTAGGGCTCCCCTCCGAAATCGTCCGCACTGAGGCCCTGGTCCTGGATCCCCGTGCCCATCGCTCCGTCGAGGACGATTATCTTTTCCTTGAGTATGTCGGGAAAACTCTTCGCCATGATCTTATCCAACCCTGTCAGGGGAAAAAAAGAACGGCGCGTCGAGTCCCGCCCTGTCGATGCCGGGACGGGATACAACCGCCGTTCGAAACGAACCGATTTTCAAGCCATTAATTGTGAGAGATCATCTCCTCATAGGCGCATGAAACGAACGATATCGAGTAGAGAGCGAAGCCGTTTGACCGGGTGCTGACTTTTAATCTGTGCTCGCCATACTCCTTGTTCCTGACCAGATTATACATCCGCCCCTGCTCGACCACAAGAAAACTCCTCCCCTGCTCGTCGATCCGGATGTCCTCTCCCCTGTTCGTCTCATCGAGATAGGCATTATCCTGCCGGATGAAGACCTGAAAACTCTTCTCGCCCTCGGGCGTAAGCACCGCGTTCACTTCTTTTGCCTGGTATTGGATGGTCAGGTGCCCTTCGCGGCCCTCTGACTCGTTCAGTTTGAGATAATTCCTGTCGTTCAGCCAGTCGCCGTGGAGATAGATCCTGCCGTCCAGATAATAGCCGGGGTCTTCATAGTGAATCGTCGATTCGGGCGAGTAGCCCTCTACATTGCCGATCGTCCCACGCTGCCACCCCGCCAGAACCTGGGGTGTCACACGGTAGCAAACCGCCCCGGCCCGGTCCGACCCCCGGATCGGTTCCATCACGAGGGGGAGGTCATCATGATAACCCGCATCCGTGACCAGCGATTGGATCGCGCGCTCGAAGTTCTCGTAGGAACCTTCCCCCTGCTGGATGTAGCGGATGAACCCGTGTTTGTCGATCAGATATCGCGTGGGCCAGACCTCCGCACGAAATGCGCTCCATATCAGAAAATCGTTATCCATCACGACGGGGTAAAAGATGTTCAACTTTTCGAGTGCGCTGCGGACGTTGATCGGGTCGCTCGCGAAGGGGAACCGGGGGGTATGAACGCCGAGGACAACAAGGCCTTTGTCGGAATACCGGCGATGCCACTCCTGGACGTACGGTAACGTCCGGAGGCAGCTCTGGCAGGCATAATCCCAGAAATCGACGAGGATGGGGTATCCTCGCAAAGCGCCAAGCGCTATGGGGTCGGAGTTAAACCAAAAGGCGCCATAAATCTCAGGCACGCGATATTGCTGCTGCAAGCTTTCCATGCTGCCCCTGGGCAAGTCGAGGACAATACTGTATCAAATATAGAAAAATTTGAGGGGAGAATCAAGTGACGCCGGTCATACCCATTCCCTGTTTCCTGGCCCCTTTCGCCCCTTCCACGACCGCAACGAACTCCCCCTTCAAGCTTCTCTTTTCGCAGACTCTGTACACTTCGGCGCTTGTTCCTCTCAACACCTGCTCGTCGGGCATCGTCAGATTAAACGCGACGCAGAGCCGGCGGTCCGGCCCAAAAACCTGGCATAAATCCTTCATGAGGGGCACAAGCCGGTACGGTGTGTCCATGAAAACCATGGTTCGTTGTTCGTTCCGCAACTGACGCAGCTCCGAGACTCGCCGGTTGCTCTTGGGAGAAAGAAAGCCGTAGAACAGAAACTGATCAATCGGAAATCCGCACACCGTCAGTGCCGGCAGAAGTGAGGAAGCGCCGGGGATAGGAACGATACGGATCTTGTTTTCGATCGCCTTGCGGACGAGAAGCTGTCCCGGGTCGGAGAAAACCGGCGTCCCTGCATCCGAGATCAGGGCCACATTCTTCCCGGACTTCAGGTGCTCGATGATGTGAAATGCCGCCGCCGACTCGTTGTGCTCGTTCAGACTCTCGATCAGTTTCTCCGGGATTCCGTAATGGGAGAGCAACTGCTGTCCCTCTTTGCGCTCCTCATAGATGACGACGTCGGCAGATTTTAATACGTTCAGGGCGCGGTAGGTCATATCCTCGTAGTTGCCTATCGGCGTTGCGACGAGGTACAGGGTACCGCTCACGTCCGGGGTCATTTCCCGGTGTGCCCGAAGCCGCCCGAGCCGCGCTCCGTTGGCTCAACAGCGGGACATTCCTCCCACAGGGCCCGGGCAACCGGCACAACGACAAGCTGGGCGATGCGGTCCCCGCGATGCAGAAGAAAATCGCGCTTTCCAAAATTCGTAAGGATTACCTTGACTTCCCCGCGGTAATCGGAATCGATCGTTCCGGGCGAATTGAGGATTCCGATCCCGTGCTTGATGGCTAGTCCGCTGCGGGGCCGCACCTGCGCCTCATAGCCGGGAGGAATTTCCATCGAGAACCCTGTCGGGATCAGGGCAGTTTCCCCCGGTTTTAAAACTTCCAGAGCGGCGATGCAGGCGTGGAGATCCATCCCCGAGGCACCCGATGTACTGTATGCGGGAAGAGGTATATCTTGAGCGCCCGGATTGACGCGCGATATGCGGATTTTGACTTGAGGGGAAGTTTTGGCCAACGGCGATCTGTAAGTGTGTGCTCAAATATAAATAAATTCGGATTCAAAACAAGCCCAGGGACGGAAATGTGCATCCACTTGACAGGGCGGACATTTTTCCTTATGTTTGAACCGCCCGGAACGAATCCGGCGCAGGTAGTATCATTGTAAAGGAATGGCGATCCTATGAATGAAGGATTTTTTGCCAGCATCAGACGAGAGCTGAAGCGCCGCCGGTACGACCGGCCGACGATTGATGCGTTCTTGCGTTCGCTGAGATCCTTCGTCGTTTACTTCCATCCCTGCCACCCCCGCGAGCTGAGCGAGACTGACATCCGCAGTTATCTCTCATATTTGGCGCGCTCCCGGACGGGCCCGGTTCAGACGATCACCCACGCAGTGGCCGCGCTCCGGTTCCTCTATGGCGAAGTCTATGGCGAACCCATGCTGATACGAAGCCGTTATGGAAGGCGAACCCCGATCTTCGAGCGAGACAAGCTGTTGAGTGTGATTACGTCGATTGAAAACCCAAAGCATAGGGCTCTGCTTGCGCTCGTCTACTCGGCGGGAGTCGGCCCCGATGAGGCCGTAAAGCTCAAGCCGAAGGACATCGACCCGAACAGCCATCTTATTCACCTTCCAGGCGTCGGCGGCCGGAAAAATCGAACCGCTGCGCTGCCGGATGGCGCCCTTGAGGAGTTGCAGTTTTATCTAAAGCAGTTTAAACCCACTCGCTGGCTCTTTGAGGGACAACAGGGGGGCACTCATTTGTCTCAGCGTTCGGCTCTGCGAATCCTTCGGCAAGCCGTCACCAAAGCCGGGATATCCGGGCCGCTCTCCTCCCGGCTGCGGCGGAGTGCCCGTTAACAAACCTCTCGGCTTCCGACAAGCTGGACAATGGATTAAGGAAGACGCTTAAGTCTATAGTTCTGTGGTACTTAGCCGTTTGATCTCATGGGCTCGGATAGACTGCGCAGTATGTCCCCAATCCGATTTAAAGTATCATGTGCTTATTAAGGAGCGAACGATGAAGCGAGTGACAGGGTTCGGAGGAGTGTTCTTCAGGTACAAAAATCCGGAGCAGGTGAAGCGATGGAGGCCGGGCAGGTTTTAGACCGCGACGCCCGAATGCTCCCGCATCATTTCGACGAACTGACCGAAGAGGTAATCGCTGTCGTGCGGTCCCGGTGAAGCCTCGGGATGGTATTGCACGCAGAAAATCGGAAGCTCCCGGTGGCGGAACCCCTCATTTGTTCCGTCATTCAGGTTGACGTGGGTGATTTCCACAGACGCGGGATTAAGGGACTCCGGATCCACGGCGAAGCCATGGTTCTGGGAGGTAATCTCAATGTTCCCGGTCAGCAAATTCTTGACCGGATGGTTTGCCCCCCGATGGCCGAACTTTAGCTTGAACGTCTTGGCTCCAAGTGCCAGAGCGAGGAGTTGGTGACCGAGGCAAATTCCGAAAATCGGCTTCTTGTCGACCAGCACCTTGAGGCTCTTGATCGCGTAGTGAACGGCAGCCGGATCTCCCGGTCCATTGGAAAGGAAGATACCGTCGGGATTGAGGGCCAATACGTCGTCTGCCGGGTGGGCGGATGGAACGACGGTGATCCTGCACGCATGGCTGGCCAGCCTTCGAAGGATATTCCGCTTGACCCCGTAGTCATAGACGACGACATGAAGTCGTTCCCCGTCGGCTTGACGCCCGGGGGGCGCAAGCGCGAAGGCTGTTCGATCCACTTTCTCCCACTCGTAGGGGGCTCCACACGTCACCCTTCGCGTCAGGTCCAGCCCCAGCATCGACGGCGAGCGCCTGACTTTTTCGAGCAGGCTCACCGGGTCCGGGTCGATTGTGGAAATCACCGCTCGCATGGCCCCGGCCTCACGGATGAGTTTTGTCAGCATGCGGGTATCAATCCCCTCCAGGGCAATCACGTTGGATTTCTTGAGCCATGAGCCCAGGCTCTCATTCGCCCGAAAATTACTGTACGAATCGCAATATTCCTTGACGATCAAACCGGAAGCGTGCGGTTTGGTCCCCTCCATGTCATCCGGATTCACTCCGTAATTACCGATGAGCGGGTACGTCATGGTAACGATTTGACCGCAATACGAAGGGTCGGTGAGGATTTCCTGGTAACCCGTCATGCTTGTATTGAACACGATCTCCCCGCAGATCTCCCCCTCGGCCCCGAAGGAGGTTCCGCTCAGGATGACTCCGTTCTCAAGGACCAGTTTTGCCGTCATGCCGGGCTTTCCTGCGTGGATCCAGTTCCCTCAGCGCCGGGAGACACTCGCATCTCCTGCCAGCGCAGGCACATACCGCCTGGCGAGCGCAAACGATCCGAACATCGCGCCAACATAGACAAGGTCGCCGATGAGCGTATTTCTGAAAAAGGGGATCCCCGCCGCATAACATTCCATCAACCCCGAGAGCGTGTGCGTATACGTCACCTGCGACGAGACCCAAACCCCGAAATTCGTCACAACGAAAAATAGAATCGATCCTGCAACACTCGCGCCGAGGGTCGTTCCGGTCCCCCGATGGTTCCGAAGCCATAACCCGATAAAGCCGATGCAGAGGAAACTCCCATAGACCCATTCCATCCCGGAATAAAACCCCAGGAATAAATCGCTGATAAACATCGCAGCCAGCGGGACGGTAAAGGCATACTTGGTCTCGAGATAGACCCCGCTGAATAGCGCGAGCGCTGTAATCGGAGCGACGTTTGGAGCGTGCGGGAGCAGCCGGGAAAGTGCTGCCAGCAAAATTAATGAAAAAGCAAAAACGCGCCTAAGCATACGATCTCCTTCATATTGTCCTACAGATTGCTTTTCGCGGAATGAAAACAAGTATACGCATTTATCTATTTCCAGTCAAGCGTTTTGAACGTTTGCCGGCCCGAGCTACCGGCGGAAGCATAGTGCGCCGGGAAAGATGCCGACCGGCATCGGCCGCCGCTTCAGCGTGCCCATCAATGCGTAAATCTCCAGTTCACCCGACCCTCCCGAGCTCACAACGTTCGTCACATAGATGTCCCCGCTCGACGCATCGACTGCCAGCGAGTAGAAGTAGATGCCGTTCGTCCGGGTAATGTAGGGATTCTGAAGCGTCCGGAGCGGCTGGAGTGCGAACCTTCCGACCCCGTTTGAGCTCAGGACATAGAGATATCTGCCGTCATTGGCGAGGTCCGAGACGCTTCCGGGAATCTGGAGTGAATCATCGGCCCGGTCAACATTCGGGTCGATCTGATAAAGCCGCGGCTGCGCCGTTGCGCTGCCGACGCAAACGACGAATAACTTTCCGCTCATGACAGTCATTGCTCCGGGAGCGTCGCCCACCCTGACCGAGTCCGTCACCTGCGCAAGGGCCGGGCTAAAAATCTTGACATAATGTCCCGCCACGAACTGATTGTTCACATACGTTCCATAGTCGGAAACAAACACCTTGCCGTTCGTGAACGCAATCCCCCCGGGAAATTTGACGGCAGCAGGTGTCGTTGTCCGGAGGGTATCGATTCCCGCGGC